>Ga0116227_10007289_pt1 | contig 21727 bp, 19 predicted proteins | sample S1TSphgellanicum_FD_89693 | JGI IMG/M metagenome (GOLD analysis project Ga0116227, IMG submission 89693) | Host-associated microbial communities from peat moss isolated from Minnesota, USA - S1T2_Fb - Sphagnum magellanicum MG | ecosystem: Host-associated > Plants > Peat moss > Unclassified...
AACTGCCAGTTTGACTCCCGGCCCTTCTTTTGCCCATAACTTGGGCTGCAGATGTCCGAATTGCCAATGCGAGGCCATTTTCGATATCTACGTTTCAAGACCTTTCCAATGACACCAAGAACATTCCAATGCGAGGTGTTTTGGGCCTTTTTGTCGAGCTCTAAACATTCGGGAGTCCCGGAAGACTCCCAACCTCCAACTTTTTCCAAGTGTTGGGCTTCACCCCCCACACTTGGCCAAAGTGGGGTTGCGACAAAATACCTAACCATGTGTGAGGTTTCATACTTATCACCATTGATGTTGTTGATCCTAGTCATCCTTTTACATTGTGGGCCTTGGAAATTTTGTTTCAATCAAACTTATGGATTTGAAAGTATGCCATAAATGACAAAGAATTGTATGAGGATTCTTAATAGAATAAATGAAAATGCAATTTGTGGATCCAAAGCAATAGGATGGTATATCATCAATTGTTTTATCATTTCATATTCCAAGTGATATCATAATTAATGGAATTATATATATTGTTAATATTTCATGCTACCAAGGCCAAACAAAATCTTATACAACTAATGAGTCTATTAATATGTACATTTTTTAATTAATTATATTCTAGTGATAATGATTGATCAAAGTTGGTTAGGCAGACAACTTTAGGTTCATAAATCATGAATCATACCATAGTACCTTGGCCAATTTGACAATCAACTGTCAATATTTAATTTTTTTAAATGATATTTAAAAAATAATTATTCATATTTTTTCAAAAATATTAAATATTTTTTTAACAATTCTACAAATAATGGTAAGTCCTTGTTGTTTAGGATTTACTATGTGAGCACCAAGGGTGGAACTCGAGGTCCACATAGTAAATCCCTAACAACAAGGATTTATGTTGCATAACAACCAAGGTAATTAGTGCCTTACAAAATAATTCCCTCCCTTTCATGGATTTGATTGGATTACTTTTTCCGCCCTATGGATCTTACAAAATTAACTTATATGCCCTAGGGAACACTTTCGACATGTGACAACTAGGATTTCCTAGACTTTCAACACAATCATGTGATAACTATTAAAAAATTCCAAAAAATCATAAATAATATAATTAGTGTCGAACTAACCAAGGTACTACACTAGTTGTAATCATCATTTGGATAGTTCCAAACTAAATCTATTTAGCCCATTCCCAAGTAAAGACACATGAAAAGGTGTCTTTTTGGATTTGTGTTGTTTCAAGGGTTTTTTTCTCCAATTCCATGTTCATGAATAGATTTTTAATACCTTTCCCCACCAATTTGCATCTCATTTCTCTTTAATTCAATTCAATCTTAATCCAATTGTTGAATTCAATTCTAGTGAACTAGAGTCAAATTTAGTTGAATTGGAACAATTGAATTGAATTCAAGTTGCACCCAATGTCATTAGTTGTGTGACCTCCTCTATTATATATTATCCATACATATTGTATTTTGTATAATGATTCAATAAATTAAATTTTCCTAAAAAAACAAATTATTGGCCACCACACGTGACTCCATCCATGTATTAACATATTTCATGACACTATTCAATTATTTTAAAAAATCATATTTGTGTAAAGATTTTGGTGGTCATAGGTGTGTTAATCCTCCCATTTCATGTTAATCAAATAATTATATGTTATTTATATGTAGGGTTTGTGTGAAAAAACGCATATGCAAAACTTTGCCCTCTCTTATAAAATATGTGTAATTGTCATTTTCAAACATATCATACCAATAACCCTATGTAACAATGTCACCTTGCTACCATGGTTGTACTCCCATCCACCTTCAAAAAAAATTTGGATGAAATGAAGACCGTTTGGCCACAAATAAAATTTAAAAATGATGAATAATATCATTGGAATTAGATGGTAGATATGATTAGATGGTACCATAAGGAATCACCTTGCCAAAATCTAAGGAAAGTTGGACCCAATTTAAAACATCTAATTTATCTATTTGTTTATTGGCTTAGACCATGTGGACTATGTCTTACTCACCTAACACACACATATGAAAAATCTAAACACTTGCATTATGTATTGGCAAATTTAAAATTTTGATTTATGAACCCATCATTTATTTTTATTTTTTAAATATCTTTGCATTTACACATAAATTTTATTTTCTTATTTACTCATTACAAAGCAAAAGGTATGTCCTCAAGTGATTAGTAAAAATTATTATTATTATTATTGTATGTGTTTTCAACATTCATGGCACTCTCAAGACTCCTATTCCTAACAATTAAAAATAAGTAATTAAATAATAATTCCCTCAACCAAATACATATTTTAAAAATCAAATAGAAAGGCATTTGAGATATTCCTAGAAGTTACAATCCAAGAAAAAATCCCAAAAAATGCATTCTTAAAGTGTGTTCATGATTGAAAGAATCCTTCATGTTACATACATAGAACTTTTTCCTTGTGCATTCATTTTCCATATCAAAATTCAACTTTTTGTTAATACAATTAGGTTTTCAAATACTATAAGACTTGAAATTGTATTCATAATAAAATTTGAATAAAAAGTCATTCTTAAATGTGTTTTTCATTGTTTTGAATTTTGATAGGTTTATGAAATTGAGGGTGTGGTGTTCCTTGTGGTACCATTGAATCATACCTACCCCCAACATCAACATTATCACTTGAACACATATTAATTGTAATCCATTTACCACCTATTTGAGCTTCAATCTCCTTGTCAAAATCATGCATCATTTACTTTACATTTAAATTATTTTTACCTTTGAACCTTATCAATGTTCATTCTAGGACATACATGGTCCTTGTTATCACATTAAAACTTTAAATTCCCATATAAATAAGCTATGCAAAAAAATGACAATTGCTTATATTGGCACAAAATGTTGGATCTTTAAAAGATATGGACCACACTTGATGCAATTTTCAACTTTTAGGCATTATTTGATAATCAAGGCTTTGACTTGTCCACATCCCTTGAATACTTTGACCAAGTGAATTGTTTGTTGATTTAAAAGATTTTTTTTTGTATATTTTATGGAACATTTGAAATAAAGGTGTATATTTTGGTATGATGTGAAATAATAAGATATTCTTAAAACATTCTATTAAAATTGAAAATATTCTAGTTGTATTTTCATAATCCAATTCTAAACACCATGTTTACATTTAAATAAATAATTATTATTTCAATAAGTTTGACCTTCTTTTTTTGCACATTGTAATTTGGAATAAAATGGTAATAACTTCCCATGGTTGTTGATGAATCTTCTTATTAGAGCACTTGTTGCATGGATGTTGTTGACCTATACTTGTACAAATGTATTGAAATCTATGTCGCATTTTTTAAATATTTTTTTCCTTGAGGCTTGATTTGTTCCTTTCAAACCTTTTATTTCAATAACACCCATGCTCCATCAACATCCCCATTCCTATGATCTAGTGTAACAAAAGATTTCACATCTCTCTATGTCATTTTAACTTGAGGTGAAACTAGGATAATGGGACACAAACTACCAAGCCCTTGCAAATTTAAACAATTTGTCTAACTACATTACATGTCAACATGGCCTAAATGCCTTCCTTTGTAAGAAATTCCAATGCAAAAAAAATGCATGTTGTACAAATAAGGTATCATGACTAGAATCATAGGACACATAGTAATGAACACATAGTAATGGATTTAAGAGATATAGGGTCAAAACAATAGATTCTATGAATGTGTGTCTATCGGTTGTGTACCAAAATGTTAATTTAAAAATTGTGTCAATGCATGTTTTGAAGTTCATTTTACATCATCAACATGTATTTTATTTTTAAAATCCATACAAGAAATAATTGTGCCCTTTATTGCATTGTTAAATGACTCCTTGAACTACATGTCATGCCCAATGTTGGTGGGTGCGTATCACAAAACATATAGTTGAGAACTAGGTCTAGGGTTTAAAGCCAATTCACATTGTGAATATCAATGGTTTTCGCTTTAGGTGAAAAACACCCATGGTATCACTTAGCCCCAACCTTAAGTGATTATAGGGTTGACTCTTGACTCCAATTCTCAACCTAATAAAGTTTTTAAACCTAATAATGGAGATTTGAACTCAAGACCATTTTGAAATTAAAAAGATCTTTTACCACTAGGCCATGCCTTCGCATGTGAAAAAAAACTTGTGACAACTTTTATTTAAATTTTGAATGTGTCAATGCCTTTAACTTTAAATGTATTGGCACATGTCATTTTAAAACAAAAATAATAACTTATCTCTCTTCACATAAGAAGGTGTGACCTAATAATCCTTCTATAGAACGTCTTAGGATCAATTCATGTTAAAATGAAAATTGAATGAAAATTGGTCCATTTGAAAATTAGTGGTGCATTTTCTAGGTTTTTAAGAAACTAGGCCAATTTTTTTTTGAATTTTTTTATAGAAAGAATGAAGGTGGTTCTTAAATAAGTTTTTTAGGAAAAATTGAGAATTTCACAACATTGATTTGAGTATCTATACATATTTTGGAACACAAGTTTTTAGATGAGGTTTCAATTTTTATTATTAATGTAATGTTCATGATATAGATTTTAAAAATTTTATTAAAAAAAATTATTCTCATGATATTTGAAAATTCTACATATTACATCAACATCATAACAACGATATACCATGTAAAATTTGCTAAAAATCAAAACCTCCTATGTGAAAAATTGTTCATTGATGACTAATGAACAATCTAGTTTATAAAAGCCCCACACATAACAATGGAAATAATGAAAGCTAGATCAAGTGGAGGCAACTCCCTAGATTTCAAAGAAATGTGAGAATAACACATTTTCAAAATAATTGATAGTTTTGATGTTTGACTTGAATTAAAACAACGCAAATATTCTTATACAATTATAATAAATCCATATGACTTTGTGTTACTTATAATTCTATTGCATACCCAAAAAAAATTCAATCTACGAAAAATTCTAAAACCCATGATGATTTGCAAGATGACGTGAAAGGGGATGTGCATGAAGTTACAATGGAACATATCATTCAAAGAATGAGGCCTCCAATTGTTAGAGCATAAATGTCACCAATAGTTAAGTGAGTACCAATGAGTCAACTTGTTGTAATGCATTTTGAGCCTATCACCAAAATAATTTTTGCAAAGGTTCCACCCACAACACCTACTCACAAGTGTGCATGTATTCAAGCTGTGTCAGATATAGTCACAACAACTACATTTGAATCTACACTTGTGTGATTTCCATCACCAAACCTTGAACAATGGCCTCCATTTATGTAAGTTGTTGTAACTTTATTGACCAAATTTGAAATTGCTAATCAATGATGAGTGACAAACCATTCCAGTTCCACAAGTTCCAATTCATGTCCTTCAACCCTAGTTTTTTAATATAACAATTATTTAAAGATCTAGAGGATTTTGTTATTTTCAAAGCTCATAGAACTATTAGTTGCAAAATTTGTTAAAAGACTTTATGAATCTCATGATAAAATGTGATCATTTAGTTGGTCATCATAATCAAACATATGTGACGAATTCATTGATAAGATTGTATAGATTAAAAATATGGTATAGAAGCATAAAAACCACGGAAATCAATTGCTCAAGTTGTAGAAAAAGGCCAATGCTAATCAAACTAAATAGTGAAAGTTGCAAGATAAACTAAATGAGTATGACACCCTTAAAAGTCAATAGTCAAATGTATTTTTTTGTTTTTGGGGGGATTGGAATTTAATTAGTGCTAAATTGCAACCCATGGACACCCTAGTCCCACCTAGGTTCACCCCGGTCTATACAACAATTGATTTTCAATTGCAAAACAATAAAAAATAAAAAATAAATCGTAACTATTAAAATGGTGATCAAGATTTAGTCACCACATCTTGACAATTTGGATTTTTTTCTTTTGCAATTAAACTCTTGTTGTCATATGGATCAAGACCCAAGTCTACCTAGTCATCCTTGTCCGACCAAAAAATTAATAGTGCAAAAACATATTGCTTTAACTTAAGTTGATCTTAAACCAACATGAATGACAAAACCAATGTGACTAATGCAATGTGACATTCTTGCCCATGCTTGGCTACCTACATGAATTCTAGTTTCATCACTATTCCATATTTCATATACGGATAGTTATTTCTATTGTATAGAAGTTGCAAATTGTTGTAGAATTTTGGCAAGAATGTTGAGTTAGTCCTTGTGTTCTACATACTTCCAATCCTTCTACTAGGCGAATACACAAATATGAATTGTGATACTTGAACCAATACCACCAACTATTTTTTGGAACCCGATTCCAAAATGGTGTTAGTTTGGTCAAAGTGATTTTAGCTACCTTTTGTTTCAATTGTTGTATGTAAATTGAAAGACCTACTTTGTGCATAGTCAAAATCTAAGTAAGTATTCCAACATCTTTTCTTGCAATTAGTACTCCTTTTACCCCAACTTTCTTTGTTCGTGTCTTACCATTTAAAATGTTAAATAAGGAGTTTAGGGGTATGTTCCACAACCTACTTGCCTTCCTCAATGTGACAGTGATGTTTTCTATTGCATCCATTGCTTCCTTATATGCTTCATATGTCTACTTCCTTCTCCCACTCATTGTTGGCATTCTATAAGCCCTTTGAGGTTTACATATGGGGTCTAACCTAGATGGGATGTTTTCTTGGTTGGTGTTTGGCTTTTGGTCCAACACCACTCAATTTCATATCTTGCAAAACAAATGTAACATCATGGATTCCCCATCCTTATTGGTCCTATCCTCTAGCTAGTGGATGGAATATGTCTTGCCTTTACAAGAGATATACCTTTATTCTTCTTATAATTTTCCCAAGAGAATAAAAATTATGTTAGTGCTAGATATGTTTAATTTGCATGCCACCCTATAATGTCAAATCTAAAGTAAAATTTATAAAAGTTTGAGAAATCTTCGCAAACCAAATTGTGATATGCTATTGTTGTGCAGGTTGTGGGAAGAAATATCAATGAATGTGGAGCTTGAGCTTATTGGAACTTGCCCCTTTTGAAAATTACTAGGTAGAAAAGATGGAATTACAAACTTGGAAACCCAATTGTAGTAGAGGTATTGGTCATACTTCTCATTGTAAATATTGTCCAAATTTTCAATCTGTATGTTCTATTCTCCTTTCACTTCCAATTCTTGTACCTCTCCCTTGCCTTTCAAATTTGATTGCAAACATTATATGTTAATTTCTTGCACTTTTGCATATCATATGAGATTTGATTTTAATTTTTCTATCACTATTTCTTTTTATTCTACATTTCTGATTAAATTTGATTGTAATCCTTCTATGGCTATTTCTTGCACTAGTCTATTATCATCCATTCTATTTCTCAAGACTTTTGAATTGAAAGTTAACTTTTATAGAAAAAATTGGAATGCTCTCAAACTTGTTTCTTCTTCTAGAGAAGACATGCTAAGAAAAGTGATATAGAACAAAAAAGAATTATGAATTGGATTAAGGTTTGCTCAAATGCTTATGGATGTGTTGCAATTATTTTCAAGGAAAATGTGTACACAATTGGGGGGCAATATGCAAAGTGTGAGCTTTTAGGTGGCTCATTAATGTTTCAATTTTTAGTATCTTAGATCATGGTTCCTTGTTGTTAATGGTAATTTATTAACCTACATTTAAGTTTTGGAACATTATTTAATGGGACAGTCCATGTGCCTAATACTAAACAATTTTTTTGCCAATGTTCCATACCCTATGTAAAATTTTCTCTAAACACCCCCTTCTTATTGGGTTCCTAACTTTTCCCAATTCAATGAACATTCAACCCCCAAATACTACAAAAAAAACTTTGCAAATGTATAATGATTTTTAAAAATTGAAGCCCAATAGCCCCAACATTAAACAATAAGAAACCCCCTTTCCCCCTCCCACATGTCCATGATTTATAATCATTTTTACTTTTGATCTATCTTCACAAAACCTCATGTTGGTAAACATTACAAGACCATGAGGTGGGTGATATTGATCCATGCTCCTTCAATTTTACACACATCAATGAACATAAAAATTAATATTTTGACTTTTGTTTCCAAAAAATTGAACAACCCATCAATTCAGACTAGGCGTTCAATCATAAGCAATCAATTGTGCAACAAAACAATTGAAGTTGTTTCCTTGAAGGCTAGAACTAATGGGATGCTCATTTGTAAGCTTTTGTATGGTGTTAAGCGTATCTACCCTAATCGAAGCAATGAACAAAAGCAAGCAACAAATGTAAAGTAGAGGTTTGGTTTTTTATTGATGTGAAAATGAAAGGGAACGACACCTTGTTAGTTGACTAACACTTAATGGATGAAATTACCATAATGGTAGTGTAGACACAACTGGTAATAGCATTGGAGGTAAGGGTGTTATGTAACTTCTCTCCCATTAAGTGTGATCAATAGGGTGAGATAAATGTTAAATCCCAAAGTTGATATCTATTTTAGTGGTAGGAGGAATGACTAATGTCAACATTGACATTATTAGGATGTTTGTAGTTTGTACCCATTGACTCTAACACACGGTGTGGCCCTATGTTAAATATAATTGAAGTATATATTTAAAACTCTTGTTGACCATGGTAATGTCGTAACCATCATTTTGCTCTCTATCTTAACTTGTTCCATTGATGTTATCACAAGCTCCCATTATGTTCCCAAAATGTCAAGGAATAGAAAATAAAGAATTGAATCGAACACTAAATTACATGTTCCTTGTTGATTCAAACATTAGACCCAATGAAACAAAAGGATATTATAGTGATTAATAAACAATAAGGTAAAATTCCAATGAAGAAAATGTGGAGATTGCCTTTTCATGAGGATCATCAGGAAGATGAAAAATATGGGAAGATATAGGTTTATTCAAATAAGGGTTAAACCTTGAATGGTCTCAAAAGGACTTTCATAGGACATTTGAAAAAAGGACATTAACAATTTAGCCCAATTTATTTTATTCCCACAAACCCACAAAAATCTTCCATATGAAATATGCTAATACATTAAACCAAAATTATTCAAAGTCATTCTCAGAGTTCATCTCATTCATTCTGTTATTTTGTTTGCACAAAATCTTCTTTATAAAATATGCTAGTAATGTACACCAAAGTTATCAACTCAAGTTGAGTCCTTTTACAAGTTCATTTCATTCATTCCATTATCCTCTGTAGTTTGTTAGAAAGCCCAGATGAAAACAATACGGAAGGGTTTTTCCTGTTTTCAGTTCTAGCAAAGTTATGATATTCAATTGTTCCCACAGGACCCATATGTCTAATCCTGAATGAAATCACATGTAAGGACAAACATAAAAAATGATCCGCCTTGCCTTTGTCAGAACAAGATCTTCAGAGCTTGGAAAATAAACAAATAAAAGAATCATTTCAAAAGTTCACCTGACACATTCGCCAATGCCTTTTTAGCTAATTTGCACCTTTTGGCTAACAAAGACAACTTCTCAAGATTTACCTTCTTAATATCTGACTTTGCATTCTCGGCAGGATGTTTAAGCAGGTTTTGGTGTATGAACAATGCCAGACTGTCTCGGAGGACACCAAGCTCTGGGGGTACAGCAATGCGAGAAAACACAGCCCAGACCACTTCATCTGAGTTTTCCATCAACAGACATTCTATTAGGACACGGAAGTGCAACACCACCTTTGAAGTCATGACTCTTGCATCACTGAAATCAACTGCCTTCAACACTGATAAAGAAAGTGCGAAAGAACTGATTACAGATGCTGTCAATCGGGCCAGATTCGTGCTCCGACGTAGTTCCATTGCATGCAGTTGCTTGTAATGGTCCCACAGACAATACTGCACCAGCAAATACCATTATCATTTTAGTTTCCTGTGCTTCTAAAGCAAGCTCAGCATCCATTATCTCACTTCATCAATCTTGCGTCTGCTAAGCATATAGTCTTCCTCAAAGGATTGCAGGTGTCTTCTCTATTTTTGGGTCTTCCCAAAACTGAAGGTAGTAGGGGAAAACACCATGGTGTATGAAGCCCCAGGTCAAGCCACCCAGTATTTCAAGGCAGACTGCACTGTGACAGATCAGTTCCTATTCTAGGTTCATTTACAGCGGTGTGCCCAAAATCCTTGATTTTGTCTTCATACCTGGAGGGAGAACTTGTGGTTTTTGTCATGATGGCAAAGCTTAGCTGTGAGTAACGAGTAGTATTTGTTGTAGAGCTGTTCCTGAAGGCAGCACTCCAGGATAACCCTTACGACTTCCCGGTCCTGTCACCAATCCACCAGAAACATAGCTTCACTTAATTCATCCTCAGTGTACTGGGTTTCCAAGGTATTGCATCTGTTGCCTTAAAATTTGTTAATATGAGCCCAGAACCCAATGTAATAATACACTAATTCATAATTTTCTCCCTAACCTACACAACCAGCAAAACAGAAACCAGCCTTAAAAAGATGTCAACGACTTCAGGAATTAGTGAAGAAACCTGCTTCCCAGGCAGCTTGAGTCGCAAAATTTTCTCAAATGCATCAATGTAATCCTCACTACTCATGACAATGCAGAAAACTGCACGACGGCCATCAGTATTCATCCTCTGAGAAGCTGCCAGTTGAAGCATTTTCTCTGCCTCTGTAGTACCTACATCCATTATCCCAGCAACTTCTGCCCTTACATTTTCAGCAAAATCCCCGCTGCCACTGCCTGGAGCCCCAGGCAGCCACCACTGACCCTTCTTATCAGGATCCAAGAGCCCTGCCCATGTGACCGCCCGAAGTTGAACCTCATCAACCCCTAGCTGCCCAACAAAGTAAGTTGTACAATTTTCAGAGAAAAATCCAGGTCTTCTGTAGAAATAAAGAGCAAGTCTTAATTCTCCATATTAACCTACATTACTCTCAAATGGTCAAATATCCTGAACATTGAACCAACAGACAGGCTTGAAACAATAAAATTTCTATCATGACAACAGAAACTACAACAAGAGTTGGACATACATATCAAGAGTCTGGAAATGTGTCTGAATTACAATCTTAAGCCAGATCTGACATGTATCCTTTTAGAGCAAACCAAAACCCAGATTGAGCAACTAGTTGTGCAGAAAGAATTACCTTTTGAAGCCATTTTTTCAAGCGAGAGTGAACAACCAGCTCATCTTTAGGCCGCCGTTTGTTGTTCTTAATGTCACATATCATGTCGAGCATAAATTGCAGCTGCACAACAAGTGTTATTCTTAGTACCCAAAAAGCAAGAATTCCAAAGGCTGAGAAAATATAATGCTTCAAGAAGCTGTGAACGTAGAGTCTCCTTTACAAAAAATATCCAGGGGATGGGGTTGAGCTTACCCGCTTGCCTATGATGGTAGAATTTCCATCAGTCTTTTTGGAGAGGACAGATTTCAACTCTGCAGTACGTTCCTGAATAGATATTATGAACTCTTTCATTGATGCTGGGTCTGCTGCTCTCAATGCCATTCCACATGCTGCCCATCCAAGCACATATTTCATAAGAGCGTATTCACCATAACAATTCATTGATACAAAGCAATAGCAGAAAGTAGCCCAAATATGTTCTGTGCAACAGACTGAAACAAGCAATTACCAAAGATGCCAGGACCAGAACAGTGCATGAAGGCTACTGTTTTATGACACAACAAGCTGCAAGAGAGATGATTAACTTGGATTGTAGCATCACTCATCCAGAAAGGAAATTGAGATATATTAGAGAGAAACAGAATCGACTGATTGTCAATGTTGAGTTTGCAGCCCAACCAAAAGTCCATACACCAGAAAGACAGGACATGCTTTTTGCAAGAGGGGTCTCACACTGTAAGAGAATTAGAATGGTGGAGACATCAAGTTCCTCAAATCTTTTGCACAGTAAAGCCAGTAACTCATAGACAAGCTCACTGCCACATTGGAAAAACAAAATACCAGCACAAGGTTAGCAGAGAAAGACATATGAGGAGATGTGACTGTTCTAAGGGGGAATTTACCAAACAAAACCAATTACATAGATGTCAGGAATCAGCACAGTTTTTACTAATGTCCAACTCCATTAAGAGTTGTTGCAAATGTGCAGGTTTCAAATTCAAGTTTCAAGTTGCATAGCAATCTAATTTTTACTTGTTGGGTGGATTGTCATCCATCATTGGTCCATATGCCAGGCACTCAATTCCCAATGAACTTCATGAGCAGATACACTTGCGTGTGAAACTCACCTAGAGATAAGACTGAATGAGAAAAGGTGTGAAAATAGCAATGTCAGATTCCTGAGAGCAAGACTGTCCGCCTTCTCATACTGTCCCTGTAATGCACCAAAATCTATGACTTTTCAGTAAGGAGAAGCATCCACATTCAATCAGGTCCCTAATACTCTCTGATCTGACAATGCAAAGTCAATGACCACACACTAACATCATACAGCTACAACCCGTAAATAAGTCACCATGCCAGAAATATCCATCTCAGGAAAAGCAGAGATGGCTCATGAGATGAATCTTACTTCAAATGCTGTGGCAAGGGAAGCCAAAAATTTGGCTCCAAAATCCATACCAACCATAGCTGCAGTCCCTGCAACATAGGCCGCAAAAACTGCTGCATACCTTTCACAACAAAAACACCCACAAAATGCAAATAAGAACAATTCCTGGGGCTATAGAATAAGCCAAACAAAGATTGGACATATTTGTGATATTCCAGAGGGAAACTTTATGATAACACTTTTAAGGAAACTGTTCTGTCACTTACAGCAAAGCCAAAACAAGCATGACAAGAGTGAGTGCTGCCATAACCTCATTGATGGATAGGTTTGAGACCCCAAGGCAAGTCTTATTCTATTAGGTAAGGAAGACTAAAGAACTGTGCAATGGACATTGAGATTAGTGAGTTCTTGCAGTAAAACACAAATCACTGCAATGGTTCGAGGTCAAAAGAAAGGAAATGAAAAGTTGTCTACTGGTCATTTCCACGGGGACCTCCACAGCATGCTCCAATGATTTCTGTGGTTACAATCTCAGTGACTGACCGCCTCCCATATACCTGCTGACACCAAAACCTTGCATTGATTTAAGGCTGTGCATAGAACCAAAACAGGGAGCTCCTTGGCAAATCAGGACATGCTAACAAAAGAAAAACCAGACATCACCATCCTTGGTACCTATCTCATTGCATTAACCTCTGAAATGTGCTTATGAATACATTGTGGTCTTGTACTGTGAGTCAAATCTTTAAAACCTACTCTAATCAGCAGGCCATAAACCCTCAACCCAGGCCATCATCTTCTCCAATGGAAGCATTAAACACAGGCACCACAGAGATAGAGGAAGAAGGACAAGAACCTGAAAGAGGGAAGAGATTTCTGATGCTATTGATTCCACATTTGCCTCTGACAATCTGTTTAACAGACCTGTTCCCACACATCATTACCACATGATTCCTCTGCTCTAAATCCCGAGAAAACCTGTACCCAACCCTAAAACTCTTTATGGCACTCTAGTATCTGCAAACATCCTACTCCTAGTGCTTTGGAAGAAACAACACTACCCTTGAACAAATAGGGCCTGATTCAATCAGATGGAACGTTCACGACCATCATCAATATAGGCCTGGATTTCCACAACATTTCAGGAAACAAGTGCTGTACATTGGTCTTTAAAGCAGTACATTGCATGCAGGAACACTACAAGAATGATACAAAAAGCAGAGGTCCTGTCTGAAATTCATGATGGGAATTGCTGCACCTCTCACTCGACGTTGAATACGCACAAGTTCTTCAGACTCATTGCTCATCTTCTCTCTCAAATGTGGGGGAATGTACTTCACTTCTTCCACCACCACCTCTGCATCTTCCATTTTCATAGCACTGGCTTCTTTCAAGTCATCATTGTCTTGCACCTTCTTCTTTCTTGGAATTGTTCCAATTTCAGGAGCAACTTTTTTCCTCTTCTTTGATGCGAGAACCTGAACTTTTGGAGCTTCCACTGATGTACTGATTTGAGGAGGAGGAATAACTTCTCTCCTCCTCTTTTTTGATCTTGAAACCTCAACCTTTGGAACGACTTCTTCCATTGATGGAATTTCCATTTCTTCTTCAGTTGCCACACCAGAGTTGATCCCATCAAGAATGTCATCAATGCCATCCCCAATGCAAACACTCAGTTTACCTTCTTTCACCTTCAGTTTCTTTGCCAGCCTTCGCTCAAGTGCAAGATCTTCCTCTGCAGTTACACCTGCTGTTTTCTTCTTCTGTTCCATCTCCAAATACTCCTCAAATTTTGTCCGGCTGCCTCTCTTCTTCATCTTTGGTGCAGTACCACCATCTTTTTTCCTCTTGATTTTCCTACAGCAATCCCAACATGCAACACTTTTGGCATGAATGAGGGACACATACAAAGAAGAAAAGAAAACATGCCTACAGATTGAGGACTATGGTCTAGGGTTTAAAGAAAGAGACAAACCATAGCAGCAATCCAATGTTCTTCTAGTCTTAGAGACATACAAAGAAGAAAAAAAAACCATGCCAGGGGATCGAGGACTAGGGTTTAGGGTTTACAGTTCAAAGAAAAAGAGAAACCATAAAAGCAACCCTATTTTCTTCTAGTCTTAGGGACACATACAAAGGAAGGAAAAAAAACCATCCGAGTGGAGGTAGCAATAGGGTTTAGGGTTTAAACAAAGAGAGAAACCATAACAGCAATCCCATTTTCTTCTAGTCTTTGCGTCTCTCTGAAATCGCATGTCTTGAATCCGAAACTCCAATCTCTGTGGGGGAGATGGGGGAATCTCGCCCAATCTCCAGAAGCAAGGTCTCTACCTAACAGAGTGGGAGACCAAGTTCTAGAGATGACTTTGCAATTGACAGAGAAATGCTCGTGGAATCAGAACATAAGCTCTAGAGACTAAATGCTCAGCAGGAGAAGCCCCCCCCCCCTCCCAACGTCGCACCAAATTTATGCCTGCAGCAGCAGATGCACAAAAATTCAAAACCTAACAGGACAAAACAAGAGAAAGAAGAGATTCTCTCACCTGATCTGCTGAAGTCGGGAAGCTTGGGCCATTGCTGAAATGCTGGAGATGCTCCTCTTCTTCTTCTACTTGCTTCCAATAGTGGCCGTGATAACCATCCTGGGTGTAGCTGCACTCTGCAAAGCTCTTGTAAAAGAAGAAGAAGAAGAAGTCCAGGAGTCAAGCTCAGTATCGAAGGGATGGGATAAAATTGGGGTGCTATTGGGAACTATTGGGGAACTCTTTGGGAACAGATCCCCATTCTCCATTGTAATTTATGATGAACCTTGAAATTTCCATGCCTTCAGGTTTTGGTCAATTGAAAGGGGTGTGAGTCTCTTCACAATTGGGATGCAGAAAGTCAAGAATGTTTGGGATTTTGAGATGAATGAGTGAGCTTTTGTCATGGAATGTGATTATGGAGAGATATAAGCTAAAAACTTACAAAATTTGTGAACTATTCTAGATGGTGGCAAACTTAAAAACCAAATGATGAGGAATGGTTTCAAGACAAGACAAGGAGAAATGCAAAGTTGAAAAATGGGTTGAATTGTTTGATGAAGAATGTGCGAGACCTTTTTTCATCTTCCAAGGCATTTTTTGTTGAGTTTTGCTCATAATACATCAAGGAGATTAAGAATTCCACCAAATATCCCAACCCATGGGCTTTACCTATCTTAAACCACAAGACAAAATTTATCATGAACCAAACCTATGTAAACCTATGTAGATTACGAGGTCTATGGATGGGAGCATTCTTATACCTACTCCTCAATAGTGGGAGGGTTCCTACCCCCACGAGTAGGCATAATTTCTCTCCCATCCTTGAGGAGTAGGCATAATATCCCTCTCAATTTCTAGGAGGGAAATTGATGGATATAAGGTGCCCTCCACATACACTATAATTTTTTTCCAAGTGTTTTACCAAAGCTTATTAAGATGATTAACAAAGTTTTTTAAACCATAATTTTCATAGGGCAAAAGGCAATCGATCAATGTTGTCAAAATCATCTTTAAGGAATTCAAAGGTTGTCAAAATCTTTTGAAAAGTTCAAGAGAATTGCTTTGAGTTATATTGTGACTCACTTGATGACGCATATACAACTTGACATTAATTGATGGTGTTGGGAAGATAGAGTTTTTATTTTTGTTTTTTTTAGAATAAAATATATTGCTCGTAAAGAGGAAGTTGGTCAAGGCATAAAACAACTTGTGGGACCAAAGAAGTGACTAGATGTTTTTTTTTAAAAAATTTAACCTATTTGGAGAAAAGTTTGGACATCACAAAAGTCTTGAAAAGAAAGTGAGTTCATGTGGTCCTTCTATCATAAGGCTATTGTTATTAACGTATGGAAGATTAAGGTTAATGAACTCATTGATATTACATGCTTTTACTACAACTTACACATAGAAAAATAAAATTTCACACATTTTTCTGAATGTAATTGACTAAGACACATGTGATTTTCAACTCTAACCATCATGAATTTGTTTAGACGTAATCTCTTTTTCTTTCAATCTTTGGATGGGATTGTTTATAAGTCAATGCCTCTTTGGTGAAAACTTAAGAAATTTGAGCAATTCAAAAATCTTTAACAATGCTTGATGAATCTTGCGCATTGGAATATTTAGATAGATTGTAACAACAAAGTTTTCAAACACCGAAGGCTTGGAAATCATCAAGTTAGATTATTGATTATGTTAGGATTGAATGAAATTGTATGCTTAACTTGATTAACAAGGTTACCAAATAAGTTAAAGAAAAGTTTCTTGTTGAATTTGATTCCTAGTGAACTGGCATTTTACTCTTTTTTTTCATGACAATCTTAGAATTAAATGGTGCTACAAATTACATATGTTGTGCCACTAAGTGATAAATTGTCACCCTTGGTTTCAATTCCTTTTGGTTCATTTTTTGAGTTTTATTTCTCTCCCTTTTCATAGTGAAATTTTATTCTTTTGTGCCAACAATAAAAATCAGTAGTAAGGGGAATTTATTAACCCTATATTTGTATAGATGAAGGTTACAAACAAGGGTTATCATATTATTATATTAATAAACAAAAGGTGTTGAATAGGCTTATGTGTAGGTGTGTAAGAAAAATGTTATGGTTAATGAAATTGTTGTATTTGGTGGTTTGAATTATTATTTTTAATTATTAAAGTTATCTATAGAGTCCCACGATTAGGGGGCGAAAACGACTAGTTTCGACAACATCAAACATAATTAAAAGTTCAATAAATTATTTGTAAAGTCAAACAAACATGGAACCGAAAGCTAATGTTTGCTTCATTCATGGGATGAAATTGAAACATAACAAAAAATATATACAAAATGGGCCGATGGGACCTAAAACACAAAATAAATTTTGGACTCAGCATGAATTGAATTCATGTTAAGTTCGATGCCCATTTACAAGTTCGCAACAATCTAAATGAAGCTTAAGGTCACTTGTGTCTTGTGTAAGAAAAACTGCAAGCTTGAAAAAAATATCAAAACTATTACAATTACAAAGTAGGGAAAGGAAAGAGCTGTAGTTTGCCACTTTTAAATTCAGCATTAGAATGAACAAGTTTTTGGAAATTGACACAACCTAAGGAGTAGTTTAAAAGTGCTTTGAAGAGGATTTTAAAAGGGAGTTCGCAAGTTGTTTGCTCCAAATTTTACATCTTTTTGGTAGGTGAGGTTTAACCTAAGGTAAAAAAACATAGGAGATCATGGTTTTTATAAATTAGGGTGCGCAAGAGGATAATTTTTTTAATATTATCTTGTTGAAGAACTTATCTTCTAGCAAACATTTTTTTTCTTATTGTGGTCATTTTTCATTTGTTGGTGTAAGTAGGCCTCGGCAAGGTAAGGTAGACACCTGGTTGTTACCCGGTAAAACGGTAAAAGTTAGTGGTAAAAGGTGAAGGGAAGGTAACAGGTAAGGTAGCGGGTAGAGTAAAGGTAAAGCCGAACAGATTACCCGATTACCCGGTAATTACAGGTAACTGGGTAAATTATTTATTATGGCCCTAGTGCCTTAATGGAGTCCGCCGTCAGTCCGCACGCAGTCCACCATCAGGCTTGAGTCCGCCACAGAGTCCACCTCGCCACAATCTTCCGCTACGGCGCTGAGGGAGCTACAAAGTACAATGTCGAGCAAAGGTGATCCTGTTGTGAGCGTGGTCGTCGCTGAGGACGCTACTGTTGTCGTTGCGTCCGATGACAACAACGATAACATGCAAGCGGCCGTGCATTTTGTCGCCAAGTCAAAGCGGAAGCGCCAAAAACACCAGTTTCCGTGGGAGTATGTCAAGGATTGGCAGGATGGCGACTCCGCCAAGCATTGCGGAAAGCGCCAGTGCACGGTGTGTCGCAAATGGTATTCCGGATCGACCAATGCGTTAGGCTGGAAAGCCCACATGAAGAGCGCGCACGGCATCACCGGCAGCAACATCGCGATGTCCGCCTCGTCCGGCAAGCTCATATTCCAGTCGACACTCAGCAGCAAGCTCGTGTTTTCGGAGCCCGTTTTACGCAAGTATGAGAATGTCGTCGTGGACTACATCATCAAAGGTGGCGTCACCCTGTGCGCGGCTGGCGACGTTCGTTTCAAAAAGTTCATTATCTTGCTAACAAACGGATACGAGCTACCATGGACTCGAACAATCCTACGACGGATCGCCGAGCTGTACCGCATCTTGGAGCCATTGTTGGCGGCATTTTTGTGCAGCCTTGATGTCGCCATCTCCCTGACGTTGGACGGTTGGTCGAATCGCAACCTGAAGGGCTTCTACATTGTCACCGCGCACTGGGTCGACGTCATTTCTCTGACCAACAAGAACATTCTCTTGACGATCCTTGATGTCAAGTGCGGGGCTAGCGTCAGCAAGCGCGTCGGGGCTACCCTGTTCGAGTACCTGAAGCACCTAGGCCGGGATGTCGTGACGTGCCTGCTCAACGTTGTTAGCGACAATGGGACAGACGCGACAGTTGCTGTAGCGTGGCTCTTCCAATTGGTCAATACCTTCATCGGCTACGAGCAGATGTGCAAGGTCAACCACGTCCGGTGCGCCGACCACTCCGTCCAGCTCGCTGTGCTCAAGGTGTTGACGTTCATTAAGGAGCCCACCGAGCAGCTGCGAGATGCGCTGATCAAAATCCGTCGCAGCAAAGTCATGCGGCAGCAGTATCGCGTGGAAGCCGCGGCAGCCGGGCTTGCCAGCAAGGAGCCGACGCACCAGGACTCGCCCACGCGCTGGAACTCGACTCATGAGATGTGCGTCAACGCTTCTGGCAAGCGCGTCATTTTGGACAACATCATGGACTAGTATGCGGCCAACATTGGCCACGGCGCTCTCCCTGACCTGGAATGGCATGCCATTGACGGTGTGTCGACGTTCCTTCGCACGTCGCACCAGGTCATGGAGAGCCTCACGGCCGATCACAAGCCAACGCTCGACCTGGTGTCGATGTCCATCTCTCTGCTCCTGAAGCATTGTGACGACAATGAGCAACAGTTGCAAGAGATCAACGGCAAGCTGACGGCGATCGGAATGAAAGCGAAGCTTGAGAAGTACAAGAGCAAGTTGGTGCAGGAACCGGCGATCATTACGGCGTACTTGAACCCACAAATCCCCAAGCCAACCGACCCGGCGGAGCTGAAGTTCATCGTCGATCTCATTCGTAATTCGCTGCAACGCCGCTACTCGGCCGAGGTGAGCTCTCACCAGAGCATCGAGCAGGAAGCGGCCGGCAATTCACTTTTTGCCGCAATGTTTCAGCTGTAGCGCGACGTCGGTGGCAATGGCGACGAGGTTGACCAGTATCTGTTGATCGACGTCGTCCAGTCATCAGGGTTCATCGACGTCTTGTCATGGTGGTCGGCCCAGAAGGAATCGTTGTCGGGCCACTTCCAGATGGCCATGGACTACCACAGAACGCTGGTGACGTCGACGCCATCAGAGCGGGTCAACAGCGTTGCCGGTCGCAAATTCACATGCACCCGGCAGTCACTATCATTGTCAGTGTTCATCATGACAATGTGCCTGCGTTCGTGGATGAATGTCGGTATCCTCAAAGTGCCGGCGAATCGAACGCAGGTGACGGCTACCCTCGGACAGGACGGCACCAACAATGTGGAGTCGGTCATCCAGGAACTTAAGGAGGAGCAGGAGGAGTGGGACGAGGAGATCCTTGACGATGGTGTCATTCAGATGCTCCACAACTAATTCGCCGACCTGGTCTTTGAGTGCCAAGAACTTTGAGAGCTGAAGATGAAAGTACTGAAGAGAGAGGGAAAAACGATCAAATGTTCAGATTGTTGAAAACAGTTGAGCAGCAAGGTTGTGAGACTATGCTATGAATTGAATCAATCAACAATCAAATTTCCAACTTTCTCACATGAATTGTTGAAGGTTGCAACATAATAGAGAAAAAGCTCAAGGAATTGTTACAGATGTAGAGATCAATTGTACATTCCTCCCTTGTTTTCTTCTTCTTCTCGTACAATCACTGCTCCTGCAGAATTCAAGCAATTTGTGATCTCGTGAATTTTTCCTTTAGTGCCATCAGATCCCCCTCAACCCACCCACAGCATTTGGCTCTAAGATCTTTCAGCTAGCAATGTGTGAGCCATACCGACACAACCATGTGCGGTAGTCTCAGTTTTTAACAGTTACATCAGGGTTATTGGAATGGGGTGAGGTTATTAAGGGCTTTTAGCGACTTCATAGGGTGATGGGTGTGCATGGTGCGAAGGGGGTTATTTTCTTTTCCGAAATGCGTTATTGGTGATTAAGGGTTGGATTAGTTCTTTTCTTCAGCAAAGGCTAAATTTTTAGAAACTTTGTTGCATAATTAGGGGCGAGAAATCTCTAGAGGGTTGGGGGTAGAAGTAGACACCAAAATTTACGGTGTCCAGCACAACATTAGTCTTGTTATGGTATCTAGAAAGTAGCAAGGATGTTAAAAATTCTTAAAGTAATCGAAGGGGTGTTAATGAAATATTTAATAGAGGTAGAATAATTTTCAAGCCGTTGAACATAAGGTTAATTCAAGCCAGCTCAACAATTGAACAAATAGTATGATAGTGTGCTAATAGCAATAGGAGTCTGATGATAATTGAAACATTTATTTATAATAGGGATAAGCTCAGCAAGGAGCTACAAGTATATGTAAAATCTTGAGTTATGCCTTAGTGATAGTTCACAACTGCAGGAAATCTAAGATGCATCGGATGGTGCGAACTAGGTAGTCCGCCTTGCTATTGGGAGGTAGTCGACGAATCGGACCGCGCAACCAACGATAGTGACCAACACCGGGAACTAAAGACCATGCGAAGATAGAAGTATCTTCAGTTTCGTAACAACCTTCGCAAACAGTCTCGGGTTCGTCACCAGAAGCGGGGTCAACTTGCAGCAAGATCACCAGGGTGCGAGAGTTCAGAGAAATGCGATAGTACCAGGCTCGAGGAGGTTCGACTTCAAGACGAGCACGCACTTTTCGAAGTTCGGGTTCTTCATCGCGAGGATGCTGGGTTAGGGTAAGATCTAGGGACAACTTCGGAAGCGGTTCTTCATTCGCTTGTGCGGCTTGCGGACTATAAGATGAGACCATGCGCGACGCCATAATTTCAAGCAAAGGAAGGAAAAGGTTAGATCTTCAATCGAAATCAATTTGACAATGGAGGTGGGAAAGACTTGTTACGTTGAGGTGCGCAATCGTA
>Ga0116227_10007290_pt1 | contig 21727 bp, 21 predicted proteins | sample S1TSphgellanicum_FD_89693 | JGI IMG/M metagenome (GOLD analysis project Ga0116227, IMG submission 89693) | Host-associated microbial communities from peat moss isolated from Minnesota, USA - S1T2_Fb - Sphagnum magellanicum MG | ecosystem: Host-associated > Plants > Peat moss > Unclassified...
GGAAAAAAAATTATTAAATTGCCCCAAAATGGGGACAACCTTTATTTTTTTTTTCATCCCACCCGCCTATTAAATTTAAATACCTTGGGGGGAAATCCCCCCCCCCCCCCCCTTCACCATTTTCTTCTTAATAAACTTAGTATCTCAGACCCGAACCACTATAAAAATACATCCATAATATGGATTCAATTGGGTTGAGTTTCTAAAAATCATAAGTGATCAATTTTGGGGAATGTTTTTTTTAAAAGGACCAAAATTCAATGAGTTTTTTTTGGTGGCAAATTTTTGCCATTTTGCAGCAACTTTTTTAACAGAATTTTCTTTTTCTTTTTTTAATTAGTGAAAAAAAAAATTTTTAATTACCACAATTTTCTACAAGAAAAAAAGGGTGCTTAAGATATTTGTACTTTCATATTTTGAGTATTGTCAAATTTGACTAAGTATACTTATGAATTGATTGCCACTTGAGAAAAATTTTTAAAATTTAAATAATAATAATAAGCTGACCAAATGGACAAAAGTTGGCCAAAAGTGATAAATTTGTGATAATTGACAAAATTACATTTTCGATATTGAGTTCAAAATCAGGTCCCAAACAAACATCCTCAGAACGTGGATGAAGAAGACTTGAGACATCAATCCACGTCCTGAGCGACGTGGGCGCCTCTCGTGCAATGAAACGTTATCCCGTTTTCCAACCCCACCAACAACAAGCAACAACGAAGAAACAAACCCTTTGCCCGTTTGTGTTTCTCGAGAGCTGCTGGAGAATTGCAGCAGCAGCAGTAACGATGGCGTCAATAGCGTGCGCAACGGCGGCGGCGTCGTCCGTAGCTGCAACGACGGCTGTGTTTTGTGGACCTTCGTCATGGGGTTCAGGAGCAGTTGGAGCATCCAGCAGCAGAAGCGTTGTGTTTAGAGGCCTTGGCATGCCGGTGAGGTCGCTTAGGGTTCGTCGTATGAGGCGAGAGGACGAGGGAGTCACGGACATTCTTCAGAGACGGATACAAGGATTGTCTGTGCAAGCATCCGCGACGGAGGGCGTTGACCTGGAGGTTTCGGAGAAGGCCGCTGGGTCTGATTCGCAGAAGGTAAGAGCTTGCTTGCTTGCCTGTTTAGGGAAAATAGCCAGAAAAGTTGGAATCGCTTGCTCCCTCTTGAAAGCAGTTTAGGCTATGAGGTTTAATTGTGACGTCACGGCAACAGATTTTTTCATAGATGCACACATTGTTGAAGTACATTTGGAGGTGCACGAGAAGAATCCTGGGCCTCGTATTTGGGGGGATTTCCGTTTTTATTGTGCTGCAGTGGTGCATGTGGATTGGCATCGAGGTGCCATTTTCAGGTCACGGCAATAGATATGTTCATAGATGAACACATTGTTGAAGTGCACTGGAGATGTGCAAGAAAATAAATCCTGGACCTTGTATTTGGAGGATTTCCGTTTTTATTGTGTTGCAGTGGTGCATATGGATTGGCATCAAGATGCAATTTTCCAGTCATAGCAATGGATGTGTTCATAGATGCACACATTGTTGAAGTGCATTGGAGATGCACCAGAAGAATCCTGGGCCTCAAATTTAGGGGATTTCCGTTTTTATTGTGTTGCAGTGGAGCATGTGGATTGGCATCAAGGTGCCATTTTCAGGTCACAGCAATAAATGTGTTCATAGATGCACACATTGTTGAAGTGCATTGGAGATGCACAGGGAGAAAAAATTCTTGGCCTCATATTTGGGGGATTTCCGTTTTTTTTTGTGTTACAGTGGTGCATATGGATTGGCATCGAGATGCAATTTTCACATAACACCAACAGTTGTGTTGATAAATGTACACATTGTTGAAGTGCATTTGGAGATGCACAAGAAGAATCCTGGTTCCCGTATTTGGGAGGATTTCTGTTTTTATTGTGTTGCACTGGTGCATATGGATTGGCATCAAGGTACAATATTCAGTTCACAGCAACAGATGTGTTCAGACACACATTGTTGAAGTGCATTGGAGATGCACAAGAAGAATCCTGGTCCTCGTATTTGGGAGGATTTCTGTTTTTATTGTATTGCAGTGGTGCATTATGGATTGGCATCTATCCATTGGGTGGCTACATTTATTACTTGCTGAGGTCCTCACTCCTCACCTGTTGCAGGATGTTTTTGTTGGATCGGTGGGAGGAGTAAAAGGGCCAGTGAGGATCAGGCTTGTGCGGTTTGGCCGCAAGAAGTTGCCTTTCTACCGAATCTTTGTTGCTCACAGCCGTGCACGCCGCGATGGCAGGCACATTGAGCTCATTGGCTTCTACAATCCCATTGCCGGTGTGAATTTTTCTCCCCAACAAGCCTCTTGTTGACTCCTGTGAAGAGACTGATTTTATTTTATTTTTTCCTGAGCACAAAATTGGATGTGGGAATTGTAGTATAATGTTTTTTCCATCACCTTTTATGGTAGTTAAACTATGTCATGGACCCTGTTTGATGAAGAACTTGTGCTGAGAAGAATTCTGAATTTAAGCTTTAGGGCTTGGAAATGACCATGAAGTTGCTGGGCAAAGAGCTCACAAATGATGCATTTTCTGCTGACTGTGTCTGATGTGGAATTTGATTTTGATTTTGTTTGGTCTCGCCACCTAGGTGGCTCTTTGTCAACATTGTTGGTTAGTTTTTGAGCTTGTGTTGCACCTGTGCTTTCCCAGATGAGACAAGTATTTTGTGGACTGATATTAAAGTGGGAATGGCATGATGATTTGAATACTTGCCAGGTATTGATGGCAAGAAGCAAATTGGCATCAAGGCTGATAGGGTCAAGTATGTCCTTCCTTTGCCATGAACCCTTGAGTTCTTTCTCTTTCCCTCTAATGTCTTTCTTGAGTCTATCTCTTTTTAGTCTTGGACACTAGTCAACTTTGTCATTTCCTTCCATGTCCGTGGTTTTCCCTGAATTCCTCTGTCTCTCCTCTTTCATTTTCTTCTAACCCTAAACCTTAAGCTGGATGCTAATTATTTTATGTGTTTCTTTCAAGTGTTCTTATTTCCTCATGTCTTTATTTTCCTTTATTCATGTGTTTGTTCCGAACCTTTTTCTTTGTCTTTGTCAGATTCTATCTTTGTTTTTTGGTCATTTCATCCATAATATATATATATATCTTGTTTCTACTTTTCCCAAAGAGGATGATTTTGTAAGTTTCAACTGTCACAGAATACAGTGTGCTTTGGCAGGTATTGGCTCTCTGTAGGAGCCCAACCAACAGATACTGTTCGAGGACTTCTCTACAAAGCAGGCATCATGCAACCTCCAACCCCTGCTTAATGCCCAAGAAAGGTACCCAAACCTCAAGGTTGTGGGATGCCTTTGAGATTGCTTATACCCTTTTCCCTTGGGTGCCCATGCATCTTAATTTTTTTAAGGTCAGATGCCAACATCCATGTGAACTGGCAGATTCTATCTGGAAATACAGAGGCTTGAATATTGCCATTTTGTCAGCCAAGAATATTTTCATTGCTGACATGGATTCACTATTTGCACTTGCTAAATGTGGTTACCCAGGCTGTAATTCTCACCCCACTTTTTGCAGGACCTGGATAGATTCAAAAGGGGGATCGTAAGTTACCCCCAACCTTGAGGAGAAAACCCTAGTCTCCTTACTCTTGTCTCACTGCTTGGAAATATTGCTGTGATTGAGACTAAAAAGTGTTTATACAAGACAGCCTACTCAAATGTGTGAAATGAAATTCTTGTCAAAAGCTAGGACCAAGCCAGGGAAGCTTTGTGAGAGAGGTGACAAAATATTGTCTTATATGTCCACTCAGAGTTTACATTGCATACAACAACTCTTATCCAAAGGGAAAGGAAGAGCCAATGAGTACTTTTCAGCTTCTTTTTAACCCCCTTAGCATCCTCAGTTCACTTCCCAGTGCATTCTTGGCAAATGACTGTCCTCACTCTTGTTAGTGTGGACTGCCAGATTGGAAGGTTACTTTACAGGCAATCCTGTTCAACCTCTGGGCAGCTTACCTGATAGTCAGGAAAGGTACATGCAGAGACAAGTGAATTAGTACAGATGAGTATGGAATAGGAACATCACTTACTGTCCACCGGTGGTGTGCTTTAAAAGTATGTTCTCAATTTTCAGATCATCCACTTGAAGAAGAGAGTAACATTAAAACTGGCAGAAATCACATTGAAAGTCCTTAGCATAATGACTTGTTGCCAGTTATCTGGAGCTTCAAAAACTTGTGCTGAGAGATGGGGCCGTGTCACCTGCATGAAGGAGCAATTTGGGAAATCAGATTTTCAGGTTTGCTGCATAGCATCGCTGGTTTATGGATAGTTGTTGCTTCTTTTTCTGTCAGGGCATCTCCAGTCATGCTCAGTATATGACACTGCAAAAATGTTTCCCACGTCCAACTTGTTTACTTTCCCCCAACCCTACCTATAAAACTCAACCTCAGACAGAAATTAGGTGGGAGATTATTAATAGTAAATCACTTGGACAAATCACTCTGATTGGTCAATCAGAAACAAGTGCATATTTATACCAGCAGAACAATCACGTACATTACGCTCTTCTCTGGCAGGTGTTAGGTGTTAGGCTTAGCTGTGCATTTTACCGGCGTCAGGAAACCATGCAAAAATACTAGGCCTAAACCATTTTTCTGAGCTGAACATGCTTTTTCTGAGCAGAACCAACATCTTTTGACTTCTCTTCAGCCAATTTTAATTTATTGTTAAGTATTGAACACCGGTGGAGTTGCTTAAGAGGATTGTTGCTGCTTCCGCAACATCTCATTGCTTTTTCCTCTGAGTGCTTAATTCAGAAGTTGGGAGCTGAGTCAGTTTGGGCATAATCTAAAGTTGCTCCTTATACAGAAGCTCTTCAATTTGCTAATGTCTCCATTTTGTGGTCTATTGCACAGATGCACTCCATTTCTTACGAGCATCAACTCTTCATTTCACTAGAATCCATGTTCCAACTGTGATGAATGACATAGGTTGCACTCCATTCGTTAACTGAGATCAGTGTCTGCTTTTCAAGCTTCACAACAAGGGCAACAAAAGATGTCAAAGTACCTAATTTCACTAGAACCTCCGGCACTGCAGAAGGTTTTGTTCAGAACCCTAATGCCATAGAGACTTTAGTCAACACCAATATCCACAAGGTAGCAAAAATGGGGCTCAAGCACACAAGTTTCAAACTGCATCAGACTCCTACCATCTGTCATGCCAAACACAATGTACATGGTGCACCATCTTTTTAGCAAGCTATGTAGTCCATCTGCTCCACCTGTTCATCACATTAGGTCAAGATGTTACCATGATCCATACTCAAAACTCTAATGGTGGCTGATAACTTGATGGCTGCCCATTTCGAGTAGGCACACATCTAACAATTCTTCAGAAATGACATGGAAAAAATGGTTGGCTTATATATGTGTTCACCAATTCTTCACAACTGAACAAAAAGATCAGAAGTGACATGAAAAAATTGGTGGCTTCTATCTGTCCTTCACTGCCACAGAGAAGACAATAAACACCTCCATTTCAATTGTCCATAAAATTAGGAAGATAGAACAGACAAATCTCCACTTTAGGCAAAAAGACATGCCATCTAGATTTGTCACAGGAACACACCAAGAGGGCATCACAACTCTTCACTTAGGAGGACTACTACTAAGCTAAATCACACGATGGATTGGAAGTGCCAATTTTAGCCAGCAATCACCTGTCACACCACAAGAACTCAATGTTTGCCAGTGCCATCTGCATTAATGGACACCGGCAGAATACATCTAACTACTGAAGTATCACCTAGTCTTTAACCCAAGTAGTTCTTCCTATAGCTTGGATGCTATGTTATTCTTCTTCATAGCACTAATAAACACATCACCATGCCACAGACTGGTGGAGTCGGGATCATGTCTTTGATGTGAAACTCACCCCATGCCTCATATAACTAACAACGCAACTGGTTTTCAAGATCATGCTGAAAAAACCTTCAACATATGACCAGTATTTCTAGATCTATTTACCAGAATTCAGTTCCCTCTAATGTACAAGCAAGCTCTGGTTGCCACTTCTTTTTTGCTAATGTGCATGCTCTAGAGAATCTGCCTGCTGGCATCCAGCTGGAGCAAAACACTCTTGTTACCTACTGTTGTTGACATAGGGAGAGCTTGGTGGTTTGGTACAAGAGGATGATGAGACAGTTTGGGTGCCTTCACCACTTGACACATCCATGTGTGTGTCACCCACCTCCCCTCCATTGCTTACTACACCTAAATTTGCTGTGTCTGCACACAGAACCATACAATAGCAGCTGTAATTGGTGAAAAGAGGAGTACACCATGCCCATGTTCTTCCTTCTTGAAGTCGAGTACAATCAGCAACAACCAAGATCATCAATGTACACAGTAAAATTCCTGTTTTTCAAATAGCACTAGCATAGCCTGTGAAGACCATAACTAGGAAGATATAGGCCAACAACTAAGACAATTCCCAGCCCCAACAAAAGCTAGTCCTCACTAAGTCTTCATAATATAAGGAGGAATATGACACCATACCAAACAAGGAGACAATAGATGGTCTCTTGGGCTGAGTTTTCTTCTTGAGCTCCGCTGCTCATCCCAACATAAGCTTAAATCAGCACTACACAACTCTTCTTCCCTCTACCAGGTCAACACAAGAAGAACAGTTCGATGGAAGAAGTAGATCCTTAAATCCCATCCCTCACTTTCCATATAATCCTCAAATGGCAACTGCAACTGCATATGGAGTCCTTTAGCCAACAGCAATCATGTTCTCAGAAGTCTTTACAGTAACAAAAGGCATGCTGGATGATGAAAACAATGGGCTTCCCCCACATTACAATTGGCAACTCAAGGCATGCAACTTCAGAGCTCTTGAAGGGGTGTGGTCTTGGCATAGAAATTACATGTGGATTTTTTACCTGCAGAAGAACTGATTTTACACAGTAATTTTAAGAAAGGAATCAAATACAGAAGAAGGGTTGAGATGTCAAGGTGAATCATACCAACAGGTGCATGCATCCCCTTGACCATGTCAAAGTTTTTGTATGTGTAGCCCACAAAGTTGACATCCTTTGAAGTTAGCATCTACAGACATCCAGGTCCCATTCAGCACTCTTGGACACATTTTAGTGCCCTTAGCAACACTGACAAACAAAATAGCATTCTCTTAATTCAGCATTTCAAAGACAATGTCAGCCAACCTTCCGCCATGGCCCTGATCTGGAAGAATGCTGTGGTTGAGAACCAGCCTGCAAAGACCATCAAAATGCTTACAGATCAGACACCTTCTCTTTACTCGTAGCTTACAATGAACTCTGCCAGATGACTATCACCTACATACATAAGATCAGAAGTATGTCAAGAGCCTGTGTGATCCTGGGAAAAGAGCAAGATGTTCAACCAAAACGTCAATAATAACAAATGCACAGTCCACCAGGACATAAGGTGTCTTTCAACTATGCTTTTGCTGGAACCCAAGTATTCATGCAAGAGCAAAAACCTTATACATCTCTTCAAAAGTATTGAGAACTTCTCCATCTTATGATTTAAGTCAAACTGAATAGAATTGAGTGATGACCCACTAATAATGATGATGAAGTTAAAGAGAACTCAGATCTGACAACATATCAATGGACAAGAAAGGAAGAACCCAAAAACCAGAGGAAGACTGAGGAGCATTTTGCACATATATACGAGATTGCAGAGAAAACTCCACCACAACACACCAAGAAGGTAAGACGCTGGTCATAACCTTACGAGTGTTGCTCACAGAGTGTCATAACCTTCAACAAGACATGTACAGTAGTGATGGCATGGTAATCATAACTTTATCAGCTCCTGGCAGAGGGTGGAGGTCAGTGTCAAACACTAACTGATGTACTGAGTTTCTGTTGAAACACCAGTTGTCATGGGAAGACTTGCCATGATGCTGGCCAGTTCAACGAAACATAAAAGATAAGGATACCATGACCAAAGAATCCAAGAAGACAGAGTGAAAAAGAAAAGAAGACAAATCACAAAAGAACTGAACGAGAGAAACAACATAGAGGACTTTAAGCACATCACCAAGAGCTAAAACTACAGAAGATGGATTATGGGATCTGCCCTACCCATCCCTCTGTCCTGTATGTTTACCAACAAAGCATCATCAATTTCTTCTCAATAATCTCATGCACACAAGCAAAACTAAGACTTTGAAGCATCCACCTCTTCAAATTTCTCAAAGTTTTGAGTGTCGAGTTCCCCATTGACCTCAGGCTTGAAAGCAGCATCCATCTCATATAGCGTATCCCATGGAACTCCTTTAAACCATGGATGGGCCTGCAGCATTGTGTGGACAGGAACAGGAATCAGATGGGTAAAATAACCCTGTACCACCAGTCTTATAACTTTCAGCAACAACAGCCCCAAGAGAATGCTCTCCTCACAAGAAAGCCTCCAGCTCTAGCAAGAATTACACCAAGGCAACATGACAGACCTTAATTTCATCTGCACCTCTCATGCGATGCTCAACATCACACAGCAACCTGCAAATGAGATTCTTAGCCTCAGGCGACAAACGTGCTTCAGCTGGAAACTTAAGATATGTTCTCCAGTTCACTATCTGCAGCACACCATAACCATTATCAATTCTCGACAAAGTCAAAGTTAATGAGTCTGGGTTACTCAAGGCAAAAGCAACCACTGAACCCTGAGACTTGTGCACCTGTTAACACATCAACCTGTAATACAATATGAGTTTCCCATATATTTTAGGGCACAATGACCTAGAAATATTAAGATGCAGGCAAGTCAGTAACCAGGCTGAGCATCATCCAGTACATTAATTGGGCCACAAGTATTGGATCATACCTTTCTACAGGTGCTCATTGGGTCATCTGAATAGAATGGAGGGTAACCCACCAGCATCTCAAACATGATTGCTCCAAGAGACCACCTGCACAACATCCATACCCATTCCAGGGATTTGAATGCAGCCACCTTACTTTGACACCCAAATGTTTCTGTAAGGAGAGAATAGTAAGCCACAACACAAGAGGACATTACGCAAGCATTGTGACCAACATTGATGTACAACTCTACATGAACACAAATAGCACAATCAAGACAGGGTTCCCCACAATGCTTCTAACGAAGGTTTTGATATGACAGCATAGAATAGGAAAGTTACCAATCACACTCCATGCCATATCCTTTCTTCAGGAGAACTTCAGGTGCAATGTAATCAGGTGTGCCTACAGTTGAGTAGGCCTGCAATATTCCACCCAACAATACTCAGGCTTTATCTAATCCCTGCCTTTCCTCTGATTAAACTAATAATGCCTGACTGTATCACCACTGGGCCATTTTACTTAGCTTCCACTTCAAATCTCAAATTTCCTACTTCATTTTTCACATTGTGACTACTTCAGCAGATAAGTTATTTCTCCCTCCTTAAGAGAATGAACCTTAAGAGAATGAACCATATAGCATTTTCTCCAGATCAACCCCCTTCAGTACATTAAAGCAAGTTCCCAGGTGAGCAAGAGATTGTGAAGTCTGTTCGTAGTCACCACACAGGCAACTCATATTATTCATCCCAGCAATTTCTTGGATTTCTCAGATCATGACACAAGTCAACTGCCCTGGCCAAGCAAACGCTAAGTGCCAGGGTAATGAACTTTTAACTGCCCTGGCACTTTGCATTTGCAATCTCCACCTCCTACTTTTTACCTCAGTTTTCAGACCCTAACTGAAGCTGATGCATCACATCTCTTAAATAAATGAGCCATTTAGCAGTAACTCCCGACGAAAGCCCCTCAATAATTGAAAGCAAGTGAGCTCCAAAACTTAACATAGAAAACATCACAGAAAGAAAGAGTTTAAACCAGCATGCGACGATTCCGCTGCCAGTGCTGCAGTTGCTCTTGCTGACTACGCCAATGGCCCCCTTCTGAGGGTGACTGCAAGCGGCCACCCTCGATGTCCATGGGCATGGACCCCCGAAGTTCATCCTCTGGAGAAGGATCATTTTCATGTAGTGTTGACAAAGCACGGCAGTCCAGTGGCTTGCACAGTCCAAAATCTGACAGCTTCATGTGTCCATGCTTATCCAATAACAAGTTGTCTGGCTTGATGTCTCTGGTTCATTCGACCATGCCAGTTCAGCCCACCAAGGAAACAGATCAGAAGAAGTTACAGACAGAAAGAAGATATACCTCTGAAATTGCAGAGAAATCTTCATAGCAACAATTTGGATTTACCATGACAATGAGCTCAGTCATAACCTTATGAGAGTTGCTCATAAAGTGTCAGACTATCACCTTCATCACAAATAGCAGTGACAAGCGGCTATGACTACCCAGTGACTTCATTAGCTCCTGAAAGTGGGTGTAGATAAGTATATGATAATCTGTCCAAAATTTCAGGCAAACCATTATAAAAAATCTGCATCCTGAGCTTCTTTCATATTTCCAGAAGTGATAGGAAGACTTAGTCCTGATGTTAGCTAGCACTCAAGGGACATAGAAAATTTAAAAAGTCAATAGTATCCTTATTCAAGATGCAACAAGCTTGTGAGGGAGATCCATTTGATTTTAGCTTGCCCCCCCCATACAGATGGAAAGAAGATAGCCCAGATTTCCCCTTCTATCCAAGATCCTTCAGACTCAATGATTGTGGCAAGGAAGCAAGTGCAGTGGGCAAACCGATGAATGTAGTTGTGCTTGTGGATGGATTGAATAGCCAATACAGACTGCGCAACATAGAACCGTGCTTCATTCTCAGAAAGGGTATCCTTGCGCATGAGCAGAGTCATCATGTCACCCCCAGGCAGATACTCCATGATCAGATACAAATATTCAGAGTCCTGGAAGCTGTAGAAGAGCTTAACAATACAGTGACTATCCACCTCTGCAAGTAGATTCCTTTCTGCCCTCACATGCTCAACCTGCATAATCCCATTTCCATCCCACCATTTAAGCTGCTGGCACACTCTCATACCATGGACAGATGTGCAGAGGACATCATAATTGTACATCATGTCCGTAGTACACAACAGGGAGAAGTCATGGAGTTAGGGATGCGCTACCTGGCCTCTGGACAACATCTCAGACTTTTTCAACTTCTTCATTGCATAGACTTCCCCTGTTGCTTTTGCTCTGCAGAGTCTTACCTGCATTGCCTCTTTTACCAGTCAGGTGTTTTGACAGCCACAGCTAGACTACACATATTACATTGTTTCTTTTGCAATGTGAACCATCTTTCAAGCCAGTCCATTAGGGTATTTCACTCAAATGTCAACAGAAAAATGTGATCATGAGGCCCTGGTCAACACTGTAGTGCAGGTAAGAATATATCTCAAGACAGAAAATAAAGCTGTCCGTCTGCAAAGACGTGCAGTAACTTGCACAAGTGGTTAATTCAGCAAGAGGCAACTGTGTACACCTCTCCAAATGCACCACGACCAATGATTGTCAGAAGCTCAAAATCATCCACACCCATTTTGTGCCGCTGCAATCGCATGTACTCTGTCTCTTTACGCTCCAACTCCTTCAACAGATTCTGTTCATCCTCTGGTGACACATCACCATCTGCAATTTTCCGCTCCAGAGTCCACCGCCTTCCACACAACCACCATCAGGTTCAGAGCCCTAACTTCTGCACAAACATTTCATTTAGCTTATCCCTGTATAGACAAGCATCTAAACCTAAGCATACGGTGGCCACATAGAGGAGTGTTTAGAGCCTCCTACACCCTGAAAATACCCTTTAAACACACCACCACTGTCTACTTGGATACAAAATGTCCACTAAAACCACTGGAAAAAAAATTACCATGCTTCAGACAATTAGGACCATGTTTACCTGGATCCCTAATGGTCGAACAACTCTTACCAAAACCCATTGTCCACACTTGCACATACTCCCAACACCATTGTAGAACATATATAACAATTAGAGACAACTCCATAATAACACTTTCAAGGTAACACAACAAGAATCAGTGTGGTCATAACCTTATGACTTTGCTCACAAAGTGCCAGACCATCAACTTCATCATGAACAGCAGTGATGACCTGCCATGACTTCCTACTGCCTTCACCAGCTTTGATGGTGGGTGTAGATAAACATATAACAATCAACCCAAATTATGACCAACCATTACACAAGCATCTACATCATAAGCTTTGTGCATATGTCGCATTTCTGGAAACAACTGGAAGACTCAGTCATAATGTTCACAACCACTGAAGAGACATAGATGTAAAAAGCATCCTCATTCAAGCGAGAACAAGCTTGTAAGTGTAAGCTTCATTTCATCAAATACCTTGTACCTGTACAAGCAACCATCTAAGCTGAGGGCATAGAGAGGCCTACACAAAGGGTAGTTGTTGGTGCCTCTTGCACCTTGAGCACACCACTGGTTGGAATAAACTGAAAGCTTCATACTTACAATCTTAAGTCAACCAGAATAGAGTTGAGAGCTGACCCAATAAGGTCATAGGGATTCCAACCTAACAAGCCACATGCAGGGAAACTTGCACGTGTGGTTCTGATACTAGCAATGTACCAGCAAACAGAGGAGACAAACAAGACCAACAACTAAAGAGCGATTTGAATAACAGCAACTGAATCTGAATCTGAAAAGTTGGGATCCATATGAGGCATGAATCTGAATCATGTTACTACCTGCATATCCTGGCTGAGAACATTTGTCAAAATGTCCATGCTTGAGCCTTGGACTTGGGATATTGCTAAATAAAAAGTATATATATATCAGATTATCCACAAAGAAAATTTGGAGGTAACCATTGTGCTACCACAACTCCCCACTGACTTCATCAGCACCCAAAAATTTTGGGCAAACCATTATATGAACACATGCATCCTAAATTTTTTTTCCATGTTTCCAGAGTGAAAAGGAAGACTCAATAATAATGTAGGTCAGCACTCAAACGACATACACTGCATTGTGATACTGAGCAATATATCAACAATCCCAATGGTCTACTGGGTTCAAATATTGTAAGAAGCAAAAAAAATGCCCTTGCATTCATCCTAGAAACACATTCCACTACATGGACAAGTCTTGCAAACGTTTGCAAGTTCAAGAGATGTGGGGGAAAAAAAATGTCAGTACCACCACCATACAGACGTGGCAAATATACTTCGTTCTGAAGGCAGCACACTCACTGGTTGTAAAGGTTTTTGATTCAAGAGAAATCTGCAATTTCTGGATCCTGAACTTGGCTCAGACAGGGCACCAAAGTGAACCAGTCAGGAAACCAGCGATCAGAGAAACTCAACAACAACCTAAATTTCTAGATCCCGGAATTCATCCGCCAGCGTCAATAAGCGCAAGTCCAACAGAGAGACATAAAGAACCATGTAGCTTTCCACGACATCTATGTAAACCTACGCACAACCAAAAGAATAACGGGCGGGAAGACGAAAGGAGAAGATAAGATGTGTGGCAACCGCACGCACGCAAAGGCATCGTCGATACAATAGAAGCAGTGGCAACGATGGAAGAACAAATCAGAGGTAGGGAAAGCAACATCTTAAAAAGAAAACAATCAGAAGTTTCCCAAACGATTCCCTCACCTCTCTTTGCGCTCCTGCAAGCTCTTCATGTGCGATTTGTAGTGATTCTCAATGATCTGCTTGACAGCAGCCACCTTCTGCCGCGTTATGCTGGACGCCAGATTCTCCTCCGCGACCACCGATGATGCACCCCTCCCTCCAACTCCAATCCCAGCTTCCTCCACGCCGACATCCAGCCCTCCCATGCCGTACTCCGCCCTAGCCAATACCGACTTGAAACCATCCCCTCGCCCTCCCTCCTCCTCCTCCTCCTCTTCCTCCTGCATCGCGATCAATACATCATTGTCTTCCATTCCTCTCCCAATGCACACTGCCCCCCTTCCCCTCCTTGCTCTCTCCTGCCCGTGTTGTTCCGACAGGCAAAGAGTGCGGCTACTTAGAAGACTTATTGCATCGTTAGTACTTTACTTCTGCAACCAATTCTACTCTCCTTGCCCTCAATCTCTTGCTCCGTCTCTTCTTTTTCTTCTGCTTCCTGCTCTTCTTCTTCTTCTTCTTCTCTCTCTCTCTCATTCGTTTCTCTCGCTCCCTTCCTGCAAACCCTACTGGACGAACGATATCGGACACTCGACGAACGATATCTCACACTCGACGAACGATATCGGATCAGTACTGGTCTGGTGGACGAGATAGGGTTCTCGTTGGGTGCTCGAAAAGGACAAGAGTTCTGCCAGAGTGAACTACCTGCACCCGTCAGTGCATCATAAACGATGGATGGATGGCAAGTGGTCAAGAAACAGTTTTCTGTTGGGTTCCACTTCCCACCCTAATCACTGTGGTTACTCAGTCGCTTCTTTTACTACCTACCTACTAGCAACCGAACACAAGCAAGTGGGTTGTTAGTAAGTAGGTCTTGAGGGTTGTTAGAAGGTAGGTAGTAAAAACTAAAAACTGCCTTTCCCTTTGTATAAAATCATCTACCTACTTACCAAATAGGTAGTCACCTATTTTCTTACCTATTTAGTACTTGTATGAAGGACCTACTTCCTATAGAGTAAATTACCAAGGTGAAACCCAATGTTAACTCACGAGAGGTTCATCCACCTTATATACAAGGTTTCCATATTTTTTCTTATGGTTTTCAATAATTCATCATTATTTATGTCAATGTTAAATTTAAATTAAATTAATATACATTTTATGGACATGAAAAGATGCATGTTAATTTGTTTTTTCATATCTATGTTGGTGGACAAGGCAAAAGAGAGAAATAGTTATAAGATGGAGGTAGTTATTAGGAAAGGTGGGAGAATAGTTATTAAGAAAGTAAATATGAAAAGGAAGTAGTTATTTAAAAAGAAATGAAGTAGTTAGGCGTGAAAATGAGATAGTTGTTTTTGAAATTGTCTTTGGAATGGTCCATGGACGACCATACAAAGGATTCCAAAAAAAATCACATATACCAATTTCAATTACTTGTCATTGGAATATATAAATAGATTTATATGTAGATAGGTAAATATGCATGTATGTATATTTGTGTTGTTTGCTTATTTCATTGAATTTTCTTTTTGAATAAGTATGAGTAATTAACTAGTAAAAAACTTAAAGGTGAAATTTGTTGTTGTTATTTGTGTTTGTTTACTTGAATTGTTGTATTAAATTGTATTGTAATAATTTTTTTGGTTCACAATTTTAATATTCAATTATTATTTTGAAATTATAAGTTTATTCACAATTTAATTTCAATTCAAATGGCAATTGATGGATTTTGTTTGACAAACATATATGGTATATATTTGATATTAATATGTTTACGATAAAATAAATTGGGGAATATAATACGATAATTTAAATGTGAAATATACAAGTTTATGGTCTATTCAATAGGCTTGTGTTATTCTCGAATGACATTGTTATGTTGGTGCATTAGTCCAAATACGATCTATTTGTGTATTATTAATGGTTGTGCTTTCAGAAAAAATGAGTTTCAATTTGTATTTGTACATAAAGTTTTGAAATGTTGTTGATTGAGGTGTATTTTAACATGTTTATATTGAAATCTCCAACTAAAATAGTTGGATAATCTTTAGGCATGTCTTTTAATATGGTTTCCAAAATTGAATTAGAATATAATATTTTCATTTTTGGGGGCTTATAAACTACGATTATATATAAATTTTCTCGTGTATTTTTGTTAAATGATGTAGTGATGAATTCGGCACTTGAATTTGTTGTTGAAGTTGTTTGTGATAAAAACATTGTATTATCATAAAACATCATGTTACATGTTGGTCATAACATGAAAAAATGTTAAATTTTTGTGATATAACATTGTCTGCTTCTTGGTTTATGTGAATATTTTGTTTTTTTGTTTCATTTAAACAGAATATGTGAAATGCTAACAAATTTTGTTTTGCAAGAATGTTTTGGAAACGTAATGTTGAAGGATTCTATAATTACAAATTTTGCACAATAAGATTTTAGAGAAATGAACATTAATTCATATTGTAAGTTGATGCATTTCTTTTTTAACAAGTGTATTTACTTGGAAATTTTTGTTAGATAATGGGGAATGCGAATATAAATGTTCTTTAGAACGAATAAAAGATAATGTTGTATATGTTAAACCATGTTTTGTTTCAATTGTTGGATAAAATGCTAAATGATCAAGTGTTAAACCTTGTGCATGATGTTATGGTACATGTTCTTACTAGTTGGATAGGCAATTGAATTTTTGTGATAATGTGGGAAGGGTTGTTACCTATTTATATTTCTTTTCTTTTCAATAGGTGTCCATTCTTTATTGATGATAGATAATTGTTCATAAATGTGCAAATTTTCGGTTCTCATTGTGTTTCCAATTTTGAAACTATAAAATTGTATCCATATATAAATGATTTTGAAAAAGTTTTTGTGAAAACTTTGAATGTTCCATCTATACACTATTTACAAGACCATATAATGTGTCATAATTTCATGCACACAATTCTACTAACATGTTTTTTTAAACAATAATTCATGATGAAGACTATTTGTTTGAAGTGGAATAGTTGATAATTTGAAATGAAAAGGACATGTGTTAAAATGGATATCTCAAGTTAAGAATTTAAATGTTTAACTGGGTGTTGTATGAAATATATTATTGTTATGTGTTGTTTTAACATTTGTGTAAAACAAATATGGTAATGTGTTGTCCATAAGTGGTGATTTAAAACAAATTTGATTTATAAAATTAATGTCTTCAAATGTTTGCGATGTTGTTCAAAACCTATTCAAAATGTTAATGAAATTTATATCATTTTGTCTCATTACTTATTTTAATTCATAACATTTTATATTTTCATGCCAAAGGTTTGTTCCAAGGATGTTTAAATTGTTGGTTTTAAATTTGAAAATGCATGAATTTTGAATTGGTGGACCTTGGTAAAGGTCTCCTATCATTATAACATCAAGACCACACATGAATTAATTATGAAGTTGTTTAATTACATGTAATCTATGATCAATAAATGTTAACATTTCTACCTACTAAAGAAATTTCATTTGCCATTATTAATTGAAATTGATCATATGTCTTTATTAATGTGCCACATTTTTCATCATATAATGAATTGAGTTCATTAAAAAAATTATTTAATGGTATTGCAAATTCATAATGTATTACAATACCATTAATATTAAATGATGTTTTTCTTATGTATGCTAATTTCATCACTTTTGGTTTTAAAGGGTCAATGTTTGTAGTTTCAATTATATAATATTGTAAGATGTTTTGTATGATGCACATTACTGTATACATTTTTCTTGTTCATGCACCTCCTGTTAAAAAAACTTGTAATAGTTATGTTGGATTTCTTTTTTCTTATATAAAATATCATTCACAATAAATTTCTATTCATCATTAAGTTCTCTCAGTTGTGATGCAAATATTTCATTGGAACATGTTCATCAACTTGTTAACAAACAAGCGTTATCAAATTATTTTTTGAACATTTTTTCTTAGGTTGCATATGGTTTTCAAACGTTTAGTCATATGGTTCAACATTTTTCATGTTTGTAGATAACACATCTTTGCACAAATCACTTTTTCTTGTAAATGATCCCATTCATGATCATAATTATTATTCTTATTAAATTTGTATACAATTTTTTTTCTTTTTTTTAAATTTCTTTTTTTTTTTTCCATGTAAGCACTTTTCCATGAAGAATAATTGTTTTTCAAATCAATTTCTGATTTGTGAAAATGATGGTTCACAAAAGTAATAATTCTTTATAATTATTTTTCGTGTCTTCATGAAAATTGAATGAAACCCAACGGATAATTTCATCATGTCCATGTTTTTTATATGTTTTACTATCATAACTAGCAATAAATTATGTAATATTTTTTGTGGTATCATTTTTTGAATTTTTTTTTTCAATAACATGTTAATCATTCAATTTTTTTAATGTTTCTATTATTGTGGGCCAATTGTTAACACCCATGGTGAATGTTACAAAAAGAGTTAGAGGTTTTAGTTGTCTAATCATGGTAAAAATATTTTTGCAAAAATAATCTAAGTAATCTAAAAATATTTTCATACATTCTAATTTTTTGTAGCCTAAATTAAATTTCAATAATTTATCTAAATTAACATTATTTCACACATCATTAATTATGAAAACATGACTTAATAATTTTTCTTTTTGAATATGAATCCAAGTGGAAAACATTATGAAATGTATTAAATTTTAATTTTTTTATAAAATATATTAGTTCTATGGTATACAAATTTTCTATGAGCACTTGTTAATTCTACTTGTGAAATTTTTTGATATGAACATTGAAAAGGTCTTGGATGACTAAAAAATAATGTTGAGAAATTATATTATTTTAAATGAATATCATGAAAGAGCCCAAGAGGTTTAAATCCTTCTCCTGGAGCAATGGTTATTGAATCTTGATTGTCATCAATTATATGTATATTTATTATCCTCTTCCATAATTTCTTTGAATGTTTCAAAGTTATTAGAATAAAAAGTTTTTAAAAAAATTTCTATTATGTTTTTCACTTGCATTTGCAAATTCAACCAACCCTTGCCAATTTGGTTTTATTGAAACATTTGCATCTATGTATAATAGAGTTTGATAACATTCTTGTAATGATTTCATAACTATGTTAGGACAAATGTAACTTGACATATATATTAACTTGTATTCTAATTTTCTTTTAAAATATATAACAATTAAAAAATCATCATATGGCATTCTTGGTAATATATTTTTCATTATATTTGAATTTGTTGGAACATTCACAATGCTCCCATGCATTCCATATTGTCCATAACCTTGTAATTGAAATAATCATGCAATGCAAGGCATGGTGCAATCAAACATTATTTTATTTTATTAAATGTTAAACCACATTTCATATTTTGTTTGTTATTCATAATATGATTTCGTAATGTTAGATCTAAAGGTTTTTGTAGATCTATTTTTTTTCAACAAGATTTACAAATTAAAATATAATCATTTGTTTTGATGTATTGTATTGCATCAAGAAATTTTTTTAGGTATGATTTTAATGCAAAACAATTTTGAAATTTAAAAAAAAAACTCTGACAACAATAACAAACATGTTTAGCAATGTTTTGAATTTTTTTTTATATTTGATAATATGCATATCATTTGCTTTCAGTTTATTATTAACCATGTTTGTTTTTATTTATTCAAAACATGATGTGGATTATTTTTACTTATAGCACCAATGACATTATCTTAAATATTTTTATTATTTTGTATTTTTTAATTGGAGTTATTTTTTTCTTAATTAAAATAGGATTTGAAAAAAAATTACTTGTTAAATTGGTAAGATTGTCTTTAACAATATTATCACATTTGACATCACATTTGATTGGCATCATTTTTATTTATTATTATTACTTTTCTAATCCCACATGTTGAATAATAGGTGGAACAAATGGTGAATTAAACGAAACATTTGGAAGAAAATTCATAATATTTTGAAGGATTTTTTTTTGGTTAAAAAAATGAATTTCATGATCATTATTTTCTTGGGATATGCATTTAAGATGTTTAAGATGATGTTTAATTTGTGATGTGTTTAAACTTAAATATGGATATCTTTGAATAAAAGTTAATTAAATCTCTTGTGACAACCTTTCAAAATGAATCTTTATTATTTTTAACAAATTTTTATTTAATTCAAAATTCCAACTAATCCTTTCTCATTTATGTTAAACCTTATTATTTTCATTATTGATATTATGATTTAAAATTTTTGTGTCATATGCATTACAAGTGTGAATATTTGAAAATTTTATCATGGGATCACATGTTATAGCAAGTTCAAAATGATTGTTTGCATATAATATGTTTAAAACATGGCTTGCATTTTCATTTCCTACCTTCATCATAATTCAATAGCTATTATTATTCCAAATGTGAATTGGATGTGGTAAATATTTTGACATCCAATATATCACAATGCAATCGCCCCATAATCCTCCATTCAAAGTAGGTAATGACATTTTTTATATATAACTAACTTCATCCATTGCTTCTACACAATGCAAATCATATAAACATTTTGGATTTAATTCGTGTTGATGACATTCCAATGCTTGAGGCATACCAATTGTTAAACATTTTTATAAATAACACATGTTATCTTTTCAGATTAATTCCAAATCTATTGAATAATTTAATAAACATGTTATTGAACCAAATAAATAATCTCCCACTTTATATTCAAAATGTTGAACTTGTTGCAAACCATGTTTGGCTACTTCAATATTTATGTTCATGATGTGTTAGTTATTGTGACGTGTAGTGTCGTGACATATAGTGTCATAAAGGTGTAAATCCATAGTAAATTCTACTAAACAAAAAAACTAAAGCCAGTCAAAGGTATAAACTAATCAACCAAAAAGATATGCACGCACACATATATATACAATGCACAAGAGGAGGCTAAAATGAAATTCTCATGTATATTAAATTGCAAAAAAAGAAGAACATGTAATATATGTAGACGGTGGTCATGTAATGGCCACCGTGAACATCTAGAAATCATATCTGATTATGGAGGAAACTCTCTTGACAAATGAATTTTAGAAAAACTAAAAAGAGAATAGAAGGGTTTGGCCTTTTATACAGCCACCAACAAGTTGAAACCCTAAGCACTTAATAGCGTATAGTCATTTAAGAACGTACACTTACCCTAAAAGCATACATTAACCCTAAAAGGCATGATGGGCATGCCCATAATTGATCATCATGTATGAGGCCATGTACGAGCATGATAGTTATCATGACATGTAATGTCATGACGTACGGTGTCGTAAAGGTGTAAATCCATAGTAAATTCTACTAAACAAAAATATTAAAGCTAGTCAAAGGTATAAACTAATCAACCAAAAAGAGATGCATGCACACACACACATATATATACAATGCATAAGAGGAGGCTGAGATGAAATTTTCATGTATCCCCCCCCAAACTTGAACTAGGAAAAACATGGCATGGTCTGAGTAGGAATCAAGTTGTTGTAGAAAAACATTATGAACAGTGTCAATTGTCGACGAGAACTTAAGTGAGCTTTGACTTGAGGCAGAAGAGATGTTATCCATCATTATAATTATCGCAAAGTAGCATTTGATCAACATCGTCTGTGCTTTGACATACCTAACATGGATAATCAAATGGAGGAATCCAAGTTGACATGATGATGGTAGGATCCAAGTTCGATAGGTGGCAGGGCGCACAATTTTCAACATGATCCTGAATTATGTGTCCGTTAACTCCTTGCAATTCCAACACACCTGAAGGCCTGATCGCCTTAATCCTCAAGATAGTGCGATCGGAAGAAGTGTTTAGAATATCATTGGGTTACCGTTAGAGATACACAAAATCACCAACATCAAATTGTCTCACCGTAGGTTTATAATTGCCATCTCGTGTGTGTGCATACCGTAAGGTGTTTCGATGTTGTACGATGGACAGGTTCGCCATAGCCATGGGCATAACCCTCTTGAATAGAACAACCTTTTCTACAATGACCTTAGCCCAAGTGGCTGGGGAGTCCAAGTCCATAACCTGGTCCATTTGAGCAGCAATGGAAGAGGGTGGAATGGGATGTCTCCCAAAAAGTAAAAAGTAAGGAAAGAAATGAAA
>Ga0116227_10007291_pt1 | contig 21719 bp, 23 predicted proteins | sample S1TSphgellanicum_FD_89693 | JGI IMG/M metagenome (GOLD analysis project Ga0116227, IMG submission 89693) | Host-associated microbial communities from peat moss isolated from Minnesota, USA - S1T2_Fb - Sphagnum magellanicum MG | ecosystem: Host-associated > Plants > Peat moss > Unclassified...
CACAAGAGGTTAGTTTAGCATTCGGGACACCCTTTGGTGTTGGGACTTGCCACGGGCACTTGGACACACAAGACTCACCACGGCCCGGACTCGGGGGAAGCCATCACCTTCCCCCTTATAGTATTCTCTGCGGCTGGTTGCGGAGGCTACATCCGAATGGCACATTTTGTTGGGATTCCCGAAATGGAGTCCCGAAACTGTCCCGGCTGGACTCCCGGAACTTTGAACGGCCATAGCTCCTCGCCCCAAACTTGGATCGGGACGAGTCCTAAATCAAAGTTGTAGCTCTCGTCGAGAGCTTTCCAACGCCGTGTCGCACTCTCAATTCGGACGTCAGGAAGAGGTCGATTCCCAACTTTTAGTGGTCGGGAGTCAAACTGCCAGTTTGACTCTCCCGGCCCTTCTTTTGCCCATAACTTGGGCTGCAGATGTCCGAATGGCCAATGCGAGGCCATTTTCGATATCTAAGTTTCAAGACCTTTTCAAGAACACCAAGAACGCCTCAATGCGAGGTGTTTTGGGCCTTGTTGTCGAGCTCTAAACATTTGGGAGTCCCGGCGGACTCCAAACCTCCAACTTTTCCAAGTGTTGGGCTTCACCCCCACACTTGGCCAAAGTGGGGTTGTGACAAATAAATGTGGAATTTTGGGTTGGGCCAATTTGTTAATACCCATTTGTTATAGATGAGTTTTTGCAAGTCACTATGTGATTATTGTAACTCATAAACACATGTTAATCTTTAGTTTTATTGGTTATAACTACAACAGTCATAGACAAGTAAATTTTTAGATAATTGTTCTACAAATGTGGCACATATAAGTCTTAAATAACTTAATTATATATTTGTTCATGAACTTGTGAAATATGTGGTAATTGCTGGTCATAAAGCCTTCAAATACTTATACTTGATTTGGATGTACATATGACAACCATTTCTAGTTATTTTTTCTACAAATGTGGTAGATATAAGTCATAAATAAGTGAATTTTTTATTTGTTCATGGACTTGTGAAATATGTGGCAATTATTGGTCATAAAGTCTTCAAATGTTTATATTTGATTTGGATGTATATATGGCAACTGGACAGTCATACAAAAGTGAATCTACAATTGTTTGAAATAACAATATGATAGAATTTTGTATATCATATGGAAGTATTCAACTACATTTGCTTAAGGTTCATGGCTAACATGTTGGGTAATGTTTAAACCTACCTTGGCAAAATTGATGTCAATTCTATGAAGGGAATAATCTACAATTGTTTTAAAATGTTGCAGATGTTTGTGATTGGTACATGAGCTTTTGATTTGATTCAAATTGGATGTAATGCATTGTGAACAAAATTTCACAAAAAATATTCTAAAAATAGTGATAGGAGAAAAGGACAGTGTGAAAGTTAGGTGTGATTTGCAACATAGAGGTATCAGACTACATTTGTGGTCAATAACAAACCTTCGGAGAGACGGGAAGATGCTAAAACTAGTAGCTCCATATGTTTTAACAACACTTGAATTTAAAACTTTTTCAACAACCATTGAGAATTTGAAAACACCATCAAGACATGTTTTAGTAATGGGGAAGTACATCAAGAATTTTTTTTAAGGTGGGCTCAAATCACATGACTACCATATTCTAATGCAACAATTTTTACTACTAACTTTTAAAAGGACTTTTAGCTCCAGGATCTTAGATGGCAATGATGAGAGTTTCAAAAATATTTAGGAGGATATGCAACAAGGTGTGGAATCCTTTTGAAATTGATTCACTTCGAATAGATGTTGCAATTACCTAGCCTTGGTGAAATGCATTTCCCACCTTCCTTTGTTGACATTATGATGCACTTGTTGTATCACCTAGTGGATGAATTAGATTTGTGTGGACTAGTCTCCACTAGATGGATGTATCCAATGGAAAGATACATGAAAACCTTGAAAACCTATGTACATAATATGGTTAGGCCTAAAGGGTCAATGGTTGAAGGATATATTCAAGATGAATGCCTTGGATTCATAACTGAATACTTGCAAAGATTTGAGGTTGTGTAGTGGCAAATATGGGATATAGATGAAGAAAAAGGAGATGATACTAAAGTGCTTGAAGGTGCTAATGCCAAATTTTTTATGAGTCTTGGTTCAGGAGATCTTGCCCACCACTGTATTAAACAACATATCCATCATGTCACCTTGGTTCGAGTAAGTACTATATGCAATTATGCCTTTGTTTTAAAGTGGATAGTAAGGTCATTTTTGTCAACTTGTCATCCTTTGTATGTTTTTGGATAATTGTCCTATTTCACTTTAAATACTAATTTGGTTTTCTACAATTTTTTACATGTGCAAGAAGTGGAAGTTAGAGCAAGTATCCAACCCTAACACATTTCCTTTCATGGAATGGGTGAAAAATGTTGTGCATGGGCAACCTATGGACTTAGGCAACCTTGAAAATATAGATAGGATGCTATTATGTAGTAGACCAAATCAAACAACAATTTGATATACTTGGATGAAAGCATATGGGAACCGTTTCAAGATGGAGGATTCAAGAAGTCGTTCATTGCAAACATTTGGTACTGGGGTTGTTTTTGTGTTTGATATGCCAACTATTGATGTTTCCAAGGTTTTTGTGAACTATGTCGGAATATTCAAAGACATATTCAAACTTGATTATGGTCCAGTGCATACCCTTGTGATCATCTTTAGGTGCGAATGGATCAAACAAAAAAACAACCGAGGTAACCCTACCTATGTACGAGATGATGTTGGATTCCTCACACTTAATTTTTGTTAGAAGTTGCCATTGATGTCTAAGCCTTTCATATTTCCTTCTCAAGAAACTTAGATGTTCTTCCTTGATGATATTAAAAAGCCAAGTTGGAAAGTTGTGTTGTGGAAGGAAGTTCGATCAAGTAGAGAGGTGGCAAACATTAAAGACATGTTCATCACAACAACCATGGAAACATGTGGATTAAGTGTTCCAATAACACTACCGGCACACCCCCAAGTACTATGTCATTGATTAGAGCCATAGAGTTGTCCGACAAAGATAATATTTTAGCATTAGCTAGATTTAGGGTTGTTTTGCATGTAAGTTGTTTTTTCATTTTTTCATTTTGTATAAAGAGGTTCATATTTTGAATCGTTGGCACATGCCATAATTCTTGATTGATTTCTTTCTTACATGTTTCCACATTACATCATTAGACCAATTCTAAGGTTTGAATTTGATCAGTTTAGTTCATGATCTTGTGGTCAATTGTGCACCATGATTTTTCATTTGAGGCAAAAACACATAAAAGAGACCTAGTCATATGAAAACATCTTGTCATGATGTTACATTTCCTTCTTTTCAATCTGTACATGGTAGCCATCCATGTCATTACACATCCTTGTGTAGTCATTTATAGGTGATTACTATAGTTAAGGATGTCCGCACCAAGACTAATTAATCATTTTACAGTTGTTTCTATGTTTTTATTATTGTTCCTATCCAATCATCACAAGTAAATCATTTCCTAATAATATCCAAGTTATCAATGAAGAAATAATCCACATCATTATATATTAGATATAAAATAGTCATAAAAAATGCCAAGTTGTCCATTTTGATGTCATTTTTGAATCATAAAATAGTAAATATATAATGTCCACTTGTAAAATCACAAGGTGGGGCCCACCCATACATGAAGTAAGAAATGTTGGTTTTAAATACTTCCCAATAAATGCCTATTCATCAATATAATATTTCCATGTCATTCATACAACTCATTTTATTATAATAATGAAGATGTATTTTTTCATAGCAGTTTTAAATGACATGTGGCCCATTCACGTCAACTTGTTATTTTCCAAAGCACCAATTTACACTTGGATGAAAAATGGTGGACATAAATAAAATGAAATATGTTATATCAGATTATTTTCATCCATTGGTCATATGAATGACTGCATTATGACTATTACCAACTACATGTATGAAGTGAAGTGATATTATATGACTATAGTGATTGATATAGTTATTAAGGATATGTAGTCATTTGTTTCCTTGGTTGCATTGGACAAATTTTTTTTTAGTCAACATTTTCATTTGAGAATTAACTATTGATTATTTTTCCTTGTGATGATAATTATTGTCAATTAACATTAACATCCAATAGGTGCAACTCAATAAACACAAATGTAAATGCACAAATCATGCAACACAAATCTTCATTTTTGTGATCTTAACACAAAAATCATAATAGGAGTTCAAATCCTTTAAGTTTGTTGATAGTGTGACTTTCTTCCATTTGTGAAGTATAATATTAGAGATTAACTAGCACAATTTTGATTTACTCAATGTTTGACACAATAATGATGGCCAAACACCACCCTATTCATTCAAAAAATCCAACAAAACTTTTTTTTGTCACCAAATGGTTTGAAATTTCCCACATGGGTATTACTCTTCCTTGGGAATGCATTGGTGTAGATGGTTCATGATTTTGCCTCTGTACGAATGAGATGTGAATTCCTAAAGATTAAATGGAAATTAATTCCAAAATGAAAAATTAACCTCTAGCCTTCAAAACTTTTGCATATTCACACATGCATATCCCTTTTCTCCAAAAACCCCAATCGTGTAGATAGGCACCCCATTCTAGTGTCGTACGTGAAATATATGGGTAGTTGAAAAAATGCCAATTAATTTCAAATTAGAAAAAAAACCCCTTGTTTCATTATTAACCTATTGTTTAGTGACTATCTTAGGTTAAAAGTACAATAAATGGAAAAATAAAAATTGGATGAAAAATCCCACATGCTAAAAATCTCAACTACATCCAAATGAATGAATTTTTTTCACATGGATGAAAAAGTTAAAATTAAAAGAAAATTAAAAAAACTTAATATATCGGAAAAAAAAATTGAAATTAAAATTAATCATGTGTCAAGTTCAGATTGGTGCAGGTTAGGTTTGGAAAAGCCTTCAAAAAATGAAATACATAAAGGAATGCCTGGATGGGACCCCCAAGACCCCCTTATCCCAAACTTGGTGTAAAATCACCCAAACCTCCCAAAATTACCAAACTGACTTGGCTCAGTCCAAGCCTTGACTGAGTTGGAGTTTAGTGGTGATGGCGATGGTGGTGCGGAGCTCCAAGCTCCAACTCGCCTGTTTCCCTTGCCTTTGGCGGCATAACAAGCAAGAATTATTGTTCCTACATTTGCACGACGACGATAAAATGAGGGGGATTGTTAAAATCTAAACTTAAATGATTGTCAAAATTGATATATCATTTATTGCTTTACACTTAGACCAATGAAAAATCCTGATGAATCCAGAACAATGAATTTGGATATTATCCCACCATAAATGACAGATTTAGAAGACAACAATGACTCTTATACCACCTTAGTACTTAGATTTAATATGAAAATGCCTATGAGATACTACAGTGAAAATGCTCTTACACAGATCCAGCAAAATCATACTCCAGTTTTAGAGAAATTAGAAATTGCAGGCAGGAACAATATCTATATACATATAGTCAACCTTCTTTCTACATTTCTGTGACCGAAAAATTGTCAATCATCTGGGAAGGTCTGACAAATATTAAACTGCGTGTTCATGATGATGATGCAGTTATTCAACAACAGATTTGGGCACAATCTGTTGCATCCATGTACTGAGAAAGAAAAATTCACGAAATTTAAAAACCAAATGCAACTCCTGCATGTAGATCACATTCCAATCATGGAATGGTTGGTGTGTCTCTCTGATTCCTTGTGACCGGCAATGCAGAAAGCTCCCATAGATTTCTTGTGTTGCAAAATTGGAAGAGAAGTTGGTGAGGAGGAGTAGCCCACAACATAAAGAGGATCCTATCTTTTGGCTCCATGAACTAGTGACAAGGGAAATACCCTTAAAGATTTGTTCACCTAAATCAAACAAATTGCACAATTGCAGGGTTTGGGTGTCAGGCTTCTAGCATCAATTGGGAGGTTAACATGAGCTAACCCAAGATTTGATCCTGGCAATCCTAGCACGAATTGTTAATATTTTGTTAATTTGAAAACCTACCTTGAAGAAGTTAGAACCTTCTTTTGCTGACAAACTCTGAATAGTAATTTTTTTTGTTGTGCTTCTTCTTCCATGTGGCCAGCTCCATATGACAAAGATGGATGCATAGTTTTGGCTTAAGGGAGGGGAGCTATAAGAATCCTTTTGTATTTTGGCTACCCTGCTGGAAACTGTCTCAGAAATCTGACAATTTAGACGTTTTCCCCTAAATGTGGCAAATTAGGGCCTTTTAATTTTTAATTTTTTAATCTGTATTGAAATCATATTTTTCAGGTTGAAAAAATGTGAATATCTGCCTCCCCCCTAAAATTATTTAAAAAAAAAAAAAAAAAACTGTCTGGAACATGATGTATCATTTTCTTTTTGGAATAGTGCACTTGTATGGTGTACTCAATAAAAGAAGAGGGGGAAAGAATTTTGGAGGGTGGGCAATACATGTTGTGTACCCAAGAAAACAATAGAGGAAAAGGAAAAGAGAACAAGGGTTGGTCATCCTCATGTTCAAAGTCTCCACTGCAACCATTTCCTCCCATCAGGGATTTTGTATTTCAATGGTCAAAGGGGCCCTGGCAACAGCGTTGGCCATTGGGACCCCCCCCCTTGTATTGAATTGTGCCAAGGTCTGATACAACTTTGAAATCCCAGCTTTAAGATTTCACTTCATGTCATTCTGATATTGAGGTAACATGAATCATGCTTACCATCTGGTAGCTTAACCATTGAGTTACTATGATTTGTGTGTTTTGGGGATAATGTTCAATTCGAGAATTTTATTTAGAAAGAAACTGCAAATCGATCACGGCAGACATTGCCCAAGCATATACTATTTTGGGATAGTAACAGGTTTGTATAGAAGGATTTATGTAAGCTTGACTATGGAAGGTGTCCCAAAAACTTGAGTGAATCTCTATGGTCGCACTACACATTTGTTACAATCATTTCAGTGCATTTAAGTTAGTTCAACCGATGTATAGAATATTATCTACTCTTCCAGTTTTACTACAGACTACGTCTTTTGCACAGTAATTTTTGATCCAATATTTAGTCAAATTGAACATTGGACAACTCTCCTTTTCCATCAGAAATGACCAATCATTTGTGACATGAATTTGCTAATTAGTCAAAGTGTTTTCACTAAAGAAAGAGTGCAAACTCATCAACATTGTTGTTTGTAAGATCAATAAAACACCAAAAGGAACATGCCAATGCATTCAGTAAGAACAGGCCAATTCATTCAGTCAAAACATACCAACTCACACAAATTGCAGCAAAACAAAAACCCAGAACAGCATTAGTGCAAAACCCGTTCATAATTTTCCTGTCAATCAATTAGAGAGCTTGAAGATTGTGAACCTGATGATGCTCAATGACACATTTTACGTTTCTCTTGCTGATCAGCTTTCCTTAACAAGGAAGAAGCAAAGTATGTATGTGAACATCCCTCCCTTTGTGCACTTCTGTCATCTTTTCATTCCTGCATTTTGCTTTTCTCTGCAGAATCCACTCGCAGATTTCCTCCTCTACAGATTTTCCTATGTAATTCTGAGGTTTTTGGATCAGCTCAATTCCTGCAAAATAAGAGCCTGTAAGCCTGCCATGAAAGGTACTTCCAGTGAGTAGCACAACCAGGAGAACTTGTTAATACGGCCATATAGTCCATGCATTTGTGCAACAACAAATTTCAGTGAAAGTTTGTCATTAGGGTTTGAAGAAATCACCATGGATCAAGCTGGATCATGTGCTGCAAGTGTGCAACAACAAATTTCAGTGAAAGTTTGTCATTAGGGTTTGAAGAAATCACCATGGATCAAGCTGAATCATGTGCTGCAAGTGTGCAAAGATGATGATCATAAGCAGTGGCTGTGAAGAAGCAAAACTGGAGTCTCATCATTATGTAATTGAATTGTGACACATTACACAAACATCAAAGTAATGTCAAACTGTAAATTTTTAATGTGTTATATATGCCACGATAAACACCGCATATTGTACATTGTAATAAGTAATCTTGGATGGAGAAATACTGATGGAGGCCTAAATACCCATACTGATTGAGTGGACCTGTTCTAATGGATGAAACCTCAAAGTTTATCTCACACATGTGTCATGTGCTGTGACCTATTCTTATGTGAGAAAAACCACAATCTGTTGAAGTTTAAGAGGAGCAAAGAGAAATCAACCAAAAGGTTGCCTTAACAAATTCTCGTTCTGCTCGATCGGAGGTTTGCAACAAATTGCATGATGATCAAGATCTCATCATGATTGATCTCTTTGTTGTCTGGCAAGTAAGTATGAATGGGATTCATTCTGAGTAAGAGTTTGTGGGACTTATTCTTCTCTGCTCTGGATTCCTAGTTTCATTGGCAAACAAGAAGAGGAATCTTGGTTAGGTTTTCGTTCTGAATCTCCGGAATCTCTGACCATGATTCATACCTAAACAACAGTAGCTAGTGTTGGCGAGGTTGTCGTTCCCACTTGTCCGTCCGTTTGTCCGTCCGTCGATCGCTCTTCTGATGGAGGTAGGTTGCTGTTGCTGAATTTTGGGAAAGGGTTTGGAGAGCTTGGATTCGAACAGCACGCGGAAGGTAGATCAAGAAAGGAGAAGAAGATGGGTTCTTCGGAAGAGGTTTCGCTGAGTTCTCAAGTGACGGTGGCATTAGCACTGTCGATGGTGGGAGGATTGAGCACAGCACTAGGAGGTCTTGTGGTGGTGTTGCAACCCACTCCCAATTTGAAGAGGCTTGGGTTGATGCAAGGGCTTGCAGCAGGGTTGATGTTCTCCATCTCTTTTCTGGATCTAATGCACAATGCCATCAACGCAATAGGATTTGCAAGGGCAAATCTGTGGTTCTTTGGAGGTGTGTTGCTATTTGCTGGCATTGTAACCCTGATTCCTGAGCCATCTCTATCCCCTTCACAGAATGCAGCCGTGAATGCTGTGGGAAAAGGCAACAGCAACAAGAAAGGAAAGCAATCAAGCATCTTGACACGGCAACGACGCCGTCAGGTGATGATGAGTGGGATTGTAACAGCAGTCGGGATTGGCCTGCACAATTTCCCTGAAGGAATTGCCGTTTTTCTTGGCTCCATCAAGGGATTACGTGTTGGTATTAGCCTTGCACTTGCCATAGCTCTTCACAATATTCCAGAAGGAGTTGCAGTTGCATTGCCCATCTATTTCGCCACTGAAAGCCGATGGAAAGCTTTCCAGCTTGCAGCTGTTTCAGGTTTGGCTGAGCCTCTGGGTGTGATTCTTGTTGCCCTTTTGTTTCCTCGAAGCTTGTCAGCAGATGTTCTTGAAGGCATGCTTGCAGGTGTTGGTGGCATTATGGCATTCCTGACATTGCATGAGATGATTCCATTAGCTTTTGAGTATGCAGGCCATCGCCAAGCAGTTGCCTCTATTTTTGTGGGCATGGTTCTCATGTCCATAAGTCTGTATTTGTTGGAATTGTCTGTGCCACACAGCATGATTTGAATCTCAAATGACACCTCTGCTGATGTTGAGAATCATGTACATAATTCCAAAGCTTGCACTTGCAGTTTGCCAAAATTATGGTTGTGATTTCTATGCATCATAGTTGCTGGCTTTTGTGGCCACATGTATTCTTCTCAAATGCAGGCATTACAGTTACAACTCAAGCATCTTCTTGCCTTCTTCCCCTTTCCTATTTGTCTGTGATTCATTTTGTGAGATGGCATTCCAGCTACATCTATTGCATCTTGTTGCCATCTCAGCTTGCCTATGTCAGTGTCATGAGAGAGCGTTACAGCTTCACCAAAATCATCTTCTTGCCTTATTCCCTTTCCTATTTCTCTGTTTTTCTGCAGTGTATTGTGGGAGGAGGCAATACAGCTACATCTAATGCATCTTGCCTTCTCCACTGCTGCCATTTGTCTATTTTTCAGCAATGTGTTGTAAGAGGAGGCATTTCAGCTACGTTTAATGCTTCTTATTTTCTGCAATGTGAGTTGTGAGAGACTGTGACAAATGCATCTTCTTGCCTTCTTCCCTTTCACATGAAACAATGTTCATGCCTTGTAGAACATGGACAAAGTTCTTTCTGACGAACTATCAAGATGCAGGAGTAAGAGGTGCTTCAAACCTGCAGCTCTAGAAGACACATTTGCTGTGAAATGACATGCATGTACTTGAGAATCTCCAACAGACTGCCTGCTGAATGCAAGGTGCTTCAGTTAATGGTGACCAAAGTAAGAACAAAATAGAACCAATGTTGGCCCCATGGTCTCTTACTGTCAAGCTGCAAGAATTGATACACAAGACAAAGAAAATGGAGCAGACAGTTCTCAAATGTATTTAAGGCAAATCCTGCAATCTGGTTCCGAGGTGGGAGCTGTTTACCAACTTTATGATTATCAAACATTTAATGGTCCCCCATTGTATCTGGTATACTGAATAAGCATATATGTTTTTGTTCACCTTTTCTTGTAAGTAAGAGAAGAGATCATGACTGTACTGCCAGTCGTTGTAAGTGGTCAATAAACACTTGCAAGCTCACATCATCAGTGAAAATAACCTCTGAGTTTCCCCCATACTGATCAGTGTTGTGTGTCACAGAAGGGTTAAGCTTAGCCAAAAGGAAACGTGCTTGACTACCATGCTGGTCACACTCCACAAGCCTGGGTAGAGGAATACGCTCTGACAACAGTGCTTCTGCATCTGCTTTTGGGGCTTCCAAAAGCTTCCTGAAATTTTCATGTTGTGGGTCATTTTGGTAGCCCAACTTTCGCCACTGTGCAATTGTGGAGCCATAGTGTACCACCACATAGAAGTAAGAATCAAACACAAGAATCCGGTCAGGTCCAATGGAGCTGACATCCAGCAGCACTGGGACAGGAGGTCCATCAAATGAGTAGTTGAAGAGGGTGGGCTGGATCATGATCAATGAACCAACCACAGCTTCTCTGTTCAGCATTAGTCTGTAGAAGGCTGTCTCATCAGGAGTGTTGTTGAATACCTGATGCAAAATCAGCAAGTGAGTTCCAACTAGAGAAGATAAAGAACAATGGTGCATTCATTCTTTGATGTATGAGAACAAGAATGATGACACATTGTTGTGTCTCTTTTCTGCCTGAAGGCTACTGATTTCAAAGTCAGGGTCTACAGCTACAGCAGTGTACCTGGAGGAACTGTGAGCGACGAAGGTGGAACATGAACTGGGGATAGAGGGAGAAATTGGAGGAGAGACGGAATGATGCAGGATCCTCCTTTTGGTAGTCTCCAAACTTGGATGCCACTCGAATGAGCATTCGATCCAACCATCTTAGAATATCAAACACTTCCTCATGCTCTGTCTTGTACACAGCAAGGCGTGCCATGACAACAGCAGCAGCTTCTTGATCAAAACCAGCAGCAAGGTCTTGGACTTGACCACCGTCACACCACCTCCTCGCAATGGTGCACACACGTAACCGTGTTTGACCACTGCCATGTTGGTACTGAGTCACAAACTGGATGAAGAATGCAGTGCCAGCAGGTATTGGATTGGAGTGTGCATTTACCACTTCAAAGTAGAAAGCGATAGCTGTCTTGCTGTTCAATGTACATAGTTTCCATGCACTAGTGCCCCCAATCCCAATCTCAGTCTCACTCACAGACACACCTGCACATTCCCCATCTCAGTAAGGGCAGAAGATACTACTACTCAACATCTAACATCTTGTTTACCCATGGAAAAATGTCAGACTCAATATCTGCTGATGTGAACAATAGCAGCTGAAAAAGTTCAGCAGAAACATATGCAAACGGAACCATGAAACTTCATGAACCCAAACCCGAATTGAACAAGGGAATGCAGGGAACCCAACATACCTTTTTTATGCAATGAACTGCAGGGCCCAATTGCACCACAAACCTTGACTTCACGTGTTGTCATGACTTCAACAGAAGCATTGAAGAACATCTTCAGGTGTCCTTCTTCATCCCTCATAAAAAGCTTTTGCAAGGATTTCTTGAACTGATCTGAGTCAAAAGTCTCTGCCATCACCAATATCCCCCCAGTACTCTCCACAGCTATCTTGGCCTCTGCAAGGCCTACCTGCATGATTCACAGCAACGTAAGTCTAAAACTCTCAAAATACCTCAGAGATAAATATGTTCTTCTCACTACACTGTTTTGCTCCTGATCTGAAAGAAAACAAGTCTTTAAACCACAGCAGTCTGTCGCTCTAAAAATTATCTCATTGGGCCAGAACTCTGAACTGCCTTGATGCTTTTGATTGCAAATCCACCAACCATGAGGCAGAAGCTAGGATCATCCTACAAAGTTCTTGAGCACATGCAGATGCTGACACCAAGAAGAGGATGGTCAAATACTTAATAACATCTCCATCTTTGCCCAGACCAGAGAAACACAAGAGTATTCTATTAACAGCCATCTGAAATTGCAAATCTGGATCCAGAAAATTTCAACCGGTGGTTTAACTGACAAAACAGAGGAACAAGTATTTTTGGAGACAAATGAAGGAGAAGAGTAGTGCACCTGATCAAGAGAACAAGCAAAAATGTCCAGCACATGACTATTTGCTACCATTTGTGATGACAATTGGGTGTAGAACTTGCAAGCCTTTTTGTGATGGGGGGCACGGTCATTCACCAAGTCCTGATGTGTGCGAATGCTTTTACCCATATCAGTGTCCACAATGAGACCTGGTCCCACAGTTGTGGGCCCTGCAACAAATAGCATGACGCGTGATCCTACATTTGGCAGACAACCCTCCATCAAGCCTGCTGCCACTGCTAGTGCTGCACCAGTTGCACGCTGTGGCCGGTGGCCTGGCTCCACACTGAAACTGTTGGGTTGAAGCTCATCAAGCGCATTGATCAAGCTGAACTCAAATTCCGAAACTGGTGCTAAGAACCGCCCCAAGCCTCCGCCCCTTCCTGAGCCTGGGCCACCTCCTCCTCTCACTTGTTTATTCACCAAGCCCAGATATTCCTGGACCTGAAATATGGCAACTCCCCTTCCATAAGATGTCAGATGCAACACCACTATACCACATCAACAAAGACCCCAGAGATATGACAACTGCCCTTCCATGAGATGTCAGATGCAACACTGCTATACTGTGTCAACCCTCTCCCTCCAGAAGCATAACAAGAAAGTTGTCAAACTCTTTCAAGATTAGGCAGGAAAATACAATTCCAAATAGAGTAGAGCAAGAGGAGGAAAAACGAAAAAAACCTAACCTGTTGTGGAGAGACTGCCTTGTCACCACGAAACACATAAGACTTGGGGCAATCTGCATAACCTAACTCATGCACCTGCGGAGGAAGCAGTGCAAAAAAAATCATACACATTCACAAACACAAGCTTTTTCTTCTGCACATGAAATTAACTACTACTCCTAGAGCCACCAGTGACGTAATCAGCTACCATTCAATGAGGGTGCTCAAGAAGATCTTTGAATTGCAGAATGATGATGATGCTCGAAAAGAGCTCAAAGTTGTGTTATGATGAAGATGCTCAAGAAGAGCTTGGGTTTGTGGAATGATGATAATGCTCCAGAAGAGCTTGAAATGGTGGAATGATGATGATGCTGCTCAGAAGAGCTTGGGATTGTGGGCTTTGATAGGTACCAAGCTCTATCTAATTGTGATGTGAACAAAAGAGCTAATTGCCGAGCTTTCTCTGTACTGCCCTAATCCTGCCAATTCCCTCCCCACCATTGACAAGATGGAGCTCACCTGCACCATGGTGCCATAAGAAACAAGTCCCACTAGTGCAGTCTCTGGCATTGTTCCCAACAGCTGCTTGATTGCATTCTTCAAGCCCGCCAGATCTTCCTCCGTCACACATGTATCCACCACAAACAGAAACCCTGGAGGTGTTGTACCCCCAAACATTCCAAATCCTCCTCCTGCTGCTGCTGCCATTCTCCCTGATGGACTCATGTAGCCTCCTCCTCCTCCGCCTTGTGACGACACCAAGTACTCTACCACGCCGCTGTTGGGAAAGAGTTCCCGCGGCATGTTGGTGGCACTCATCCCATTGTAACTTGGTGGGAAGTGGTTTCTCTGAAAGCAGAACTGGCAAACCCAAATCCTGGCATCCAAATCGATCCTGCAATACGGATTCAACACGCCTCTGCATCCCTTGCACAGGATCGGCTCGTATGGCAACAGCGGCACCTCTGGTAGCGCAGCCACGGGGTTGCAGATCACCCCAAATGGCACAACCATCCTGGTCGCCTCTATTCTTGAGCTTGGCCACGCATTCCATGCCAATCTCACTCCCTCCCCCGCCTCCACCTCATTGAAATCCATCACTCAAATACCCACAACGACAACAATCACAACAACAACAAATCCTTTCAAGAAAGCAACAGCCAAATCCAAAACCCTAATCCTTCAACAAGCTGAAATACCTATGGACACGCACGAAGAACAGAAGAGAATAAATTTAGGGTGCAGCAGCAAGCCCTGGAAGCCCTTCCTCTCCTTCCAACGTCAAGCCCGTGGGGGTTGGGGGGGGAGGGCATGAATGCCGCACACCCTAAAGTAGCAAAGGGGTCGTCATTAGATGGTTTTCTGTTTTCTCCTTCCCGTGTGCTGAAGGGAGTGGGCCCTTTTGCCGCTTAAGCTGGGGAGATGCTCGAGATGCCACTGCACTTCTTGGGGGTCCAGGAATCGACAATTGTAAAGATGGTTGATGACTGATGACGATGAAGAAGACGATGGTGCGTACACATAGAGATCGGAATGATGAGGAAATCTTTTTAAGGTGTCTTGTCTTGTGGTCTTGCGGATTTGGTGTTTTTTCTCAGCGTGTCGTCCTCATGCTCTTCTGTAGGATGTGGGACGGTAGCTTAGGTTCTTCACTGGGCCATCATCCATCATCATTCTTTCAAAGAGTTTCTCTTCTGGGATCTATCCTATGTGCCCAAAACCCTAGGGTTTGGGGACAGCTGGATTTGGATTCTCTTCTGTAATATAAGTGTTGAAGAAAGGAGACTTTGTCTCTGTGTGTTGTTGTTTTTTGCAAGGCTCTCTTGGGTGCAGCAGGATGCATTGGTAGCTGGAAAGGTAGAGAATTTTGTAGCTGGAAAATTTGTCTTTAGAAGACCATGAAACCCAATGAATTGAGTGCTCCCCTTCAGACCAGTTTTACAGCTGAAGAAATCAGTCAGACTAATTATTCAGCGTATTGTGTGATGTGGAAAATCCTCACAGCATCTTCATTCATTAGGAGTTGTTGCTCCTGGATCTCTGACTGATGATAGATTCAGATCACTGTTTGTTATGTGATCCAGTCCAGAGGAATTTGACTGGCAGGCCCTAGTTTCTCAATGCTACCTGTGTGGTGTAGTTGTCAATCATTGCAACTTTTAGGGAATGATAGTCTGTTGCAAAAGTCAGTTTTGAAGGGGAAGGAAGAAGGCCAATCAGCACTGGACATTCCTGAGGTTGGAAAAGCAGACTTTGGTGGAGCAGCCCATACTGTCAACAGATCTAGAACTGGAAGCAGTGATGCACAACTTCTCTTGTAGGTACACATTGCCGGTTGATCTTTGCTTCTGGAATTTGAGTTTCGATCCTTTGCATAGGTTTGATAGGCTTAACAGCACTGGATTGATCAGATGGTAAGACCAAAGAAGTGTAAGCAGAGAGGATTTGTACAGTGCTTGCTAAAATACCCTTCTGTCCATGAATGGTTTGCAGCCACTGTTCTGCAAAGCACAAGCCAAGCCTGTTGCTTTAAAGAACAAGTGCTCTGGATGTTGATCTGAGTCATGACTTTCCTGACCCAGGTATGGAAGTCTTGTCATAATGAAATGTTTCATGTGGCCTGAAAGTTTCATACAGCAATTGTGCACTTTGTGCTGTCTAGTTTGCCTTTCAAATGGGTGTTAGAATCACTTATATGATGAATCTTTGTTCATTAAACAAAAGGATCCAAATCATTCATAACACAAGGTTAAGGTCGATGTGACTGGGTTTTATGGATTTCTGTACTTATCTTTTTCTGCACCTGTATGAGACAGTTACATACTTCATGAGTGCTGCAGCATTGTCTAACATAGAAGTTAACAGTCAAATAGTAGGTGACAATCCATGTGGGAAGTGCAATGGTGACTGGAGGGAAGGCTTGGAGGGTTGAATCTCAGAGACAATGGGTTAAGTGGTAGAGAGAGGGGCTTGAATGGGTTCTAAGTTTGTGTGTCTGTGCACTTTCCAGAGTGCCAGTCAGGTGGACTGGTGTTGCCTAACCATACAGAGCACCTACATCCATACACATACAGTTTTTTCTTCAAATTGATAATGAGGAGTTGTGACAGCCTGAAACACATGCCATGATGCGTTGGATTTGCAGTATTGGCTTCACATTGTCTGCAAAGCCTGCATGAGGCCAACTTATGTGGATAAAGTGACCAACACTTTGAACTGATCTAAAAGAAAATAGAGAGTTCAGAGTTCTTACTTGCAAAAGGTCAAAGTCTGTGGAACCAGTCACTTCTGCAGTCATAAGTTTGAGCTTCAGAACTCAGTGTTGAGATGCAGGGTGCCTTAGTGGTGAACTACCCATGTGATGGTTCCCTGGTGCCAGACATGTTTTTTAGCCAAGTTTTTCTCTGGTTCTTTCACATGAAAGGTACTAGCTGTTTCTTTGCATGAGTTTTTGCTAGAAGAATAGTGCTGAGCATTCTAGGACATATAAATGGGTTAAGCATATAATACCAGTCCTGCACACCTCTGTAGAGCATTGGTGTAGTTTTTCTACTGAACCTCAAGCATGAGAGTCTTGGTCAATCCTTGAATCTTTGACCTAAGTAGGTTGATTCGACCCATGTAGGTGCCAACTATATGGAGGTATGGGGACTGGAATTATCTGCATGGAAAATGCTTTGAACTTGCCTTGGGGATCAGTGAAGAGAAGTGCCCCCCTGCTCTTGTTAACACTCTAGCTTGAGAACAATAGTGTTCTGACCTGCTTTAGCTAGGAGTCTTGTAGTTGTGATGATCATGGGAATAGTTCTGAGCAGTCAACATTTATTGATCCTTATTGGTTCAGTTCTTGTAATGTCTGCAACTCTGAAGGTTTCTTCTTGTAACAGCATTGATTTGGATTTAGTTCTGCCCACAAAACTATTAGTGTTGCTTTCAAATCCATGCAGATTTTGGAGATTTGGAAATGACACCAATTGAGCCTGCTTCAGCTTCTAGCAAGCACTGTCAAGGTCAGTTTTCTCTTTCATATTTCCTGTGTACATGTCTGAAACTTGCAAGCATGGGGGATATTGCAAATTTCTGTGCCATTTTCTTGAGGTGATGCTGTTCTCTTAGCATTTTAGCTCATGTGTTATAAACCTTTGGCAACTCAAAAATGCTTACACAAGAAATGTCGTGTTGGCCTCCTCAGGTATTCACAAGTGTCAGATTTGGGGACTACCCACCAACTTCTGGCTCCAGGAAAATCTTATGAAGGTAAATTGTCCAAGGTTATTGTTTCAAAGCTCTTGTTAGTTATGTTCATCACATGAAGATTAGGACCTGAAAATGTGTCTTGAGTGCCCTTTCAATTCTTGAATAGACCATTGTAGAATGGTCTAGTAGAGATTTTCTCCAAGCAAATTATACTGTGAAGATGATGCAAGACTAGTTAATAGGAGTTCCAAGTGATGTAGAGCATGGAAATGGATATCCCAGGGAGGAAATCAGTTGCCTGAGGTGGTAGAATACAGTTGGTAGACTGCAGTTCAACCTAGCTATCCATGATCTTATTCCCTTGTCATATCCTTTTAAGATGAGACCCCACTTACACCATTCTTTAACACATTGCAATAAAACATGGTGTCATTGTTTACCTGGTTTGTCCAACCTCACCAAATCTGTGAGCCTTAATGGCCACTTGTAATTGGCTGTACAACAGTGGTACCTGTACAATGTGCAATTTTGAGTGATGCCTACTTAGTTGGACTCCGACTCAGTTTCTCAACCAGGCCTATATTAGAAAATTTTGAGGACTTTGAAATGTGAAGAACTGTACTAAGATAATACAGAGAGAGTAGGGTTTAGTGTGTAAAATGCAAAGCTGCTGTAATGTCTGCTACCAAGCATGAACACCTTACTGCATTCATTAACATGCCCCTCATGATCTATGGTTACAATGTTGGCCAATTCTTCTCCCCAGGACACAGAATTTCCAGATTGCACGTTGTGAATGAGTGAGCACCACATATTGTAGCCAAGGTAGCATCTCACATGGTCAAAACTACTGCATCTACTGGCAATTTGCACAAGAGACCCAACCAGTGGGCTATTGTTGTTCATTCAATGGCAGAAGCAGATAGAGTGTTTTGGGAAAGAAGATGAATATGTTGTAGCATACAAATCATACAAGTAGTCGATGCATTGTGATTGATGTCTCAGCTCTGCATGGTGTTGATAATTACACCTATTCACCAATTAGAGAGATTTGGAGAAAAAAATTTGCCTTGAATGTGGGTGAGAAACTTTTTTGGAGGTGTAGTACATTCCACAGGGTGTTATACACAATGAGTGTGATCCATTCACTTTGTTGGGCAGTTGAGCTTGAAGGGGGTGGCATCTTTCCCAAGAGGGTATGGATAGGAAGGGTTTCACCCTCAAAATTGCTGATTATCTGAATGGGTCTGAGCAGAAAATGCTGAGATTTCACTGTATTCACCTCCCAAAGTTGTAATGCTGTCAAGGCTTGAGTTCTTTTCAAGTAGTATTTGGAGCTTGTGTTGGCCCAGACACATCATGGAGCTCAGAAACTAGTCTATTGAACAACAGGTAGCTGTGTCTTCATGTTCAAATCACATTGAGTGTGAATCTCCACTTCACTCCCAAGGATCTCCAAAATTGGCTTCCAAATCTTGATGAGTTTCCTTAGAGCTTCCAATGTGGTTGAGGGTTTTGGCCTTTAATCAGATGCATGAACTCTTTCTGACAAATTGCTGATGAAGTGTCAAGTATGTAGGATCTATTGCAAACCAGTATGTGTATTTCTGAAACTGTTAGCATCCATGTATGTGCTAACCTCCATGGCCAAATTTCCACATGGTTTACACATTATCATGCACATTGGAATGGCCAATTTTGTTGGTCTAGTAATCAAAGTATGGTTAATTTGTCCATCAAAGAATACACCTAGGCATCTATCTATTAATGAAGGAAGTTTGTTTTGTTTGTCACATTGAGATCTCCCAAACCACAATGGCCCCCACAATCCTCTTGGTACAGTTAGAAAGCCTTCCATGAGAAGGGTGCATTGACAAGGTTTTGGAATGTTTAGACTTACAATGCAAGAGTTATTGAATATTGAACAATTCTGTCAAAGAAAATGAAACAAAATCAAAACTAATTTCTTTAGAAAAATTGGCGGAGCTCTTGGTAATTTGGAAAGCCCCTCAATCAGTGGGATTTCTTGGAGGTGATTTTGCAACTTTAGACCTAAGGTGGGTGAGATATTGAATTTTGGGTCATTTTCATCACCGGAAATTAATTAAAAATTTTAAATACTTTTTTCATAATTGGGCTCTACTGTTAGGATCCTGTTCCATTTGGAGCAGATTGATAGTTGCATTCACACTTGGGCCAGTGGCACAGGTCGCAGTAGAATTCATGGTATAAAGAGCCAATCAACAATTTTGTGGCTTTGCAACAGATTTGCATTGCATTATTGACATATTTTCCACATATCCAAAAGAAGTCCAAGGTTCCCATATTAATGAAGATATGAGGAAATTTTTTTTAACACTACATTGTTATTTTATTAAAAAGACCATCATGTAGCACTTGTCAAGAAACATGTTGAAAACACAGTATACCAACATCATTGCATGATATCAACAAGAGGGTCATTTTATTAAATTTATGTTTACAACACATTTAATTTCAACATATTTTTTGCACATCCATATTGTTTCTTCGTGTATGTTTGTTTTGCAAGTGTTTAAAGGATGCATAATGCCTAGCTTTATAAACTGAACAGATTTTAGGTACAAATTGCTATGTTTTCTAACCCTTTTATTTCATCTTTATTCACACAAGTTGAGGTAATTCTTCATTGATTGATTATGTTCAGATTTGTAAGTACTCTTCTTAAGGTTATCTTCAACTTTATTAACAAGGATGTGGTTTAATTTCCACAAAATTTGTTTGATTTGTCTGAGACATTCTGGTTGCTTACCATACTTCATCATCAATTTTTCATGAAATATGTTTCAATTTATGGACAATAATCATGATTCTTTCTCATAAAATATTGTCAATTATGTATGACATCTACATTGTTTGTTTGACATCATCTATTCTTATTTAGTTCAGATCTTTGACAAAACGTGTGTAGTTTTGTGGTGTTCATATAATGTCAATATGTGCAATAGTTTCACATTATCAACGAATTTTTTTTTCCCTAAATTCCAACACATTTACAAACACAATTGCAACACATTTTCAAAAAGTTTCAACATACTCTTTTTGCAAAAACTCTAATGCTCGATCCAATATAAATATGTTACAAATTAAATCTAACATTTTCATGAGTTGTGCAAATTGAAACAATTTTTCAACATATTTCTTGGGACAGGTTGTCTCCATTAGCCGCACTAAAGTAACAAACTCTTGTCGAAAAATGTATCAATAGTCTATGCCATGTTCCTGGCCTTTGGAAAAGATTGTTTTTCTTCTAGTCTTGTCTTCCTAAATAATCACTAGTCATCAATCAAAGCTTGTGTTTCCATGTTGTATGTAGGTTGCATCAAAGATGGTGAACCATACAATTAATGGGACCAAGCAATCCATGGAAAGAGCAATGTGAGGTGGGCACCCAGAAACAACAATGTATACAATTTCCACACACAAGTGATCTACTAGTGGATGTTTACTGAACTAAACAGCAGATTGAAATCTTCTTTCACCATGGTTTTATATGGTAGGAGGCATCGTGGTTCCCCAAGCTAGGAGGGGGCTTGTAGGCACATTTTCACTTCATGTGGCGTTAACGTATTCATGTGCTCATGAATGTTTCCATGCGTGTGCGAACTCTCTACTACAATAACACAGGCATTGTAGCCCATGTCCTTCCTTTTGTTGGGGGAGGTGTTGAAGACAGTTAGTTTCATACCAAAGGCCTTGCCAAACTTGACGGCCATTTCGCCTAATCTTCCCAAGCACACCACTCCAGTGTTTGCTTGATACATCCATTTAGGAGTGCCGGACGGGGTTGTAAACACTTATGTTTGCAAACAATAACACATTGTTACATTCAGCAACAAATTTGTTAACAATTTCCATACAAATCCACCACAAGAAATCACCACTTTTCAAGATGTGCAACTTGATTCCGTTGTCCATCCTCTTAGACTTGTTGTGTGTGAAGCTTGATCAATTAATTGCACCACCCAAGCCTATCAAATTAATTGCACCATCCCTACCAAATTAACAACCAACCACCATTGTCTAAGTTTAGTGGGAGTTGGTGAACTTGGTTGGTGAACTTGGTAGGTGGGAGTTGGTGGCAATTGGTTGGTGAACTTGAAACTATAGATATTCTTATAGTTTTCATTGTAATTTATCTACAAGTGGTGTGGAGTGCCAAGTAGAGAAGTGAGAAAATTGTGAGAGTTGAGAGAGATAGTTCTTCACTATTGTAATTATCGATTTCATAGTGTGA
>Ga0116227_10007292_pt1 | contig 21718 bp, 18 predicted proteins | sample S1TSphgellanicum_FD_89693 | JGI IMG/M metagenome (GOLD analysis project Ga0116227, IMG submission 89693) | Host-associated microbial communities from peat moss isolated from Minnesota, USA - S1T2_Fb - Sphagnum magellanicum MG | ecosystem: Host-associated > Plants > Peat moss > Unclassified...
GTTTTTTTTTTTTTTTTTTGGGGTCAAGTCATTTTTATATAAAATTTTCTGAATTTTCATGTGATTACAAGTTGCATGTGTTCTCACTTCAAGACACGGGATAATGTAACAATTGTTTTGCTTTCCCGTTTGCCAATCTCATTTTGTTTTGCAAATTAGGCTAAGTTTCTCTTGAAAATTCTGAAACTTTTCAACATCTCAATTTTAAATGAATTTCCATTGAATCTAACCACAAGGTAGGTAGGGCAGTACACTTTTATTTTAAAGAAATTGATTAAAATACTTCTCCACTACAAAATGCAATCTATAAATATTTCAAAGTTACATGCACATAAAATTGGGATTTAAGTCATTGGTAATTGTAGCCTAGGTTATGTAGGCTAGGATACAAATGTAGCAATTGAGAGCTATCTGTGAAATTTGAAAGCAAACATGAGAACACCCCCAAAGGCGATACCATGGACAACATGTAAATTATACTACCTATCCATGAGTTGATTGATGTTGTTTTGTCACTCTATTTGGTGTCTTTGATTGAAGAAATAATGTGGATTTGTAACCAATAAGAAGTAAGATTTGCTTGTCATGAAGGCACTTTTAAAATTTTAAACAAGTTCTAAACATAAGTCATGTTACACTACTAATTCAAATGAGTGGCGTTATTGTGTTGGTTACATTCAACGTGTGTAAAGATAAATGCTTTTGGGTTCACAAAATTTTGTGTAAGCAAAATATGAAGTGAACATTTGATGTGCATTGTCAAATCTTTATGCAAATACATGTAAAGTAACAACAAAACTCATTATGAATTTGTGGAATATTTAAATTTTTTAGCTAAATGATCCTAGATAAAACTTTTTTTCATTAATATGCATTAATTTTTTAATTTCACATTGTACAAATAAGTTTCAAGCAAGTTTTTAAAAATATAAGTAATTTTTAATGTTTATTTTTGCAATGTGGATTTTTGTTTCAAGGAGATGTTAACTAAGTTTTAACAATTAACTCTTTGAAATATAAACAATCTTTGTATCTTAATTTAGTACATACCCATTTTCATAAGTTTTCTAGTGTAAAAATACATTTGATCTCATTTTAATTTTTTTTTCAAATTTAATATTTGTTTATAAATTTAATTTAATTTAATTTTACTTTTTTTGAAATTAAATTCTTAGAAACTAACCTGCAACATGCATAGTACCTGACACATTTTTTCACCCAATTTGATGTTATTTTTAACAGTTATATGCATAGAACTGGTACCAAGGTAAATGAATCATGTGCAACCCTTAACATGGAAAATTCCCAATGATGTCTTAATGCATTCAAGTCATCTAGTCTGCAAACAAGAAGCAACACGTTTATGTTGATTCATATGGTTTGGTTTTTGGAAGCATACATATTGTGGGTGATCAATGTTTGAGATGGTTGCAATCAAAGGACATGAACTGTGAAGAGTTTTTCACAAGTTCCTGAGCTCAAAAATTATATACCTCAATAAGAATTGAACATTTTCTAATGTTTAATACAAATTGAAGACTCAAAAACAGAAGCTACTTACATTTCACATTGTACAACATGTGAAAAAGAGAAAGAGGATAACCTGACCCCCAAACACCATTGAAAAAATTTAGTGCTTTTGAGGTCCAAAATGTAACAACATAAAAAAGAAGTCCAGAAATGGCAAAAGTGAAAGATGCTAAATATTCCAACATGCAGCTCATTGAATCTCTCTTTCAAAAACAGCATTTACTTTAACTGATCTGATTCGTCAGGTTCTGACATGGTTTTGTTTCTGGATCCACAGTCGACCACTTCAAAACTGATTTTGGGGTCTAAGAGGCACTTTTTGGGGTTCAAGCACAGAGATAGGTTCAACCAGCCATCTGTGCTCCCCTAATTACAAGAATATTTCTTAATGATTTTACATTGCAAGCCATGCTCTAGAGAGGTGATGAACCTGAGTCTTGTTGAAACAGCCCTGTATTTACTGCAAACATCAAAATACAAAGACAGAACCTTCTATGAAATGACTGGAGGTTGATGTGGTTGATGTACCATTTTTGTTGTGCAAAATATCAGTACTCAAAAGCAGTGTGCAGGCACTCTGGTGTGGTTTTACACAATCCCTCTACTTAGATCAGTTCAATCCCTGTTGGGGCATTGCTCTTTCGAAGAAGACCAGATTTAGTTGTGACTGATAGCAGGACACTGATGGCCTTGTCCTCCACACACCAAACCCACCAAACCCAAAGCTGGTCTCACAGCTATGATCTCCTGTCATCTTGTTCCACAGCCTCCCCCAAATCTTCATCTGACATCACCTCTGTGGCATCATCATCAACATCATCCTCTTTCACAGCTTCTTGCTCCTCTTTCTCACTACAAATACAAAAGTACACAAAGGGTTAGGAGGCCAGGAATTATTTCAATGCAATCTCCTATGATACCAGCCATGTAGTATTAACAAGTCAGTTAGAGATATGTCATCTATTGAAAACCAACCCATCTTGTGTTCACATTGTTTTACTTCAGAGAGCCATCTTCATACCTGAAGCAACTGTCATATTGTGAACATTGCCTATTATATCTCCTTAGGCAATTACTACAGCTAGGGGAAACTTGTGTTGAGGACATCAGCAGCCCTTACCTTTCCTTCTTCTCATCTGCCCGCTTGGAAGCTCGACTACGAGCAGATAGCTTTTTCAATTCTTCAGCATAGATACCATGTAGTCTCTCAGCCTCCTTGACTACATTGTATTTGCCACTGCCTCCACATTCTTCTAGTGCTGCTAGCTTCTTGACAGCATGTGGGACAAATCCCCAATCCTTGACAATTTTGGTGACACCCTGTGAATACAAGAGATATGAATCAACTAGTGCAAACTAAATTCATTCTTTCTTTTGCTCCCTTTATGACACAAGATGGATGAAATGAAATCTTAGCTACAAGCAAAACACTTTCATAGATCTTAGTTGAAGGTGGTTTTGAGGTGTGCTTTTGTTAAATCCTCCTTGGATCCTAGTTCTATTCATTCTTGTTCTGAAATAGAACTACCTTTCTCTTTTCTATGTCATCTCATGGACATGCCCAACATCATGGTCAAGGTTATTCCTATGAAGTCAGCAAGCTGATCAAATGAATTCAAAAACATACTGATGTCTCTTGAAGACCTTTGATAGTATCTTCCAAACAAATCAGAATGCCCTGGGCAGCTATAGCTTCCAAGTCCTCAGGCGATGGCTGCATATACATCACAAGAAAACAGATCAACCATTCAGCAAGAGGAAGGAGTCTGGACCAAAAAAACAGATCTCAATCTCAGCTTGTACAATCCCAGATTTTTAGCATCAAAACATGGGTAAGCTGAACTCATTTACCTTCTCTTCTTGTTGCTGCAACCAGTTGATTGATGACATCAAGTCCTGATGCACCCACTGCTGAATGTCTCCATATGATCCACAGCTTGTTTCCTTCCCACTCTTTTTGTCATCTGCAGGAAGACCAGAACAAGCCAATTTTGAACTATATCCCTTGAATGAATTAAATCAATCTACTGACATAAAATGACAGGAAAATGGTTTTAACCTCATGAAAAATTCAAAGGAATGGGCATTCACCTATATTGACAGTTTGAGCCACCTGTGCCAAGCTGCTGTGCCTCCATGGCCTCCCCTCATTCAACAGGTACCTGCATAACAGAATTGCCAAAGGTGCCATAGGATTTAGCCTCAGCTCCAATGCTAATCAGCTGCACTGTTGCTACTGAACAGCTTTTAATGTTCATTTCTGTAAAGATGTTTGTCAATGTAGATTGCCATGCCATGCTTTCATTGAGAGCACAACAATCACAAATTCTAAATAAATACACTCTTGATTCTGAGACACCCAAAAGACAGATACAATACCTGTCAATGTCAATGAGCTTCCTTTGCCTGTGGCATTCAGGTATCCAGTCCTACTATCCATCAAAACAACAATGAAGGCTCTCAGAAAGAGTATAGAATTAATGAAATGCCAGTGGGAAGGCCTGTTCCTTACTTGAGTGAATATCATAATGTCAACTCCAAAAACAATCAAGCACCCTGGAAGAACAGTATTGCAAACTGGGAAGCTTGATGAATCAATCTTCTCGTGTGTCTTACTAAACAATAAGATTTCAGACTAAAGCAAAAGAATGCAAACACTGGAAAGAACCTTGGAAACAATAGTGCCACCATCTGCTGTTACTTGCTTGAACTTGGGGGTGTTTGGAAATGCACACACAAGAAGAGTGCAATCTGAAGTCCAGTCTGGTTTGTATCGGGCTCCCATTTCAATTGCCTGTTCTCTCAGATTGCTGCGTGCAGGATTTACCATTCCTGATATTGCAAAGACCACTCCTTCCTGATCCACCATTAAAAAAACTTCATTTCAAAGAAGGTTCAACATCTACCAATCAAGAGATTTCCTGCAGTTTCATTTTTCTCTTTGAACTGTGAAAAACATTCAGGCTATGTTCCAAAAAGGCACTTAGCCCTAAACCCTTTCTCTATCTGCACGTACCTTGGTGCAACACGATGAGGAGAAAATCCGGCTGAGAGCCTTGCAGAACCCAAAAGCTTACTTACCAGCAGCTTTGAGAAATCTTGGAGAGGTGCAGCAGGCTTGGATCCAGGCTGCGCATTTCTTACAGCATTATTCCCTGTTTCTTCCTTCTCCATTTCTTTTGCACAACGGTGCCGTGGTCTTGAACGTGCTCCTCCACCAACTTCCGAGTTCTTTTTGGCAACTTGTGAACTTCCGACCTTGTTGTTACTAGTCCCTTTCTTCGTTTCCCCGGTATCATCCCCCACTGGACTTTTTCTCGTGGTTTTTGTCAAGGGGACCACCCTCTTCTGCTCATCAGCATTTTGCCCATCTTCTTCATCTCCATCAGCATCAATTTCAGGGCCTCTCTTGTGAGCTTTGCCTTTCAACTCTGCTTGCTGATCGGAAGATGATGCCCATGCCGGCAGTTTCCTTGTAAGCTTGGTGCTTGAATAAGAAGAAGAAACAACGGCTTCTTCACCATTTGGATCCATGACTCAATCACATGTCATCATAATCTTCTCATCATCATCACCATCATCATCTTCTTCGCAAACAGCGACATGGGTTCTTTCTCGAGGGAAGAACCTTGCATCAACCAAACCCACAACGTTGGAAAGCAAATTAGTACAGGAAAGCATGCCTCCTCCGCATGCCTCCTCTGAGACCAGTTAGGGTTTAGGGTTTCACGCAAGACAGCTTTCCTCACCATAATTTTCCTTACCATTCTGGCATCTTCTCGAAGAGATTATTTATTTATTTATTTATTTATTTATTTTCATTTTTTTCACTTTGACAGTAAGTTTTAAATAAAAAATAAAACAGTTTGCATTGTTATTTCTCAAAAATTAAATGTGTAAATTTTTTGGCAATAATGCAAATGGATGAGAAGCTTAACTTAATGGGAAACATATGCTTGAGTCACACATGAGAGAAGAGTGACATTTGGTGTTCTAAAAATGGATTTGATGATTAAGTTTTTCATAATTGTGCATCCTAACAAAAATTACAATCTGGTGCTTGGCTTCAATGGATACACAAGTAATTCAACTCCACTACAAATGTAACCTTATTATGCTAACCATTATTTGTTGATACAATGTCTTTAAAAAAGTTGTTTCAACAAAGAATAACTATCTATTTTTTGCACATTCTTTCTTATATTTTGTGAAATGTTCTCTTGGCAATTGTGATGGTCGCTCTAATCATTTTTTCTTGTGCTAAGGAATTTAGACAATGCTTTAACTCTCTAGAACTCACAAACTAATATACTATACAACATGGAACTATACACCTATGGAGGTTTTATTAAGTACAAATCACTATTGTTTAGTCTTATAATCTGCCTTTTCATTTTTCCATCATTACCTTCATGTTGTAAAGGCATTTATGAGTTATAGTGCCACTTAATGGAGCCTTGTAGGGTATATCAAAATCGAAATTCAAATTGTTGTGTAGAGTGTGTTGCTTTGTGTTGCAATGTTTTTTATTAATCAAGTTTCATCGAACTTTTTCTCTTCCTCTTAGTCCAAGAGCTGTCATCATTTTGCCAAGTTCTCTATTTGCTTTGTCAAACACCTTCCTTTCCTTGTTTGCAAGTTGTTGTTGCTTCCTACATCTTTGTCTTTGGTAGCCACCTCCTTCCAAGCCACCTTTTGTTGTAGAGTTATAGAATTGTGTTTTGAATTCATCATGATAAAATTTTTGTAGTCGATGGGAGGTTTTTCATGTGGTTACCAATGATTTTTACTTCATGAAGAGTAAGAAATTGGGTGATGGATGGTAGTGGTGTGGCTTTATGTCAACTAGTCATTTTTTAAAATATTTTTAATGCATTAAATTATATATTTTACAAACTTGAAAAGCAGGACAAACAATATGGGATTAAAAAATTAATTACATCCAAGTTGCAACTTATTTACAACTATTACAAGACAAGCTAATGAATGAACACTTAAACTTTCAAAAAGCTTTAGAACCCAAGACTTTGTCCTTTTGCCTCCCAAATGCAAATTTTTTTTTAGACTTTTAACATGGTGCACATGCAATCATTTAAATTGTTTGAAACGACACAAAATGAAGAAGATATGGTTGTCAAAAGTAAGCAGAGTTGATATTTAATCATTGACCTAATTCACATTTAAAAAGTCAACACATTCATCTTCTTCATAATTTTTTTTTGATGTTCCTTTACATTTGGAGTTCAAACAATTAATGTAAATATTAATTTGGCACACCCATAGCATTTTAAATTACTAAAAACAAACAAAAAACAAAGAAAATATGAAATTAAAAAAGGTCATTTTAAAAACACACATTATGAGATTTTGACATGTTTTGTGATTCTTTTATGTTGTTCTTTTGTTTTTGAAATTGAAACATATGATGTAAAACTTACTTTGGTGTTCCCCTAATGTTTTACATCACACAAAATAAACAAGAAAAATCCAAAATTGTTTAATCGATGGCCAATGATTAATGATGGTTGATTCTATGTTAAGATAGTATATATAATAGGTATACTAACTCTATAGTTAATAAGTAATAATATTAACTATTAATTTAGAATTTAAATATTAATGTATGATAGTAATAATAAAAAATTATTACTAAATAATACCCTAGGTTAATTATTATTAGCTTTTATTTTATGTTAGGTATAACCTATAATAATAATAATAGTTAATAATATTTATTATTATTATGATTATATTATAATTTTGGTAACCATAATTAACTATATGATATGTTAATTATAATAATAATGACATTATTATTATTGTAGCTAATAATTAGGTATTTACAAAAAGATCCAATATAATAGTTGTAAAATAACTATAAAAAAATTGTTAATGAATGTTTCAGTAATTATAATTGCAATGTACCTAGTTATCATATGTGATTATTGTGCAACTTGCTATCAAAATAAAACATGGTTGATCACAACTATAATATAATGCATAAATTCATCCATATAAGGTTTATTTTGGGAATAATATGCAATTATAATAAGAATCAACAAATTTTTGACATGATTTAAAAATTTAAAAAATTCCATATTTCCATGGGATAGTTGTAGATTAATTGTTTTAAAGTTTTAGTTGTAGGGTTGTGAAGTTTCCACATACACAATTTCTCATAGTGAGAATTTTCTTGAGGGCCAATGAGACCCATTATCCCAAATTTTCTTTCTTTGCACTTGTCCCCTTGTGTGCCAAAATCCAAACATTTTTGCATGCATAAAACAATTTTTTTCAAAAACTTGAAACAAGAAATATATTATAGTTGCAATGTGTGGGATGTGTGTGATAGCAATGTAATTATGTCCAATTCCACTTTCTTGTTGTCTAGATTACATCCAGAATGGCGTCAAAGTTGTGATTGCCAAGAATTAGTAAATGTTTATTGTTGGTTGACATGTTGCCTCTGCATGCTTGCATTACTACAATGAAATGAAAAATCCATCTGGATTTACTTTTGAAGATGTAAAAGTTGGGAATTGAATCACCATTTGTGTTGCAATCCATAGTATAAACAATCATTTTCTTTTTTTTAGAGTGTTGGAATGCATTGTCTTCAATTTGGTCTTGAAAAGCATAAAGGAACCACTATTACAACTTGTTTGCATGCCAATTAAATTCATCATAGTTCCAAATCCTATGGGCATTGTAGTTGTGTAGAGCATAAACATGTTATAAGTTCTCATAAAATGTTGCTATGTTGTTGGGGCATAGTCTTTTTGCATGTCCACCTTGAACTGCTTGTAATGATAGATTTGGGTTGCATTTTTTGAACCACCATAGTTAGCCTGAACCCAAAGTTCCTTTCTTGAATGGAGTTGCCATCTCTTGTGTAACTTCTATTACCTTAAGCCCTAATTTTGTCAATGTGATAGGATGCCCTATTCATTGCATCCTTTTTGGTGCAATCTATTATGTATCTTCATTATATTTAAAAAAGAGACATGACTTACCTTAACATCACCCCATACAAGTGGTTCCTCAAAGAGGTGATTGGGATTGCCTAGAATTATAGTTACAATTTTTGATTCGCCTTCAATTGCTTCCATGGTGTGTTGCAAAGAAACATTTGATTAGTTGCCATTTTTTCAAATTTGTTATCTCCATGCATGTTGTTTGGTCAAGCCTTGTTGTAAATTGGTTTTGTTGGGTCCTTGTGCATTGTGGCCCCCATTTGGATTATCAAATCCTAGATAGCCTACAACACTTCACTGACTTAGTTTACATTGGAAGGACACAAAGGATAATTCTTGCCATCATGGGACCATTGTTCATTGTGCCAAGTTGTGTTTTCATTCCCATTTTCTTCATTTGAACTCTAATCAATAGGATGTTTTGATTGAAGAATTGATGAATTTTTCCAAAACATTAACAAAATTCATCAAATTTAAGCTTCCAAACATTTCCCTATTTCTTTTGTTGAAAGAGGACAAAACTTGTTGAAATTCTTTGTTGGTTTGTGCACACACCATTTTAGCTATGCATAAACAATGCCATCAAACACAAAGTGGCAGCTAGTAACCACACTCATCAGGAAAGCAAAATTAAACTTATGGCCGACAGACAGCCAGCATGTTGTGCAAAAAATGCACTCCTTCGTGGATGACAAATGAGCATGTAGCAAGGGTTTTCCTTTTCAATTTTGTGATATCAAAATTTTGGCAAAATATTTCCAAAATTTTAGCAAAATTAGTTGAATTTACACTGGACAGACAAAATTTTCCAGAATTTCCCAATCTCATGTTGAAAAACCAACAAAATATGTCACAGCTCAAAGCAATTGGGACACTCAGTCCTGACATTTTCCTAGCAATCACAAGTGATTCCAAAACTTGGGAAGACCATTTCTTTGACTTAGGAAGGTTGAGGCCACACCACTCCCTCTTCCGGGATGGCACATAATGGCACCTGGTCATACTTCTCCGTTGCCAAGACACATGGGCAATGACCTAACATGTCAGATGTTGGTGTGTGAATCAGCATCCTTAGCATAAAATCCTCCAGGAATAAACATACATCTCTTCACCACAAATTGGCATGGGCACTCAAATGGCCAGCACAAGCAGGCAGAATTTTACTTTTGCTTGAAATACCTGAGCCAGTGAGAATATTCTTCAAGATCTTTACCCTCTGTTCAGTCCCTCGCAAATTTCTCAAAAGAATTTCACAAAGAAGACACAAGTTCAAACTTCAAACCATCAAATTACATGCAACAGATAAAAGTGACAAGAGTTTCAGTCCATGACATCAAGAAATGGGCTTTGTGATGATCTCCACAAAGCTTGAGTAGTGGTCAAAGAGAAATGGAACAACTTCAATGCATGTTCTGAGGCATTCAATCAGTTCAGAGCAAATGTATTAAGACGGAGAACCTGAACAAAGAAGGTGGAGGAAGGCTCCAACCACATAGCCTTTTGCTTCAGGCACTCCCTGACACTGGCTGTTTTGATCCAGAAAACCAAAGAGCTTCACTAGCAATTAGGTCTGAAGCTCCTAAACCTGCATGTGTGTAAGGATAAATATACAACTTGGACCACTTCAAATCAACCCTGATCTTTTTCTTCACCTTCCATCTTGCCTTGACATGTCATTGCCCTCTGTCTTTAGAAGCTTGTATCCAAAACAGATGGTGTCCCAAGACCCTACATTTCTCAAACAGCACATGAATCAGCTACCATGGCATCCTCAGGACAGACTGGGATTGTACCACAATAACTGATCAAACTATGGCAGTTGACACTTCCACCCATTTGACTGCAATGACAGCCCAGAAACTGAGCTTAACTGAACTTAAGATGTAAGATTGTAGGACTGAGCAGAGTCCCTAGGGGTCAAGCTCATGATCAGCGACTAAGAGATCTGTACACCAGAGGACTATAACAGAGATTGGCGATAGCAATCCAGGCCATGCTCCGTGCTAGCAATTTGAAGCTTGCGCATGGCTGCTGTCTCCAGCTGTCGAACTCTCTCTCGGGACACACCATACCTGCAAGAAGAACAGGCCATCATCACACACTTGTCTCCCAGTCCCATATTCTAAATAATTATATTTTTGCCCCTTATTCTTCAGGTGAGTTCTCATCTCTTGGGAGCAAGACAATGTACTTGTTAGACTTGGCCACCACAGCTAGATAGGCAGAATATGGAGACTAGCCTGTGACTGATGCTTTCAAGGGACAAGGGGTTCCCATCTTGGCAACCCACTCCATAGTGCAAACGTACAATGTCGCGCTCCCTTGGTCCTAACTCAGAGTTGAGCAGTCTATCCACATCAACCTGCCCCTCCACATAAATACCCCCTCCAGTCTTACAAATCCCATCTTTGACATCAAAGAGGACAAAAAATGACTAGACCATTGGTGAGACTTCATATGACAATAGCGCTAAAAAGCTCTACCCAAACCTCCAAATCAAAGAGAATTACAAAGGATATGCAACCACAGAACACAAGAGCAGAGCTGTAGCTTCCCAAGGTCTATATGTGGGGAGTACATGTGAAACCATCAAAAGTCATGGAGAATATATATTAAACTGCATAGAAAACTCCATAACACTTTGAAGGTAACCATTAACCAATATAGAACAAACTGACACATTATGCACTGTGAGATTGTTAGATACCAATGCAAGTACCCAGATGGTGCTGCAGGACATACCTTCATCATCATCCTTTCAACAACCTTCCATGGCTGACTGCGTCCATCTTGGTCTCCCACCAACTGTCATGTATCAATACACAACAAACTTTTGAGTCTCTTAAATGACAGGTGAATGCTTACAACTAGAAAGTGCTAGAAAGTGCTAGAAAGTGCTTGAAGCCATTAGTGTTACCACTTGGTTCCATATTTCACCTGGGACCAAAAGATCATTGCTTTCATGTTCAAACTGTCCCAGGCCTCCACCTAGGGTGTAATTTATCTAACGCTAGACTGAGTAAGATCCTTGACCTCATCTGGATCCTACAACACCTTGGATTATCTTCACCTAGACAAGCCAAACCAAGCAAGAAATAGAACATAAACTACAAGAAGCATTTTGATTCCTATTCCAAATTTTGGGGTCTAATACATTGCTAAGTTCTGCCAGTTAGACTAAGAGACCACAAAGCTAAAGAAGTCTGAAAGGGATGTCCTATTCTGATTGTTGAAGATACCTATCAGTCACTAATGCAGTGAAGACATAGCAGCTCTGCTTAAAGTACTTACACCATGCAGTGTCTCTCCATCTCCCCTTTGGAGGCTGTTGCGTCCCATTTCCATGTCCAGAGACACCAGTTTCTTAGTCACCTGCAAGCCAGTCCACTTCTCAACATACACATGCCCGATGCACAAATACAGGAAATGCTAAAACTCTCTCTACAGCTTAATCTGGAGGGTTAAAAAATCGTCAACAGGCTGTGAACAACAGATATTGTTCATGATAAATAGACTGCTGCTTGCATCTCATAATAAAAAGTTCTTCTCCCACACCTTCAAGAGGCTGTTGCTGTCTGTAAGCAAGAAAACACAATCTCAGTGAGCTTGGAAAAGATGAGATACCTTGAGGGCATTCTTGACCTTGGTGCCAGAGAGACTAGTTGCTTCTGAGAGGTCCTGTTGTCACAAAGCACTTTTTGTTAAAAAATGCCTTAGGTTCAAATGTAATCCAATCAAGAGAGCAGCTCAAGAGATTATAAAAGAAACAAAACACATCATTCTCACCTGAATAGAGGCCCTGGAGCCTTCAGCTAACAGCTTTGACTTTGCCTTTCTGATACGGCCTAGAGTGTCATGTACATGGACAGGCACTCTTACTGTCCTAGAGTGGTCAGCTATTGCTCTTGTTACCCCCTGCTTGTCAGTGAATGAAAAACTGTAAGTGACATACAGTACTCAGAGACATGGCTCATTACCAAACCAAGCTATAATTGTAGAGATGGCAAGCACCTGATGATTCTTTTTTGAAGCAAGGTGAGAAAGTCAGATTGTCATCATAAAACATTCCATCATAAATCAGTAAGCATCCTTTCCAACCATTGGACATCAGACCTTCATGCCTAACTTCTATTTCAATTGATGATAATGACTCAGCAGTCCTGTATTGTCAGGTCAATCTATACACAGTTTCAAGAGCAATTATGAAAGATCTACACAGCGTAAGAACGCAATCATATACTCCAACTTAGTCTCATGTTAAAGACATTGTGTTCCGCAGCACAGTAGGCACTTTTTTCATCAACAAGTGCTCCCAACATATTTACCCTACAACAGTGGCTAAATTTATTTCTAAGCAAATAAGGCTCCAAATTGGGCCAATGAATCACCTGACGAATCCACCAATGGACATAAGTGGAAAGCTTGTAGCCTCTGGTGTGATCAAACTTCTCCACCCCCCTAAGAAGTCCAATGGAGCCCTCCTGTAACAAATTGCCAAAGAAACCACAATCACATCCTCCAGCCTCAAAAAATATACTGTAACTAGAATGAAATACTGTTTTGGAACAGATATTTACTTTGGCAACCAGTCAAGGTGTAAATCATAAACCATAACAAGGACAAGCATGCCCCATTCACTTTTGTGGAAATGGACAGGAAAAGAAAATCTAATTCTCATCAGGAAAAAGATTCATGCAGATGGATCAACAAAACCCTTAAAATCTCTATGAAATCTCCACAACAATTGCAGAGATTTCTCTCCACAACAACCATTTAAAGTTAACATGACAGAGAGTGCACTCATAACCTTATGAGAGTTGCTCACAAAGTGTCAGACAATCACCTTCATCACAATTAGCAGTGACATGCTGCAATGACTACCCACTGACTTCATCCACTCCAAACAGTGGGAGTAGAGAAATATATTATAAGCAAAAGTGAAGGTAAACCATTACGCAAAATCTGCATCCTGAGTTTCTGTTGCATTTCCAGAAACAACAGGAAGACTCAGTCATGATTTTGCTAAGGCTTAGTTTGCTGATTTGCAGACTTACAAATGTAACGATGCTTTACAAGGACTTGAGATTAAAATAAACAGCAAGCCACAACATTATAGCAGGCTTTATAATTCTGGTGAATCGTATTCAACCCTGAACCCTTAAACCCTTGCAATTTTTTATTATGCTCCTTTCATTTTCATTGCCAAGGACAACAGATTTGTGTTACTATCAAATCTCTAAACCTGGGTCCCAACACCTATCATGGTAATAAGCCAAATTGTTAATGACATGACTTAAAAATTCTAACCCTGCATGCACACTCTCAAACTGTATGGCTGCACTATATGAGTGAAAGTTTGGTGTTCCATCACCAAAAGTACCCACTTAACAGATAAACAAAAAACTGTGAACAGAGTCTTGTAGCTCTCATACTAACCTGAATTAGGTCTGCCATTTCAAGTCCATAGCTATGGTAGCGCTTTGCAACTGACACTACAAGTCGCAGATTTGCCATAACCATTTTGTCTCTTGCAAACTCTGCTTCCTCCAGCTTCCTCACCAACTCACCTATAGGCATGCGCAAATATTCTGCCCACTCCTTCTTTGAAGGCTCATAGCCCAGCTCCACTGCAAGTCTGCAATTGGCAAATGAGTTTGTCAATCAAGAGTTATGTAGGAAATTATTTCTCTGCATTGATTTGCCTTTTAACTAACATCTGGAGCAGCAAATTCATATTATTTAGATAGATTTACAACAAAAAGTTACTTCCATTTGAAAGCCAGTAGAGTAGATGTACTTGTAGAAGATACTTCTCCTGTACCAGAAATTGAGGGGATGGATGACAGCAGCCCAAAGACTCAACCTTCAAGTGAGAATGGGCTAATCCAGACAACTAGTGATCACACTTCATTGAACAAAGGACACTGACCAAATCCCAGAAATTACTGACTCTGAAAACTACCACTACACAGCAGCTGATCACATTGAGAGCAGCTCATAGTGTTGCCAAGGGCATTTAATTGGAATCTTCTTTGTGTCCAATTCCACCTCACTATTCCATTCATCCCAGAAGGACCAGGGACTAATCCTTCCATCAGACATGATCTCTAACAAGACCTGAAGCCCTTGCCTTTATCTTCCAATATGTGTAAAAGAAGAGCTATGAGAATGGATAGATCTCTGCCATACCTCAACTTGGGAGATTCTAGAGACCAGTCTGACATAATCAGAAATCAATCAACATATTTGACACATTTTTTCTCCTTGCAACTAATGAGATCAACAGTCAGAAATGGTAAACAAACTTTAAAAAGCACCTTTTCTTGCTGTCTCTGAGTTTCAAACCAATTTGCATCTTCTTAGAGAGCACAATTTCTTCATCCCTAGTGAGCATATCAATCTTTGTGATGTCCCTCATATATGTGGTTAGATAATCTTGCAGGGCCTCAGGCTTGACATGCTTCACCCTTCCTCCCTTCTCATACTTCTTCAGGGGCCAAATCATGAGAACCTCAGGTGGCGTTGGTGGCCCACTTGTTGCCAGACGTTGCTTCCTTGCCTCCAAACGACGACTGCGTGCTGATGGCCGTCCTGAGCTCACTAATGCTGGTTCCTTCACACTCAGACTAGCTTCAGAACCTGGAGAAGATTCTTCTTCTTCTTCCATTGCCTTCTTCACTTTAAGCTTAGGTTTCCTCCTCTGCTTGAGCTGGCTTGTAGTTTCATTTGATAGCAAGATTTCCTCTAGAGACAATGCCCACTGCACTTCCAGTATAGCTCGCTCCAGAAGACTCCTGGCATCATGATCAGGAAACATTTCTAGTACCATAGAAGAATCTGCAGAATCTTCCTCCAATTGAGCACTGTTTCCATGTGGCCCCACAGATATATTCTCATGAATTAGTGTAAGAGCTCCTCGAGTCGTTCGATGATCCTTTAGAGCTATGGGTTCCAGAGGCCGTAAGCCTTTACTGGCTTGCAAAGCTACCTTCTTCTTGACTGCTGCAGCATCCCCAATGCTCACAGTTATGGCAGAGATGGGAGGCAAACATATATGCCTAAAACAGGAAGCTCCATCCTGAGCATCAAATGGGAGCAACTGTCCAAGATGCTTCAAAGATTGCAGCCCCATTGTCCCAGCTGCATGCTGCATTATTCTACCCGTAAGGTTTCCAGGTTTATGACATCCGTGGAAGAAAATATAACCTGCACCACACAATGGACCTACGGAGCTTGCCAAGCTGCCAACCGACCTGCAAATCACAAAATCTTAACATCCAAAATTTGCCACAAATTCAGAAGAAAGAACAAGGGTTGAAAAACTGGTGCTGAAGAAGAGATGGCTAAATCATTCTCAAAGCAAAATACCTGCTCAGTGCTACAAAAGCTATTCAACCCTCTCCCTTAGCGCAAAACCCTCCCTGCTACAAACAGGGCGTTGAAGTTTGTCCGCAACAAACAAACAAACAAACGGAAGAGTTCTCAATATGGCGATGTCGTACCTAGAAGCGTATTGCGGCGCAACAACTGGAACGCGTAATGCCGCAGCTCCAAAGGCAGAATACCCAGAACGTGCCGGAGCTGCTGCTGCAGACAGACCTCCTAGGGTCGAAAATTGAGCCGAAATAGAACATGGAAAAAGAACTTCCCAAAGGCTGAAGAGACGGAGAAGAAGCTGCTGCGACCAAAAAACAGGGCCTCCGAGGTTTGTGACTACTGTCACGCTACCACTACTGGAGATATTCTCAGCTTCCCACACACAAACCCTGGCTGCCAACGTCGAAGAAAATCGCCACCGCCTCAAGGCTTGGAGCTTCCGCAGGCGGGGATTCTTTCGACAACGACGACGACGACTATACCCTCTGAACCTTCGGTTTCCCGTGCCAGGATCCGACGGGTCAGTAATTTCGCCGCGTTTCGCCAGAAACGCTTTTCCTTCATAACAATTATTATAGAGCGTTTTTATTAAGGAAATTTTTTAATCCGATCAAAGTGGCTATGATAGTAGATAAGAAGCAACTTTTTTTTTTCGTGGCGAATTTTCGCGATTGGGTACAATGTTTTCTCAAAAAAATAATCGCCAGAAATCGAAAAACAATTCTTAAAAGTCACCATGTTCCTACACATTGTTCAAGTACGTAGCCAGGATATAAAAGGATTTCATTAAATTTTTACTTTCATAGCTGACCTATAGCCAAAAATGGCTAAATCTCCTTGTGGATGATCACCAGTGTGGCAACATCACAAAATTCGGGGAAAAGAAAAAAACACTGTATTAGAAAGAAGTAGAAAAAAGTGGCGATCATTATTATGAACAAGAAGCCAAATCTGGCTATGAACCGGATATGAAGTACAAATCTTTAATCAATCTCTCTTTCTTCAAAACCACTTCATTTTCGAAATTTTGAGTTTTAATTTATCTTTTTGGCGAAATTCCGCCATTGAGACCCAAAAAAAAAATGCTGCCTCGTATAGGGCCGCTCAGCATTAATAATAAGAAAGCGGCATGCGTCTGGCTATATTGGGCACACAGGACGAATCGCCGGGTGAACCCGGAACGGTGAGTAGTGGGCAAAATGGAAGGTAGTCTTTAGACCACCACACAAAGATAACGTTTTGCCCCCCGCCCCCAACTCTCCCACAACCCTAAGTTCTTCTTTCCTAATTTAAAAAACAAATTAAAACGGCGACAGAAGAAAGCCACAACAAACACCAAGATCTAAACACCCATTTTTCCGTTGGTCCACATCCTTATTATCCTCTGGACCAAAGAATCTATAGGGGGAAAGCCTAACCATGGTTGTTAGCTCAATTGCTTTGGTCCCAGTTCCCTAACTAACCATGGTCTACACCTGCCTACTAACAACCCACAAGCAGGTTGTTATTAGGTAGATAGTAAAAACCGGTGATGCAGTTCTTAGAATCAAGGACGGATACTCACCGGTTATCAACCTGGGTATATATGTTCACTTGTCGATTCTTGAAATTTTCAAACAATCGGTTTTGGTATATAATTGTGGTTTTCAAAATAAACAAATAACATCAAAGAACCAGCCAAAGAATCAACAGTTCTTTGGCAGTTCTTTCATGAGAACCGTCAATTCTTTGAGGTTATGAAAGGACCTTGGTTCATTGATTCTGAATTTTTTTTTCAAAGAACTGAAATCAGTGCTTCTTAGATCCGAAGCCAACGGTTCTTCAAAAATTCAAAGAACCATCCAACACTGGTAAAAACAGCCTTTATCTATGTACAAAATCATCTACCAAGTAAATCACCTATTTTCTTACCAATCTGCCCATATTTATGTCCTACTTCTTAGAGAATGGGTTACCATGGTGAAACCAGACATTAACTCAGTTGAGATTCATCCATAACAGAGTCATAACGGGCATCCATTGGGCATCCATCGAGAGTAGAAGGTTTGCATCTGAATTATGGAAAAAGAAAAGCATTCAATTGATGAAATGGTGTTTTCTAATATGCAATAATATACCCTGATTTTTCTAGTGGATTTTTACCTAATGGAGATTTATCTTCAAATTTGTGAAAATTTACTTTTTGGGTTTTTACTCAGCCAATTTTGAATTTTTAAAAAAAAATAAAAATTGCCAAGTTCTATCCTAAGTTCCAATAGGCAACCAAAAATATAGAAGGATGTTAGTTTTTTTTTATAAATTTAATTACTAAATTTAGCAAATTCATCTTTGGACGATCGCCATTTGATCGGCTACATCACAAAATTGAAAAAAACCATGTCAATATTAGACGAAAAATTAAATAAATATTTTGAAATTGTATAATTTGATTTCCAAGTCAATTACAAAAAATAATTATTTCATATTACATCAATAAGCAGTAATAACTTTAGCATCAACCACACATTTAATAATTCATAGTGCCATGATTTAAAACACACACACACACTCACACACACATATATATAACATATTGGTCTTTAAATTTTATTGGAAATTATTGATAGGCTAGGTTGCTTAACCTAGCCTACATGGCCTAACATAGGTTAGGAACTAAGAGGTTAACTTAGTGAATTGACTATTAGAGAATTCAATTATCCATTAATGAATTCATAATGTTTGCATTAGTTTTTATTTATTAAGGGTTTAGTCACTTTCATCATGGTATATTTGTCCAAGTTCGATCAAAATCTAATGAAATATAAAGTGAACTTGGTCACATAGTGTATGACAAAAGAAGTCAAAAATAATAGTGGGAGGAATTAAATAACAATTAATGAAGTAACATGAATTGTTGCCCATGATTTTACAAGTGAACAAGTTTGACCTATTACATCAAATTGTTGTGTTAAAAAATAAGGTTAACAATTTGACATTTCTTGATTGTAGATGATGTGGCATTTCACATAGATCGTGGGCTTTAGTATGTGATGTTATTAATTGCAATATCAAGTTAATAATGCATAATATGTATCATTTCATGATCGATGTTGTCATGATAGAGCAATTGGATGGTTCACTTGTAAACAATGGAAATAAACGTACATGTCATACTAAATATGCATGTTATAGACACATGGTGATAGTGATAACACTACATATGAGGATGCCTATTAGGAATGGTTCTGAAACTTATAAAATTTGATTGTTTTTAATGAAGATAGTAAGATTCATCAAAAAAATTCAAAACTATCAATATCATCAATTATCTTAAACTACAAAGAAACTTCTTGACCTAGGGATTATAATAATGATAAGATGAATGGGAATGTAAATGTACTTATTCCAATGCCATATGATAGACAAAAAATATTGTCAATAAATGAGCAAGATAACACATTTGACACTCATATGAACTTTGTGAGTTTTAGTGCACAATCTTGCACATCACCTACATGATTCTTTTGTAGGGTTGGACTTAAGTGACAATTTTAAAAAGTAAATAAACACAAAATGAAAGAAGCCTCACCAAAAGCAACAGATATAGGCTATATGGAATAGTGAATCAATTGGTAGAATGACATCAAAGCAAAAGAGAATAACAAGAAGGGAAACGACAATGGCTTTGTTGACCTAATTTACCTTTTAAAAAAATCGTCATTGTTATGTTAAAGTATTTGCACATGTGTGTAGGGAAGCTTTATGCAAGATATGGCAACTTTGAAAATAATGCAACAATTATATTTGGTTATGTCAAATTTTGATTTAAGGATAGAAAAGGTTTATTGACACAGGGTCTTGAAATTGGAGTTAGTGAAGGGCAACGAAACATGCATTTTTTGAAGGTGTATCCTCCCATCTCCATTCAATTAAGTCAACTCCCACATCAACCTACTAACTTAAACAAGTAGGAACCCATCTTGTTAATAATGGAAAAAACCTAGGTGATATTGCAACAAAGCCAAAATGTGTGGATGGAATAATCATCTACTATTTTTTGGACGTATAATTGCATTTGAACAAATAGCATGTAAGAAATGGGTTGAGATTGAAACCATGGCAAAAGGGGTCAAATAATCACTTCATGAGTCTTTATTTTTCATTAACTTATGATCAATATTGGTTTATTTGAAGCTACATTCTTAGGTGAAGAAGGTTACAATGAAAGCATGTTAATATGTACCAAAGCATTTGTAATCATTTTTAAATATTTGTCATTTTAAAGAAATAGCTTAAACTACTATTAATTTTTTTTTAAAATTATGTTTACAACAACATTCGTAATATATCACAAGAACATGTGAATAAATTTGAAATCAACCCAATGAATAAAAAATGCTCAATTTTTTGTACTAATTTATAACCAATGTTTTAAAGTAGTAAATGATTTATAAAATTATTTTTTAGATGCAAAAAATGAACATAATTCTAACAAATTCTTAATATAAACCTTAATATAATAATATGAAATTTTTTAAAAACTTTTTTAGAATTTCAAAAATATTTTAAAAATGTTTAAAGTTTAATAATTGCCTAAGGGGGCATGTTATTGGCTCCTTAACATGTTTTCACCCATGTGTTTGTACTCATCCATTCATATTTTACACAATGCGTTTAAGTTGCAAAATAGAAAAGTTTTTGTCTTTACTTGGCACATTGGCTTTTCTAGTGGTCACTCACCTTTATGAATGGTCATTCACATTTTTTAAATAATCACTCAACTTTATGAAGTTTTCATTTTGGGTCCAATTTAAAAAATTAATCAATATATGCCCAATGCAAATTGTCTCAATCTTTTGGCAAGTCAAGTGGAAAAATTATGTTTGTAGAAAAGGTTGATTCTTTTTTAATGAAAAAACCTTACCAACCTTAAACTTAATGTTTTTAAGATGTAACATTTCTAACCTCCCCAACATAATGAATCTCCAAAGGCCAAACTAATGTTTTCGATGCAAAAAGTTTGACCACATGGTTGAATCTTGCCTTGTTCCCAAAAATTAAATTGGAAAAAGGTGCAACATAATGTTACTTTTTAAAAACATGACATGGTCACACAAGAGGGACTACAACAACATCAATGACCAACAAGAAAAGTGAAAAGATGACCTGAAAATAACAAAATCACTAGAACATTAAAGCAAGGCAATAAGATGCATTAGTTGCACATGAAAAGAGTTCAACTTTGATTTGCAACCCCAAGACATTTTTGTGAATGGAACATGTTAGCAGATGTCAACCCTTAGGGAATTAATATCACAAACACCACTTTCAAATGATGAATATAATTCATTCATATGGATGTTCATCCATGAGTTATAATTAACTCTTAATTCATTTCTAAATAACTCCCAATTCATTCCTAACTAATTCCTAACTAGTGGGTAACCCGTGGCTATGCCACTCCAGCCACCCTGAACGTTCTTTTAAGCTTTATTGTCTGCTTGGTTGTTTTTTGGTTCGTCTTCACACTACCAATCCAATCACAAAGCTTTGTTTTCATAGCAAAGGTCCCCCCTCAAGGGCAAACCTTGGCACCCATGTTGGTACTTCCACCTTTTTTGAGTGAGGCGTCTTAATGGTCATATTAAGCCCGAAAGATGTTAGATTTGAACTCGGAGACCTTGATTTTAGTCTCTAGCCCGGACATTAAGAAATAATTAAATGGATTTTGGGAAAATTGAGCACCCATGTTGGGTACGTTTACCTTTTTTAAGTGAGGCCTCTTAGTGGTTATACCTACCTATTAAGCTCCCAAAGATGTTAGATTTGTACTCTGGAGACCCTGGATTTAGTCTAAA
>Ga0116227_10007293_pt1 | contig 21717 bp, 17 predicted proteins | sample S1TSphgellanicum_FD_89693 | JGI IMG/M metagenome (GOLD analysis project Ga0116227, IMG submission 89693) | Host-associated microbial communities from peat moss isolated from Minnesota, USA - S1T2_Fb - Sphagnum magellanicum MG | ecosystem: Host-associated > Plants > Peat moss > Unclassified...
ACCGGCATCGAGGCTGCGCTCGGCGAGTTGCTGGCGTTCCAGGATGACGATGACGAGTGGCTGCCCGGCAAGCTGGAGCAGCAAGTCGCGCTCATCACCGAACTGGGCGAGGAGTGCCAGCTGGTGGGCGGGCCGCTGATTCGCTATGTCGCGGATGTCGGTGCCAAGGTGTTTGCATGGCCGCTGTCGGCAGGTGGTCCTTGGGTCGACACCGCAAAATTCATTGAGCAACGCACGGCATTTTTGCAGACAGCGGTGGTCCGCAAATCGGCTCTACTCAGGATTGGCGGTTTCAATCCCGGCATTGCCATTTCCGAAGATTATGAAATGGTGCTGCGCCTGCTGGCCAACGGCCGTCTGGCGACGGTCAAGGATTTCGTCACGGCCGTATACGAACAGGGTGGCGGCAATCTGTCCGCCCAGAAGCCGCTGCGCGTCGTCTCCAACCTGAAGATCCTTGAGTTGCACGCGGCGCTTTTGCGCGCCCATCCGCTGGCGGTGGGCCTGCTGTGTTATGAGGCGGCAGTCGCGGCGCTGTTGACCGGCCAGCGCGGCACTGCGGTACGTCTCTGGCTGCGTGCCTTGTGGGCTTACCCGAAGGTGCTTCGGGTTTACCTGTTGATGCCGATGCTGGCGCTGCCGCCAGACACCGCTGCTGCGTTGATCGGACTCTCCGAGCGGCGCAAGAGAGCCCGTGGGCGCTAGCAGGGGATCCCATCCATGAGCGCCGCTCCGAAAGTCAGCGTCATCATTCCCACGTTCAATCGTGCGCATATTCTTGGGCGCGCCATCAGCAGCGTGCTGGGCCAGACGGATACTGATCTTGAGTTGATCGTGGTCGACGATGGCTCCAGCGACGATACCGCGGCCCTGATCCGGAATTTTCCCGATCCTCGCCTTCGCTATGTGCAGCAGCCGCGGAACCTGGGTGTATCGGCGGCGCGCAATCGCGGGATTGCCGAGGCGCGCGGCGAGTGGCTGGCGTTTCTGGACAGCGACGACCTGTGGTTGCCGCAAAAGCTGGAGCGGCAATTCGCCGCCCTGAAGGGGGTCGACTGCGTGGCGAGTTATTGCGCTTTGCTGCGTATCGATGGCAAGAACCAGACGCGTATTCCGGGTGCAGCCGATGCGGTCCATTCGGGCATGAAACCCTGGCCGGCGTTGTTGATGGACGGGATCTGGTTCAGCCAGACCTGGCTGGTGCCCAAGCGGGTGATGCTTGCGGCGGGCCTGTTCGATGAACGCATGAGCATTTGGGAGGACTGGGACCTGTTCCTGCGCATCGCGTTGCAGGGGCCGGTGCATCATTTGCCAGAAGTGCTGGTGCATTCCATGGTGTCGCCCGACAGCCTGGTGGGAGCGCATCAGAACCGTCCGCTCAGCCTGCGTATCCTGCAGGAAAAACATGCCGCGGTATTGGCGCAGGATGTGGCGGTGCAGGGGCACCATGTTTATATCCGTGCGCGCTATGAGTTGTTGTACGGGGATTGGGGGCAAGGTTGGCGAACGCTGGCCCGTGCGATTAAATTGCAGCCATTCAGCGGGCGTAACTGGGTACTGCTTGCGGCATCGCTGACGGGGCGCGGCAGTTTGCAGCAGATTGCCGAATGGATAAGAAAGAGAAAGGGCTGATGAGTAAGCGCGTGGTTACGTTTGGAACATTCGATGTTTTCCACGTCGGGCATTTGCGCCTGCTGGAGCGCGCGCGTGCGCAAGGCGATTATCTGATCGTCGGCATCTCGACCGATGAACTGAACCGCAGCAAGAAGCAGCGCGATCCGGTCTACAGCCTGGGCGAGCGCCTGGAGATTGTGTCCGGCCTGCGTTGCGTCGATGAGGTTTTTGCAGAGGAGTCACTGGAGCTCAAGCGCGAGTACCTGCTGCGCCACCGTGCCGACATCCTGGTGATGGGCGATGACTGGCAGGGACGTTTCGATGAGTTCTCGGATATCTGCGAAGTGCGCTACCTGCCACGTACGCCAGCGATTTCCACCACCGTGACCATCGAAAAAATACGATCGGTATGACGACCATGATCAGGCAATCCCGCGAACTGCTGACGCGCCGCTTCGACACCCCGGACCAGGCGTTTCTGACGCGCACCCTGAGCCAGCCCTGGGGCAGCGTGGTGGCTGCCGCTGCACACGCGCTGCGTCTCAGCCCCAACGCGGTCACGCTGCTGGGCTTGGTGGTGATGCTGGCGGCAGCCGGTGTGTATGCCTGGAGTGATGGAATCAGCGGCGCCATTCTGGCGGCCGCGCTGTTCCAGCTGGGTTTCGCTTTTGATTGCGCAGATGGCCAGCTGGCGCGCGCCACCAAAAGGCAAAGTCCTTTCGGGGCCTGGCTCGATGTGACTTGTGACCATATTCGCCAAGGCTGTATCTGCCTGGCGCTGACAGTGGTGGTGCCGAACGTCGCGGGATATCTCTGCGCCGCCCTGCTGCTGGCGGGCCTGTCGGTGTATCTCCATACGGTCATGTCGATCAAGGTCAGCGCTGCGCCGCCGATGAATCTGAGCGGCGGCGCCAATCGCCTGCGCTTTGCGATCAAGGAGTGGCTGGATACGCCAGTCTTTCTTTTGATGTTGTGCCTGCTCAGGCAGTGGCCTGAACTGTTGTTGGCGTATGTCGCGAGTTACGGCCTGCTGTCATTGGCGCGTGCTGCGTCCCTGGCCAAGCTGCGCCTGGCGCGCGCCTAGCCATTGCGAGTGGAAAGAATGAAACGAGTATTGGTGACGGGCGGCGCGGGCTATATCGGTTCACACACTTTGGTTGAGCTGAGCCAGCGTGGCTATGAGCTTTTTGTGATCGATGATTTTTCCAACTCCAGTCCGCGCAGCCTTCAGGCTGTGACGAAGATTGTTGGCAAGACGATTCCATATGCCGAGTGCGATATCCGCTCAAGCACAGATCTGGCTGCAGCATTTGATGATTTTCGCCCTGATGCAGTGATCCATTTTGCGGGCGTGAAGTCTGTCGGCGAGTCTTGCCGTGATCCGCTCAAGTATTACGACATCAATGTTCAGGGCACCCTGAACCTGCTTTCGGTAATGGACAAGGCCGATTGCCGCAAGCTGATTTTCAGTTCTTCCGCGACCGTCTATGGCGAGCCATCAGAGTTACCGCTCACCGAGCATGCTGCGCTGCGGCCCATGCAACCCTATGGTCACAGCAAGCGCATGTGTGAACAGGTGTTGCTGGACCTGGCTGCCGCAGACCCGCGCTGGCGCGTGGGTCTGCTGCGTTATTTCAACCCTGCAGGGGCGCATGCCAGCGGCCAGATCGGTGAAGACCCGGCAGGCGAGCCGCATAACCTGGTGCCCTACATCAGCCAGGTGGCATCGGGCCTGTTGCCAGGGCTCAAGATCCTGGGTGATGACTATTCGACTCCGGATGGGACCGGCGTGCGCGATTACATCCATGTGGTCGATCTGGCGATTGGACATGTCGCAGCATTGCGTCATGTTCTGGAAAGTGCCGGGTCCGCACCCTTGGTGGTTAATCTGGGGATGGGCGAGGGTTACTCGGTCATGGATGTATTGACGACGTTCAGGCGTGTCAGCGGCCAGTCCATCCCGGCCCAGGTGGTGGCGCGTCGTCCGGGCGATCTGCCTGCCTATTACTCGTCCCCGGCGCTGGCGGCGGCCCAGCTGGGTTGGCGCGCTGAGCGCAATCTAGAGGATATTTGCCGCGATGCATGGCATTGGCAGAGCCGCAATCCACGCGGATACCGCGACTGAAGCTATAGGTATTGATACCGACCCCGTTAGGTCATTTTTATCCTATAGTTCGTTTCAAAATATAATGCTAAATTGCATTGGCATTATAAATATAACAACAGCAATTCTAAGCAAAGCCAGCGCGGATGGTGCTGAATGTTGTCATCGGGGGTTACAGGATCGATGCCGGAGGCACTTAAAGTGCTGCACGTCGCCGAGACGTTGCCGGGGGGTATTGCGACGTATCTCCGGGACTTGCTGCCCCTGCATCTGAAGGAACCCGCCATCGGAGAAATCCGTGTGCTGGCGCCGCAGGATCAGCTGTCGCATCTCAAGCTTCTTCCGGCCAGCATGCTGCGTGGTTATGCCCGTAGTGGGCGCAACCTGCGTTCCCTGTGGAATTTGGCAGTGGCCTTGCGGGCGCAAGTGACGGAATTCCGTCCGCAGATCGTTCATCTGCACAGCAGTTTTGCGGGCGTAGTAGGGCGTTTGCTTCGGCCTTGGCTGCCGCAAGGTGTGCGGATTGTGTATTGCCCTCATGGCTGGGCGTTTTCACGTGATGACAGCCGCGTTTCACGTCTGGCTTATGGATGGGCCGAGCGTTGGCTGGCCTCTCGTGCCAATGCCTGGGTGGCCATCTCGCAGCATGAACTGGATGCTGCAGCCGCGGCCGGTATCCGGTCGGATCACGGTCATTTGATCCATAACGGAGTGCGCGACTCGCAAGCGCTGAAAGCGACTCTTGAGCCCACTCTCGATCCGGCTTATCTGAATCTGTTGTTTGTCGGACGACACGACCGCCAAAAGGGCCTGGACATCCTGTTGCGGGCCATGGCGCCACTGCAATCCAAGCGGGTGCGTCTGTACATCGCAGGTGCCGCTGTCCTCAGCCATTCCGCAAGGCAGGAGGGTGCCGACAATATCTTCTGGCTGGGCTGGCTGGCCGAAGATGAGCTGATTGCGTATTACCGTGCTTGCGATGGCCTGCTGGTGCCGTCACGATGGGAAGGTTTCGGCCTGGTGGCGATCGAGGCCATGTCTGCGGGCAAGGCGGTGATCGCAGCCCGTACCGGAGCCTTGGGCGAGATTGTCGACGATGGACAGACCGGCCGCTTGATCGGCGCTGCCAGCCCAGCGGAATGGGCCCGGGTCCTAGCGGAAACGAGCCGCGAAGAGTTGGCAGGATGGGGCGCTGCGGGCCGCAGGAAGTATGTTGAGAAATACAATGTGACCCGCGTGAGTCATGAGTTATTGAGGCTGTACCAGAGTTTGATCAAGGCTTGATCAGGAATTTTCAGGAAATCAATTTTGTCTCCTTTTAGAGATACCTTTCGGCGAATGTTGGGCGAGTCCTTGTGGCTCCTGCCGATGGCTGCTGCGTTTTTCTTTTTCCCGTTAAACCGTTTGCGCCCTGTGAGCTCGGTGACGTGGGGCGATGCCATCATGCTGGTTGCGGCGGGTGCCGTGGTTTTCAGGCTTTCGTCCAGACAGCGATTCATTGGCGTGCCCGGGCAGTTCTTTATACCCATCGCCTTCTTTGCGCTTGCAACCACTTTGGCATTCGTGGATTTCCAGGATTTCGACGATCTGATTTACCTGATGCAGCTCATGATCACCTTGATCCTGATTCCGGCAACGGTTGCGTTTGCAGGCCAGGGATACCGGCATACGGTGATCATCCTGGCATGGGCCTGGATACTCGGAAACCTGTTCAGCTCAGCGGTAGGCATCGCCAGTCATCGCGGCCACAGCTTCCTCGGGTTTACCGATCCGTGGGCATCGTACAGGTGGGGTAATTACCGTATCGCCGGGCTTGCCGTGCATCCCAATATGTATGCGATGTTCGTGACGATGTCGGTGCCGGTGGTACTGACGCGCATCATTGCATCGCGTGAAAAATGGGAAAGGGTTCTTGCAGTGCTGGCCCTGCCAGTCCTGTTGTATGGCATCAAGCTCTCGGGCTCGCGCGCGGCACTGGCAGCATTGCTGATGATTGGTGCAATCTTCAGCTGCATGTATGCGTATTACTCACGCCGGCCATTGTTGGCCATGGTTCAGATCGTGATTGCCGGAGCGATTCTGGTGACCGTCTACCTTGCATTCGATACCGGCCAGACCTCCGATGCAACGACGCGATTGTTCAGTGGAACGGGCACCGAGTATTCCGACTCTGTGCGCTCAAACGTCCACACAAAGGCCCTGGAGGATTTCCAGGACTCACCGCTCTACGGCGTGGGGCTTCAGAACATCCGTTTCGCGCACAACATTTACCTGCAGGTCCTGCAATCGAGCGGCGTCATCGGATTCTCCGGTTTCCTTCTCTATCTGTTTATTATTTTCCGCATCGCGCAATTTGGTTTGCGCAATGCACTACATGACCGCCCGCTGTCATGGACCTATCTTTCATTGATTTGCGCGATATTGACTTGGCTTCTGGCCGGCACCAACCAAAATGCCATCGTTGAGCGCGGCGTGTGTATCCCGATTGCCCTGTTGTTGCTGCTCTACATGGATACGATCCGCGGGGATTCGAGTTCCCGTGATCGGGGTAACGCCCAATAATGGTGGTCATGGCTGCCATTGCCGTACGGTTCTTGCACGAAACGTGCAGGACCCTGCCGCGTGACCAGGGCGGTGTTCCGTGAATATCGTCGTCTTGAATGACACCTGCGAAGTGGATGGCGGCGCCGCCATGATCGCCATTGAAGATGCCCGTGAAATGGCCAAGCGGGGGCATCGTGTCATTTTCTTTTCTGCCTGCGGACAACCGCCGGCCGAATCGGGCGGTATTGAATGGTTTTCGCTGGGGCAGCGCACGATCCTGGATGAGTCGAATCGCCTGTTGGCGATGTGGCGCGGTTTGTGGAATCACGCGGCCCGTGCCGCACTTCAAGATCTTTTACTGACCTTGCCCAGGGACAGCACGGTTGTGCATCTGCACAGCTGGTCGAAAGCCTTGTCGGGCAGCGTCGTGGCCGTGACGCGCCGCTTGAATTACCGCCTGGTCTGCACGCTCCACGATTATTTCGTGGTTTGCCCGAATGGAGGCTTATACGATTACCCGACCCGTCGTGTTTGTACCTTGCGACCGATGTCGGTGAAGTGCGTGGCACGCAACTGTGATTCGCGCGCTCGTGCTCACAAGATCTGGCGTGTGCTGAGGCAATGGATATGGCGCCATGCCGCAGGCATTCCGTCGGGGTTTGACCGGATGATTGCGGTCTCGGGTTTCTCCGCGCAAAAAATAGCCGAACGTTTTTCGGATTGCAGTGTGCCGATGGAAGTCATCGAGAATCTTCCGCGCGTGCATCGATCAGCATTGCGGCCTTCCGCGCAGCGAAACTCCATCATCTATGCAGGTCGAGTGGCGGCAGAAAAAGGGGTGGATCTGTACCTGCAAGCCTGCAGCATTGCGGCTGTCCCAGCCGAAGTCTGGGGTGATGGCCCGGTGCTTCCACAGCTGAAGGCTGCATGGCCGATGGCGCACTTTGCGGGATGGGTGCAGCCTGCTGCGTTGCGCGCGCGCCTGGAGCAAGCCCTGGCTTTGGTGGTGCCTTCCCTGTGGTACGAAACTTACGGCATGGTCGCCGCCGAAGCGGCCGCAGTGGGTATTCCGGTGATCGTTTCCGATCATGGAGCGCCTGCGGCGCTTGTCGAAAATGGCGTCACCGGACTTCATTTCCGTGTTGGTGACGCCACCGACCTTGCAGAAAAAGTGGCTCTCCTGAACAAAGACCCTCAACTGGCGCACTCCATGGGACAGGCGGCATACGAGCGATTCTGGCGGGACTACGATGCGCGCTGCCATCAGCGCATCGAGCAGATCGAAACCTGCTACCGGAAATCATTAGGATTGGCTGCATGAGCCGTAAATTCCTGCCCGATCTGCTGGCCACTGTCGCCATGGCGCGGCCATTCATCGATGCCGCCATTGCCGTGTTTTCGGGATGCATGTCTGCGTTGACGCTGGCGGCCTTCAGGGGCGAACCATGGCAGACCTATCTCCTGACTCCGTTGCATCAGGTAGGGATCCTGCTGATCGCGTTCATCCTGCCTTTGGCGCTGGGCCAGTATGGTGCGTACCGCAGTCAGCGAGATATTCCTCCCACGCTTGAACTGTTGCGGCTCTGGTCGGCAATCGCGCTGGTGGTGGCACTGCTGGTGGTACTGGCGGCCATCAGTAAAACAACGATTCATATTTCGCGGCTTTGGGCCGGCATTTCGCTGGTCTATTTGTTCACCCTGTTGACCACCATACGATTGTTCGCGCGATTTACCTTGCGGCGCTTGCGCGTGTGGGGGTATGACGCCAAAACCATCCTGCTGGTTGGCAACGGTACGTTGTCCGCCAAGGTCGTGGCCCAGCTCATGGTGGGCAATGCCGATGGCTACCGGATCGTCGGATACCTGGCAGATGGGCCGTCTACGCATGCTGAATTTGGCGCCTTGCCGTATTTGGGCCGGCCCACCGATGCGCGTCAGATTTGTGTCCGCCAACGATTGGCGATCGACCAGGTTTGGGTCGCGGTCGACGAGCAGCATCTGGACGAGTTGCGTGCCAGTGTCGAGATCATGTCTGAATTGCCCTACGAACTGCGTGTGGTCCCGGACGGCATTGTTTCAACGCTGTGTGAAATGCCGGTGAGCACGGCGGCCGGCTTGCTGACGGTTGAGTTATCCAGCTCGCCCACATCAGCGGTGGATCGGGTGATCAAGGCCCTGGAAGACCGGGTGCTCGGCACGATTTTGGCCATTCTGGCGCTGCCGGTCTTATTGATTATCGCCATCCTCATTCGGCTGGACAGTCCGGGCCCCGTGGTTTTCCGTCAAAAGCGGCATGGTTGGAATGGTGAGGAAATAACCATTTTCAAGTTTAGAACCATGCACTTACATCAGGATTCACCCGGCGTGGTGACGCAGGCGACCAAAGAGGATGTGCGGGTCACCCGGGTCGGCCGTTGGCTACGGCGCTCCAGCCTTGATGAATTGCCACAGCTCATCAACGTTTTGACCGGAAGCATGTCGCTGGTGGGGCCCAGGCCGCATGCGACCGAACATAACGAGCTGTACGTCAACATCATCCGGAATTACATGCATCGGCACCGGGTTAAACCGGGAATCACCGGGTGGGCTCAGGTCAATGGTTACAGGGGAGAGACCGATACCCCCGGGAAAATGCAAAGAAGAGTTGAATATGACCTTTACTATATTGAACATTGGTCTATTGGCTTCGATCTTGTCATACTCGTGCTAACTTTCGTGCGAGGCCTGACCTCGCCACAGGCATATTGATTAGCTGAAAATAAAGTGTGTTGAGGGGATGGGAATGCAAAAACTATTGCTCGCAGGTTCGATATTTTTCTTCGCAGGCCTGGTTCAGGCTCAAGAAGCTGCTGAAGCTCCAAGTTCCAGTGGTCAAGCGCCTAATGATGCGGTGGGTATTCACCTCGGGCCAGGGCTGCTGGGATCAGCCGCTGTCGGTTTCACAACGATCTATAACAGTAACTTCTATCTCGCTGAAGACAATGCCAAATCCAGCTTGGGTTTTGTACTGACCCCGAGCATTCTGCTCCAGCGTAAAGGCCCCAAGCTGACGTATGAAGTGGGCGCCAACCTGGAAGCGACTCGATACACCAATGTTGAGATTGGTCCTGACAGTTATCTGGATGGAGCCATCGCGGGCAAGCTGAACTGGGCGGCCCTGACGCGCCATCGTTTTGCATTGGACTACACCACACGCTACGGCCATGACCCGTTCGGTTCGATTCGTACTGAAAACGGCATTCCCTTGGATCAGGGTCTGGATAAATGGCTGCAGACGGGCGTGCAGGGCTACTACCGTTTTGGCGCTCCAGGCGCCTTGATCAATCTTGAAACGGAACTGGGTTGGATGGGCCGCCAATACCAGACCAATCGCCAGCAAACCCAGTATCTTGATTTCAAATCGTGGGAAATTCGCGAAACGGCGTTCTTTAACGTCAGTTCAAAAACGTCTCTGCTTGCCGAAGTCCTGCACAGCAATACCAGCTATGACGCCGAGGCGGCTGGCTTCGCAAGCCGTGATTACCAGACCACGCACTATCGCGTCGGTATGCACTGGATCGCGACAGGAACCACCTCGGGCGATGTCCGTATCGGCAAGATGAAACGCGAGTTCGACAACCCGTCGAAAGGCTCGACCGATCAGCTGGACTGGAATGCGACGCTCACCTGGGCACCGTTGGTTTATTCCGTATTCTCGGTACAGACCGGCACGCAGAGCCAGCAGAGCTACCTGTCCAGTGTGCAGTTGATCCAGAACCGCTTTGGCTTGATCGATTGGACCCATCAATTCAGCTATTACTTCCGTACACGCGTGATCTATTCGCACGTCAATTCGGCCTTCAGTGGCTCACCGCGTGTCGACAACATCGATACCTTTGGTCTTGAAGCCAACTACCTCTTCAGCAAGCGCTGGATGAGCGTTGCCGGTGCATCCTATTCACGACGCAATTCGAACCAGACGGGCCTGGATTACGGGGATACCTCGGTCTATCTCGGCGTTCGCTACGGTCGCTGAAACTGAACACACTTGAAGTCATAACGAAATCGATATGTTGAAAGCTCGTCTTTGGGCCCTCTTGGGTTTGTTGGGGTGCTGCACCGCAATTTCAGCTCCTTTGCCTGGTCCTGCCAGTGCGACATCTGAATATCGCCTGGGGATTGGCGATGTCGTGAGGGTCGAGGTTCGTGATGAACCCGATCTGACGGTTGAGGTGCAGATTCAGGCCGATGGTGGGATCAAGTACCCATTCCTGGGGAGCGTGCCCGCACGAGGCAAAAGCGTGACGCGATTGCAGCAGGATATCAGCGCCGGTTTGCGCGCCGGTTATCTGGTGAATCCGGATGTGCGTGTGCGCATCGTTGCCTATCGCCCTGTCTATGTGACGGGCCAAGTCGTCAGGCCTGGCGGTTACCCCTATGTCATGGGACTGACCGTGGAAAAAGCTGCAACCGTTGCCGGCGGTTTTACCGACCGCGCTTCCTTGCGCAGCATTTACGTTGTTCATGAAGGGCAAACCCAGAAAGACAAGCGCAAGGTTTCCCTGGATACCCAAATCCTGCCCGGCGACACGATTATTGTTGAGGAGAGCTTTTTTTGAATAACTTCCCTACGGGTCAGGAAGATTCGGGTCGAGGCCAGACTGGAAATTCTCTCGTCAACGAACAATTCATTGATGTACGGGAGTTATTGGGCGCCATCGTTCAACATCGCTACGGCATCCTCAGTGTTGCCTTGATCGTTGTCCTGCTGGCGGGGCTATGGATTTTTGCCACCACACCCATCTACAGCGCGACAGCGACGTTGCAGATCGAGAATCGCTCAAACCGTCCGGTCCAGGAAGTTCCGAACGTGTATGACCCCGGCTACGGGACTTACGAATACGTCGGCACGGAATTCAGCATCCTCGAATCCCGCGAGCTGGCCCGCCGGGTCATCAAGAAACTCAAGCTGATTGATAACCCCGACTTCGACCTGAAGGATGCCGACAGCATCGCCGATATCGACTGGCTCTCGTGGTTGCCATTTGTGGAGTCGAGTGAGCGTCCGAAAGACCCTGCTGCTGAAAGCGCCAGGATTCTTGAAAAGGCGGTGGATCTTTTCAGCAAGAACCTGACGATCGAGCCCATGTATGGGACCAAGCTGGTCAAGGTTCATTACGAATCGAAGAATCCTGCGCTTGCAGCAGATGTGGCCAATGCACTGGCCGAGATTTACATCGAAAGCAATCTGGAAGCGCGCCTTGCGATGACGCGAACCACGACCTCCTGGCTCAATGAGCGCCTGGAGGCCATTCGCCAGGATCTCAATAAATCCGAGGAGGCCTTGCAGGCCTTTCGTGACAAGGAGCAACTTGTCAGCGTGGGCGGCGGCTCGCGCGGCCTGGTCGAGCAACAGGTCACTGAAAATGCACAGCGCTTGCAAGAAGCACAGCGCAGACGAACCGAACTGGCGAGCGCCTACAAGAAGGTCCAGGAAGCCGGCAACGATTTTTCCAAGCTTGAGAATATTACTGCCCTGCTCGACGACAAAGTGGTGCAGGGTGCCAAGAATCGCGTGCTGGAAGAAACCCAGAAGTTGAAATCACTGGCTTCACGCTATGGCGCCAAGCATCCGGTCATGGCGACGGCCAAGGCATCGCTGGATTCTGCGATCGCGTCTTATCACAGCCAATTGTTGATTGCGGCTCAAGGCGTCAAGGCGGGCTATGAAGTGTCCGCCGAGACGGCGCGCCAGCTCAGCATTCAGGACGAGGGCGTGCGTAATCAGGTCCGTGGCCTGGACCGCAAGCAGTCGCAGCTCGACTCGCTGCAACGCGATGTGGCTACCAATCGTGATCTCTACAATCTCTTCCTGACGCGGTTCAAGGAAACCGAGACGGCGGGCAATTACCAGGAAGTGGTCGCGCGTGTTGTTGACCCGGCAGTGATTCCGGACAAGGCGATCAAGCCTGCAAAAAAGAAAATTCTGCTGTGGGCCTTGGCCATCGGCTTTGGCCTGGGCTTGATCAGTGCGCTGCTAAGGCACCTGCTGAGCGATACCATCGTTTCCGCGGATGAGATGGAGCATCTGACGGGACTGCAGGTGCTGGCTGCGTTGCCGGAATTTGAAGACAAGGCCAATGGCGCGATGCAATTCATTGGTGAACCCAAGACCGGGTTCAGCGAGGGTATCCGCAGTGTCCGAACCGGGCTGTTGCTGGCGGATCTTTCCCATAAGAGAAGGAAAGTGGTCATCACGTCTTCAGCGCCCAAAGAAGGCAAAACGACAATTTCCTGCAATCTGGCCATGGCTTTGGGACAGATGGAGCGAGTGCTGCTGATTGACTGCGATTTGCGCCGTGCATCGGTGAGCAAGGTTCTGGGACTGGGTGATAAGTTGCCCGGTTTGACGGAGTATCTGTCGGGCGCTGCGACGCTGGAGCAGTGCATCCACCGGGTTGATGCCGGAAAGATTGATGTTCTGCCGGTGGGGCAAATCCCGCCGAATCCTGGCGAGATATTGGCTTCGCAGAAATTCCACCTTCTGATTGAATCGTTCACGGCGCAATACGACCGAATCATTATCGACTCGGCGCCTTGCCAGGCGGTGAGCGACACGCTGCTGCTGGTTCAGCACGTGGATGCCGTTCTGTTTGCGGTCAAGGCAGAATCGATCACGCGCAATCTGATCAAGAATTCAGTGCGCCAGCTCCGGCATGCACGCGCACCGCTGACCGGCGCCATTATCAATTCGATTGACATGAAGAAGCATTCAAAGCGTTCCGGCAATTACTATTACGATTATCGCTACTACGCATAGCGTACGTGTGGGGAGTGTAGGAGAAGGGAGGCGCACGCGTGGCGATTCAGCAGCCGATCAGGCTTGCGATGCTGACGGGGCTCGCCCTGCTGGCAGCGGCTAGCGTCTATTACAATGTCCGTTGGTTGGGTGCCGAGTCTTATCTGCGTTTCTCCGAGCAGCGTGGCCAATCTGCCGCCACGCGGACAGTCGCCCGGCACGCCGCAGATATCGCACACCGCTTGCAGCCGTCCAGCGCGCGCGCATTGAAGACGCTGGCGAGTAACGACCTGTTCCTCCGGCAGGATGCGCTGGCGCTCGACGAGTATTCCGCTGCCCTAAGGCTCGCGCCTGCAGATGCCTACCTGTGGCGCGATTACGCATTGGCGCTGATTTATACCGAGACCTTCGATCCGCGTCTTGAGCATGCCGTCATCCAGGCCCAGACCTGGGGTCGCAGGGCCAAGCCCATTCATCTCTCGCTGGCGATCGCCGGATTAAGAGTGTTCCGCCAGTCCAGTCCCGCTTTACGTAGCCGCTGGCTGGAGAGCATTCGCCTTGCCTATCAGGATCAGCCCAATGCCTTGCTTTGGGTGGCTTACGTGGCCGATGAGGAATTGCTGCTTTGTGATAACGACATCATTCAGAAAGCCGAGGCCAATGGCTGGTGCGCTGCAGCCCGATGGCGTCATGGCCTGTGTTCGACCGTCAGTACCGATGCGACAGGCTGCTTCCGCAAGCAGGTACCGCAGCCATGAAGCCCCTGCGCGAGCAGTTCACATTTGATCGCGTCTTGTTCTTTGCCTTGCTGCTGCTGGTGGTCTGGCTACCCTTGCCATGGGGCAGCAACCGCTTTGCGGCACAAGCTGTTCTCGGGGGCATAGCAGGCTTGCTTTGCGTGGCTTATCTGGGCCACCAGATTTTCCGCGGCCGCCAATCCGATTTTTCTCCAAAGAATTATTTCTGGCCCTTGCTGCTTTGGCTGATATGGCTGGCTTGGATCTATTTCCAGACGGTTCCCCTGGCGCCGGATTTATTAGCCACGCTGGCTCCAACTACGGCGCATTTCTACGCGACGGCTTTTCCGCAGGCAGGGGTGGATCAGGCATGGCCGATCAGCGTGTTGCCTGAGCGGACAAAGCAGCAGTTACTGCTATCGCTCGGTTACTTTTCTCTCTACGTGCTGGTCTTGGGGCTGGCGCGCGACCGAAAGCGCTTGAAACTCCTGGGACAGGTCGTGGTGTTTTCCGCCCTGGCCCAGGCGATCTACGGTGGTGTGATGACGCTCACCGGGATGGAATACGGCTTTTTTGAGAAGAAGACGGCTTATCTGGGGTTCGCAACCGGCACCTTTGTAAATCGTAACCATCTGGCGGGCTATCTGGAGTTGGGTGCGGCCATGGCGATCGGCCTGATCCTGGCCGATTTGAAAATGACCGACACCAGCACCTGGAAAAAGCGCCTGCTGGCCGTGCTCGATTTCCTCTTCAGTACACGTCTGCGTGTCCGTGTATTCCTGGCGATCATTGTGGTGGGCCTGGTTTTGACGCGCTCGCGCGGTGGCAACATGGCGTTTTTCACTGCGCTGATCGTGCTGGCCCCGACCTATCTGTTCTTCAAGGAACGGCAGCTGTTCGTCAAAAGCGCGATCTTGTTCATGAGCCTGCTGGCGGTGGACGTGTGGATCGTCAGCGGCTGGTTCGGGCTCGAGAAGTTGGCCATCCGATTGGAGCAGACCAACGCCCAAACCGAAGTCAGATCCTATGCCTTCAAGGCCTATCCGGAGCTGATGGATGAATATTCGCGCGCCGGTTCAGGAATGGGCACATTCGCCGCGGTTTTTGGCAAAAATCAGCCGGACGATGTCTATGGCTACTTCGATCACGCCCATAATGATTATGCGGAGTTCGTGATCGAGGCGGGTGTTCCCGGCACGCTTATCCTGGCACTGCTGGTCGGTCTCAGTGGCCTGCATGCACTCAGGGTGATTCTCAAGCGAAACGACCGCTTGCGGGTTGGAATTTGTTTTGCTTTCTTGATGGCCAGCACAGAGTTGGCGATACACAGCATGACAGACTTCAACTTGCAGATCCCTGCGAATGCTGCTACCTATGTGATCATGATGGCTATGGCAGGAGCGTGTAGCCAAGACCGTCCGCGACGTCGAAGGATCAACACCGACGCCCCGGAAGTAGAAGAGCCGACTATCTAGAGTTCGTCGGCTCTTGAGCCTGAGGTAAATCCTATGAAGAAAGCGACCATTGCAGCGCTGGTTTTGGCTGCGAGTTCACTTTGTGCCGTGAGTGTGGCCGTTGCATCCAATGACCCTGCAGCATCCGGCAAATTGTTTTTGGTGGATGGCACCGTTCTGATCCAGCGCAGCGTGCAGGCCGAAACCGCGGCCATCGACAGCATCATCGGGGTGGGTGACTCGATCCTGACTGCAGACACGGGCACGGCACAGTGGCAAATGTCCGATACCTCGATCTTTGCACTGGCACCGGAGAGCGGCTTCAAAATCAATAAATATGCCCTGCCGCATTCGAAAAACGCGGAGGGTCTTGCCTCGTATACCTTGCTGCACGGAGCGGTTCACACGGTCACCGGGACCATCGGCAAGGCAGCGGCTGCCAATGCTTCCATGGGGCGTTTCAGTCCTGCCCGTCTGGTCAAGGTGGCTGCTGCACCCGCGGGGCCTTATACGCTGAAGACGACTCTGGCCGTTATCACGAGCAAAGGCGCCGATTTTGTTGCAGTACAGACGGACAAGATCCTCAAGGTACTGGTCAACGTGGGCTCTGCCACGGTTTGTACCGTCGCGGGCTGTGCAAGCCCTGTGGCGGGGGAAGGGGTAGTTGTGAACTGCGATGGCTGCAAGCCGACTGTGGCCGCAGCGGCCACGTTGGGACTGGATAGCCTGGTTGCGAGCCTGGAATTCAATCTGCAGCTGATGGCCCCGCTTGCGCATGGAGATCAAATTACCGACCCGCGCAAGCAGCCCCTGAGCGCTGTCCTGGCTTGCCGTACCGTTCTGGCTCACCTGGAGGGGGCGGCCAGATGCGGCCGCTTGGAGGGGACTATGGTCGAGTCGCCCGTCAGTCCCAACTAATAGATCTACCTATGAAAAGCCCCGCTGATAACGGGGCTTTTTTTATGGGTATCGAGAGCTGCATGCCCTAGGAGGGAATAGCTGCAGATAGGAAAATTGTTGCCTGATTTGCAGATTCGGGCCAATACTGATAACTATGTCACATAATGCGCGTAGTTTAAGCGGGCACTCGGATTTGTCATGGGCTTGATGCCAATAGATAACTGGGATGTCTCGGAAAATATAAACGCCGGCTGACCAAGGTCGGAACGTTACAGAGTGAAGGAGCACCATGAAAAAATTCAACATGATGTCGATGGTATTGGTTGCCAGTTCGGTTTTTGCAACGGGCGCGGCGTTGGCATCGATTGATCGTGCTGCCGTGGGCAGAGTCATCGCAGTGGATGGCAGCGTTCTGATCCAGCGCACGGTACAGACCGATATTGTAGGTGCCGGTACCATTATCGGCATTGGCGACGCTGTCCTGACCACCGACACCGGCACCACGCAGTGGACCATGGCGGACGATTCGCTCTTTGCTTTGGCGCCGAACAGCGGCTTGAAGATCAACAACTACGTGATGCCTTCATCGGCCAATAGTGCGGGCACTGCTTCATACACCCTGCTGCACGGCGCGGTTCACACGATCACTGGAAAAATTGGCAAGACCGTCGCCGCCAATGCGCCACATCGTGTTTATACGGCCGCCAGTGGGCGTTTCAATGCGGCCAATCTGATCAAGGTGCTCGCTGCGCCTACCGGGCCCTATACCTTGAAGACGGCGATGGCCGTGCTGACCACCAAGGGCGCCGACTATGCGGTTTCGCAGGCACCAAAGGTGCTGGAGGTGCTGGTCAATGCAGGCTCTGTTACGGTTTGCACGATCTCCGGCTGTGCTTCTCCCGCCGCGGGTGAAGGGGTGATCGTCAATTGCGAGGGTTGCAAGCCGACCATCGTTCCCGGCATTACCTTGGCCTTGAGCGCGCTCAATTCCAGCGTTGAGTTCAATCTCAGGGATCCTGCGGCGATCAGCGCCGGTGCCCAGGTGAATGATCCGCGCTCGCAGCCGCCACCGGCTTCGCAGGGCTGCAGCACCATTGCTGCCCAACTGCAGAACGCAACCTCTTGTGGCCCTGGTACTCCGTCTGGCCCCGGCACTCCGGTCAGCCCTAACTGAGAGTTGATGCTTCAAACAAAAACCCCGCCATCTGGCGGGGTTTTTGTTGAGACATGCAGGATGGCTAAAGCGTCGCTGCGAGTCGGCTGCCCTGGTTGATCGCTCGTTTGGCATCGAGTTCCGAGGCCACGTCGGCGCCGCCAATCAGGTGCACGGCCACGCCAGCGGCCGTCAGCGGATCTTGCAAGGTACGCAGAGGTACCTGGCCGGTGCAGAGCACGATGTTGTCGACTTCCAGCAGGGTGGCGCGCTCGCGTTTCTCGCCAAAGCTGATCAGCAGGCCGCGCTCGTCAATGGCTTCGTAATTGACGCCGCCCATCATCTCGACCTGTTTCATCTTCAGCGTGCTGCGGTGAATCCAGCCGGTGGTTTTGCCAAGGCCAGCGCCAGGCTTGCTGGCTTTGCGTTGCAGCAGGTAGACCTGACGCGCCGGCGGCGCAATCTCCGGGCGTACGCCCGCGACACCACCGCGCGCCGAGGCGGGATCCGCAACGCCCCATTCCTTGAGCCACTCATCCAGGTGCAGCGTCGGCGAATGACCGCCTTGTACCAGGTATTCCGAAACGTCAAAGCCAATGCCGCCGGCGCCAATCACGGCCACGCGTTTGCCCACTGGCTTCTTATGCAACAGCACGTCGATATACGACAGCACTTTCGGGTTGCCTTCCTGCCCCTTGATCTTGGGGTCACGCGGGGTCACGCCGGTAGCCAGCAGAACCCCGTCATATTTGCCTTTGATCAAGGCGTCTGCATCGACGTGCGTGTTCAGGTGCAGGTGAACGCCAGTGGTTTCAATCTTGCGGCCGAAGTAGCGCAGCGTTTCATAGAACTCTTCCTTGCCCGGAATCTGTTTGGCGATATTGAACTGGCCACCGATTTCCGCAGCGCCATCGAACAAATGCACTTCGTGGCCACGTTCGGCAAGAACAGTGGATGCGGCCAGACCGGCGGGGCCTGCGCCAACCACAGCGAATCGCTTCTTCTGCGTCGTCGGGGTATAGACCAGTTCGGTTTCGTGGCAGGCGCGCGGATTGACCAGGCAACTTGCGATCTTGAGCGAGAAGGTGTGATCAAGGCAGGCCTGGTTGCAGGCGATGCAGGTATTGATTTCGTCGGCACGATTGCTCGCAGCCTTTTTCACGAAGTCCGCGTCGGCCAGCAGCGGGCGCGCCATCGAGATCATGTCGGCGCTGCCATCGGCAAGAATCTTTTCGGCGACGTCCGGTGCATTGATGCGATTGGTGGTGCACAGCGGAATGCGGAGCTCCGCTTTCATCTTTTTCGTAACCCATGCAAAAGCACCACGCGGAACGCTCGTCGCAATGGTCGGAACGCGTGCTTCGTGCCAGCCGATACCGGTGTTGATGATGGTGGCACCAGCTTTCTCGATCGCCTTGGCCAGTTGCACGGTCTCATCCCAATTTTGACCGTCTGGGATCAGGTCCAGCATCGACAGGCGATAGATGATGATGAAGTCCTTGCCGACTGCCTCACGCATGCGCGCGACAATTTCCACCGGCAGGCGCATGCGATTGCTGTAGTCGCCACCCCATTCGTCAGTGCGCTTGTTCACATGCGTCACAAGGAACTGATTGATGAAATAACCTTCCGAGCCCATCACTTCAACGCCGTCATAGCCGGCTTCGCGCGCCAGCACGGCGCAACGGACGAAGTCGCGAATCTGCCCTTCGACCCCGCGGCTTGAGAGCTCACGTGGCGCGAATGGCGTGATGGGTGATTTCACCCGGCTTGCCGAGACCGACAGCGGGTGATAGCCATAGCGGCCTGCATGCAGGATCTGCAAGGCAATCTTGCCGCCTTCGGTATGCACCGCGTCGGTAATCACGCGATGGCTGCTGGCATGGGTGCTGGTCGTCATGCGACCGGCAAAAGGTGAAACCCAGCCGGCAATATTGGGCGCAAAGCCGCCGGTCACGATCAGGCCGACATCGCCACGGGCGCGCTCGGCAAAGTATTCGGCAAGACGTGGATAGTTTTTCTTGCGGTCTTCAAGGCCGGTGTGCATGGAGCCCATCAACACACGGTTTTTGAGCTTGGTAAACCCAAGATCCAGTGGTGCCAGCAAATGTGGATAAAGATTGGACACGGATAATTCCCCAAAGGATAGAAATTCTTTTTAGCGCGTTTTCCCCGGCGCTGATGACGGCATGGTGGCAGGCGCCACGCTATCCGCAATTGGCTGCAAGGACAGCAACGGTAAGGCGCATCTGCCTATCCCCTAGGGTGTGATGTAGCCTGGGGAGTTGTCCAGAGTCACCGGAAGCGAGGTGCCATCCAACTTGAAGGGGATATTGATGCCCTGCCAGTTGGTCAGCATCACCTTGGAATGGGCAGCCAGCGAGGGGAGTGCAATGCGAACGCCGTGGGGGCGCTCAGCGGTCCAGGCCACGATCTTGCTTTGCCCGGCGGCGTTCTTGAACAGCAGCGCGTAATCATTGCTTTTGCCAATATCCAGCCGTTGTACCAATCGGAAGCCGTTCAACTGCGTCGTCAGGGTCTTGAGTGCGTGATAGGCGTATTTGGGAGTGAGATCCGCTTGGACCATGCCAAAGTTGTGTTCATGATTGCTGCGGTCGGGGCCATCATTTTTCCAGTCATACCAGATCGACAGGGGAATGCCGAAGAGCATGTTGATCAGTTGCATGCGAACCGCATAGTTGGCCTGATCAGCCTGCGAGCGGCCCAGCAGCACCGTGGCGTATCCCCATTCACCACTCAGGATCGGGATAGGCTCCTTGCGGCCCACTGGAGTGTATTTGTCCACCAGCTTGCGTAGATAGATGTAGTCCGCTGCAACAGTTTCCGGAATTGTATTGCGGTAGGGGTGCACGCTGACGCCGTCAAGGCAGTTCAGGGCGCCAGCCTTGAAAAAGCCTTCCAGAAACTCCCAGGGCAGGCCTGAGGATGCAGGGCCTATGATGGTCGAGTTGGGATCCGCCACGCGGACGGCGTAGCAGGTGGCGAGGGCAAGGCGCGAGTACTCCTCGACATTGGGCTTGGGTTTCCAGAACTTGATGTTGGGTTCATTCCAGATTTCCCAGATCACCTGGTACTTGCTGAAGTGCTGCGCCGCCGCGGCCGCCCAGCGTGCGAAAGCGGCAACGCTCTTGGTCTGGCGAGGAGAGAAGACCTCGTGATACGACCAGAGGTTGAACCAGAGCTTGTGCTCACTTTCTTCGTAAAGCGCGTTGGAGTAATCAAGGATGAACAGCGGGCGTATGCCGCGCTTGACCAGATTGGCCGCCAGTTCGTCGTAAGCCGACCAGTCGTAAACGCCTTGATAGCGTTCGGTCTCATCCCATTTGAAATCGGTGCGCACCACTCGGATCCCCGCAGCAGCGATCAGGTCGAGATCCTTTTCATTGCCGCGGGTAAAGTGGATGTTGGTACCCACGCCTTCCGGTATCGTCATGGAGGGCAGTGAAGCAGCCCCGGCCGCCAGCGGCAGCATGGCAGCGAGCATGCTCAGGCCCAGGTATTTGCCGACAAGCCCGGGATTGCGAAAGTGCGTGCGTGGATTCAACTGGCTGGCCATGGCTGAAATCATCCTGTCTCGGTTGCCACGTGGGTTCCCATGCAGGGCAAATTGATACGGGTTGGCCCCGCTGTCAATCCGCAGCGGATGACGTGGGTGAATCTGCCCTTACTTCGTGCGCCGAAACACGGACAGTTTGCTGCCATAACCGGGGATTGGCGGCAGCACAATCAGCCCCTTTTCGGTTACCAGCAGATCATCCGGAGCAAACAGGGGCGGGCGCCCCAGTTTCACCGACGAGGGATTTTGGAAACTCAATGGATCGGTTTGCGAAACCAGCGTGCCGCTGGCATTGATCAGGCCAATCTGGCCGTTGCTGTAGAAGGCGGCAAGAATGGCGTCGTCGACTACGCCGAAGTCATCCGGCAGGCTGGGAAAAGTGCCGATGAGCTGTGGCGTTCCGGCGCTGCCGTCGCTCTTGATCTCAATCGACTTGATGGCCCCTAGGGCGACATTCAGGACATCACTGTCACTCACCAGCAGCGCATTGCCACGGCGTTGCAGGCCATTGGGGAAATAGAGGCCGCTGGTGAGCCAGTCGGTCTGCTCGGTCACCTGCATCGGATCGCTGCTGAAGCGCAGGCGAATGATTTTGGGATTGGGGATTGAGGCTCCCAGCGGGCCGTTGACGATATACAGCGCGCCGTCGGGGCCGCTGGTCATGCCGTTGGCAGAGCTGATGCCGAGCGCATGAATGGCTTTGAAACTGGGTGGGTTATCGCTAATACGGGCCGCGTAGAGGTTGCCATCGAAGGCAGCGGCATAAACCACGTTGCCACGCTGTGCGAGGCCGGTGAAATTGGCCTTGGTTGTGGCCAGTGATGTGGCATGCCAGCCACTGGAATCCTTGCTGACC
>Ga0116227_10007294_pt1 | contig 21713 bp, 11 predicted proteins | sample S1TSphgellanicum_FD_89693 | JGI IMG/M metagenome (GOLD analysis project Ga0116227, IMG submission 89693) | Host-associated microbial communities from peat moss isolated from Minnesota, USA - S1T2_Fb - Sphagnum magellanicum MG | ecosystem: Host-associated > Plants > Peat moss > Unclassified...
CGGCTCGTGCCCCCACCCACGGGGCCAGGACTTGGACCACGTGAATGAAATCCGGGTCTGCGGGGGGGGCCATGGAAACCCCCCCCCCCCCCCCACCCCACCCCAACCCCCACTAATCCAGGCTTAATCAAATCTTCTAAACATGATTTTTCAATACATGTCGGGGGAAGGGAGAGTGTGGGAGCGTATCATGTACAATGGGCTATTGTACGGTAACGATCCCCATGTGATTTTATTTTTTCCCTAATTAATTAATATATTACTTGTTAATAATCACCTATGGTTAATTAGGACCCATTTTATTAATTCATTTGGTAAATTCATTTATTATTGCATTTTATTAATTCAATGGTAAATCGTTCAAAGGTGATACGTTAAATGCAAAAACGACAACATTTTATTAAAAACATTTTGAACCAAAGTCGCTCGTGTTATTCATTTGCCCTTGATAACTTAACTATGGAGTTGTTTGATCTTGAAGGCTCATTTGGAAAACTAGGGTGATTGATTGATCATTTTGGGACAAGTTTTGAACCGACTTTGTTAATTTGTAAGCACATTTCATAACTCATTTACATACCTATTGTGAAGTGGGATATGATTATCATGCAAATACATAAATTGGTTATGAAACACCTAGTTCCAAAAAAAGGTCATTGAGCCTAGGTATAATGAATGAATGATCAATCTCCAAAGATTCACAAAATTTCACCAAAATCAAAACTAGGCTAGATATGAAAATAGATTTTCAAAGGAGACCAAATCCATATTTCAAAGTACTTATACAAACCTCTCGGCAAGCTCATTATTATAACCTTACACTTTTCTTCTCCAAGCTCCACAATTTCCAAAATATGATCCAAATTGGAGTCTTATAAATAATGAACTTTTGAAGATTACATTTTTTTTGGGAGGAAGAATACTTGTGTTAAGTTTAATTTTATTTTTTTTAATGCATGAGGAAAATAATGAGGAGGGATTTAGGGTTTTATGTAGCATATTCAAAACCCCAAACCATATATAGTTTTCAAATTTGTTGCAAAAGAGCCAAACAAAGGCCATGTTACAAAATCAAAGGGTCAATAGGACTCTTCCCCATAACAAACTTTTTTATTAATGGGTTAAATAACAAGTTGGGAAATTTCAATAATATTTCGCAACAATTTCCCAATTTCATTTAATTGTGATTAAAAAAAATTTAGGGTATTTTCTTTATGTTACCTTCTTGTGCAATTTTTGGTTTATTTGCTATTTTAGTGTTCTAAGGAGTAATTATTACCTAATATACACATGATACCTAATATGATTAAAACTAAATAAAATTTAAAAGAAAATGCCATAAGCATAGCCCCCCTGTATTTAACAACTTTATTGTTATTAAAGAGGGAGGAAATTGTAGCACCCATACTTGCCATTTTGACCACATTGAATTTCCCACAATGAATAGTGTAGAAATAGATACAATTAGGTTTGTCAACCCTAAGATATGAGAGCAACAAGTTGCTTAGTTTCTTCATGTTGTGTAATTGACAAATGGATAGAAAGCAAAAACAAAATTCCACCATGGGATAAACCCTACTACACCACAAGGTTTGCATTGCACACTCCTTCCTAAATCACATGAGTACTTTGAGAAGGAAATCTATGGAAGTCATAAGTTGTGTAAAACCCTAAAACACTAAACCACGCTACCTATTGTCATGTAAAAGAGATGATATATGGATGTTAAGGGTTGAAAGAACAACCCAATGGGATGAATCCCAAATTTCTTTGTATGAAACATGATGTTCAAAACTTTCCAATTTGTCGAACATAAGAAACAATACATGAAGGACATGAAAGCTCAAAAAACTTGTATTAAAAAATTGACCTAAAATGAAGGTGGGATTTCAAGACCTAGAGGGGAACTTTCATTTCACAAAGTTGAAATAATACCTATTAACTTTTATTAATTAATCTTGAAGATTTTATGTCCAAAAATAAAATATCCTTGAATAGTCCAAAAGGGTCTTTATTTTCCTTTTTTAATTTATTTTTAGAATTTTATTTTTATTTTTATTTATTTTGGGGTGAAAATTTCAGCATTCCTACAAATGATATAATTAGTGTTGAAGCTGCCAAGGTACTCTGCAGTATTGATACCCCCCCCCCCCCCAAAACCTTTGACTCCCTTCAGCACAGAGAGTTCGAGCCACTCTTGGGCAAGTATTTTGATTTTTGTTAATAACCGTCAGTTTGGACTTTTACAAGTCTTTCAAAATCAAAGAACCGTCAATCTCGGTTATTTCAAAAAACCTCAAAGAACTGGATATCGTAGAGAAGGTGATAATTTGATTTTTTCTTTTTCAAACATGTGAGAACCGTGGGTTATGATGAACCATAGGATCTCCCACCACGCATTGTATATAACCTATATAATATATCCGTGAAATATATCCAAAGGTTCCAAGTAAGGGTAAAGTGGAATCTAAACATGATCTGACCCATGATTCAATATCCAGATCAAAACCAATGTTGGCCAGGTATCCAACTGAGCGGGTAAAAATCATGAGGTAAGGATCCCAATCTATATACCCTACCTGGAAGCTAGTGCAAAACATATTGAAATTGGATGGGAATTTGATTCAGAGATCCACGGAGTTTGAAGACCCACCTTTAGACCCATATCTAGGAACCGGGCAAAATATCCTTAAACCCTAAACTTGGCACCCACCAATGCGCTTTTCTCATGTTTGGTTCCAAATCTTCTTAAGTTTAAAGTTAGGGTTTAGTTGAGCTTTACCTCTTTTCATCATGTTGAAGTTGATTCTTGTTATTTTCATCGAGCTTTTTGCTTTTGGAGCTCCGCTATGTGCTTTATGTTTTTCAATGACCTTTTTTTTTGACATTTTTATGAGCTAGTGGGATATTTCAATAACTTGGTAACTTCAACAATTTCAAATAATCATTCATTCCTCTCCTCTTTTGTTTTAACGTTTCATTTCCTTGCACTACATTGGATTCTTTTAGGAATTTTTCTTCTTGTTGATGTTTTGCAACTTTTGTTGTTTTTCATCTTTGCAATGAACCATAACATTGCTTCTCAAAGTTGTTTCTTTCTATCCTCATTGATGTTGAGCTTTCTGACATTAATTATGTGCTTCATGTTTTTCAACAACCTTTCTTCTTTCTTCAACATTTTTTTGGGTGAGCATGATATTTCAATCGTTTAGCAACCTTCAACAATTTTGGGTAGCTTGTCATTAATCCTTTCTTCTTTTGTTTTAATGTTTTGTTTCCTTGCCCTAAATCTAATTCTTGAATGGGGAGGACCTCGTATGTTGGTGCATGACATTAATTAGTTTTTTTCCCCTTCCAAATCACCATAGAATGTGCATCAAACGTGCCTTAACATGTGATAAATGTTTTTTGTTGAAAGTATTATTCAAGGATCACATGAAGCATCAAACATTGATTCATATGAAGATGCATCTTCGAAGGGCACTTTTTTTTTAACTTATGGCCAATCAAAACATATGGTATCCTTGGTATCACACTACAAGTTATTGAGGGTTTTTTGTTGTTAATGATGGTGCACAATTATTTATAGTCATCCCCAAATCATGAGTTATATTGTTTGCCACTCCAATCTAGTTTATGTTTATGTTAATTATATTTCCCATGGGAAAAATAAAGGCCCTATGAACTATAACAAATACCATGGGGCATTTTATTTGAAAAAACATGTATCTCATGAACATGTGGAAGAAGGCAAAAAGATCAAGGAGATGGAAATAAACAAAAAACAACAGAAAAAAAGGAAGAATATCCCTCCTTCTCTAATCACTTAGTTATTTAATAGCCATTAGCCTTATAACAAAATTAATCTTACATAACATGCATTTATTGAAGACTTGGTCTTATACATTGCAAAAGGTTACCATCCATTGTTCTCTTGAAAATCCATAGTTGAAGTGCATGGTTTTAAAATAATGTTCATGTGTTGCGTTTCGTTTAAACATCAACTAGTGACAAATGTGTTACCAAACATTATGGAAAAAAAACCAAGTAAAAATATGTTTTGCCCTCACTTGCTTCATGCCTTACATGCACATCTTTGGATCTTTGGATATTTTATGGTGAACATGACACCTTTATGATGGTTATTAGTTTTATCAACAAATGATGAGAGCCCACACATGTCATAATGGGAATATTTGAGGTGCATAATATAACAAGTACAACCATGGCAAACCAAGTAAAGGCCTTAATTTATTCTTCTAGTTTATTTAACAAACTGAATGCATATGTCAATGACAAAAGGTTGAAATTAAATACCTTGATTTTGACATTGACAAGTGTTATTACTTGCTTCTTCTTTAATTAACTAGTTCATATGTGGGATCATGTTTTGACCATGTCATGTCAAAGGCATGTCAATATGCTTTTGATGGTTTTAAGGTGTGTGCTAGATTTTCAAAAGTGAATTTGAAAAATGTTCAAACATCATTGCAAACAACTTTAATCGATTACAAAATCTAGGAAAGGGAAGCAAGAGTGAAAGGATTATTGTAGTATTACAAGGTTACTAACAAATATATTAAAATTCCTAAAAAAACATGATTTGCATCACAAATGTCACGGACACCAACATTGAACATGATCACATGATGAATGGAGTTCATTCACATGGATTCCATCCATGATTTCATAATCCACTCATAATTCACTCATAATTAACTCCTAGTTCATTTCTAATCCACTCTTAATTAATTATTATTTGACTTTAATTCAGTTTTAGTTAATCCATGGTTCATTTATAATTAAAAACATCCTAAAAAATTTCCTTGGTTAGTGGGCAAATGGAAATCTACATGGAAGTTTCTTTAAACTAGGTCCACAAAATGATATAAATAGAAATATGCACCCCCCACCCCTTTCAATCTTCTCAACATCAATTCGATGCACAATCTTACACCATAACCTTGTCATGTTCTTTTCATGTTTACACTTTCTTACTTTATCACAATAAAAATTTGTTTAGACTTTGGTCTTGCACATCTTGTGTTTTTAGCTTTAGCCTTTGTGTTCTTTTCTTCATTCCTTTGTTTTGTATTTTGGATTTAGATTTAGACTTATCCTTTCATCATTTGTTTTTGTAATTTGTGTGCCCATGAAAATGAGCCATTTTTTTCAAAAAATGCTAAAATATCAAAATGTGATCTCCATTTGTTATGGGTAAAAATAATTTTTGGCTTTGTAATCATCAATCTTGATGCAATATTTCATGGGGTGAAATTACACTCATAAATCAATTCCAATTTAGATTATGTAATCATGTTAAATATTTATTATTCATAACATGCCAAATCCCAAAACATTGAATCAAACCATTACCCAAGTTGTTCAATGTGACTATAAGTTTTTTAAGCAATGTCAAGAGAAGTGTTGGGAACTATTACCATTCTAGAAAAAAATTATGCCCACCACACCATCCCCACCAATGGCATGTGCACCAAAAGATGATCCCATACAAATCAATAAGATGCAATTCAAACCATTCACATAACAAGAAAAACAACAACGTGCAAACAAATTATGTTTGTATTATGGAAAACCATGTCACGTTGCTAGCAATTGTCCAAAGAAGTAAATGTAACACACATCCTAGGCCACTTTTATCAACACCCTTCATCTTGAAGATTTTGGAAACGTGGATGTTTAGTCTCAATAAGGATCATGAGACTAGACTACAATGCATCATGTGAATGAAATGGTCCCAATTTATTTTTACACCCAACATTTTGTTTATTATTTTTAATTACAATCAAATGTAACAAGTCCATGACAATGAAAACTAAAATGTTGTTTTGTTTTGGTGCATTTGCATTTTCAGTGATAAGGAATTGGTGTGACAACTTAAACTACCCTTGATAAAGAAGACCATGCCTATGGCAGTGGAAGTTATTGCATTAGTAGAAACCCCGCTTTTGTAACTACATTTTCAACTACACCTTGATTATAAAACATTGTTGAAAGTAACAAAAATAGTTGCAAAATATTTTTTGCAACTAAAAAATGTTTTTCTCAACTGCAAACCAAAAAAGTTAACAAGTACAAGTTGACAATGACATTCTAATTGAAAAAGTTTACCACGTGTCAATGCCACATCAAAAGTCATCATTAACCATTTTAGTTGCAAACTATTTTACCAACCTAGTCATGAAATGTTGTCAACTCCCTTTGACTAACAGATGAACTTCATCTGCTCATTGTGTATGACATCAATAAAATATTTAGTTACAATTTTGACTGCATTTCAAATGTGTCAATTGAATGTTCAACCAATGATGTGGTGACGCACGGCACACCCAAAACATTCCACTATTGATTAGCCATAATATAAATTAAGTCAAAAGGTCAATTATTTTGGAACTATGATGGTCAATGCATTTGGCCAACGATGGGATGACACATGTGGTGATTTAATAAGGTTAGGGATGAACTAATAGTTAAATGACATGTGGCATAACCTAGGCCTATCTATGTACATGGTGTCTAATCATAGGCATCCATTTAATTATTTAGGCAAGGGTTAGGTTTAAACCTAGGCCCCCTAGTCAAGGCTTAAGTTAAAACTAAATCTAGGCACCTAAACTAGGCATAGACATAAACAACCACCTAACTTAAACTAGGGCTAAACCTAGGCATTAGGTTAGGCCTAGACCTAGATCACAAATAAAATAATATTTCATTTAACTTAACCTTTAAGTTTGAACCTTTTTTATTGACTCACCCTAAATGGCTTTTACATTTTCATGTTTACTTTGATTTTCCATCATCCTAGTGCACTTGTTTTATATATAATTTGGATTATTTAAATGGAAGTCAAACAATATGGGACAAACATTTTAGTTGCTACCTTGGGAAGACAAGCCTAACAAGACACATAGTCCTACAACTAAACATTTCTCAATCATTCTCATTTTTTATCCGATTTGAATGATGTAAAAAGTTATGGAAATGCCAATGTAAGCTCTACATTATTTCTTTAAACTTTAGAAGCAAAGGAACAACACATAAAAAACATAAAACATGTCAAAACCAAATGATGTGTTTTTCCAAAAAATGACCCATTCTTTTTTAATGTCATATATATCTTCTTCATTTTTAATTCATTTTGCATGATTTAAAAAGCTATGGGTGCACCAAGATAAGCTTTACATTACTTTTTTAAGCTTGAAAGGCAAAGGACAAACATAGAAGAACCACAAAGAGAATGAATGTACTAAATTTTAATGTGTGAATTAAGCCTATGGCCAAACACTTACCCCACCTACTTTCAATGCATGTATATTTTTCATTTTTCATCTATTTTGAATTATTTAAATGGCCATGGGTGCACTAAATCAAGCCTTAAAACATCATTTTGAGCTTGAAAAGCAAATGAATGACATATTAAAATTTAAAATTATCTAATAGCTTAAGTGTATGGTGGTTGCCTAGTTTACCTTAATTGTAGCCCTATGATAATGTAATTGCAACTTAATTAGTTGCAACTACATTACAACCTAATTTTAATTTAGTTAAACAAAGACCTAAATTAATAGTTCACTTCACGTGGGTTTTTTTTAATGTTGATTACATGTAGTAAATATTCAATAAAATATTTTTATTCCATATTTTTGTAATTGATTAAAATTATTCTAATAAAATATTGTTATTAACTTGGGCTTTGCATTGTTGCGCACTACCAATGACATTCAAACCTTTTTTTCTTATCATGTTCCCATTCGGTTTTCAATATATTTTATTTATTTATATCAACTTCAAATTTTATTTAAATTTTATTAAACATTATATCCATGGTGGGTAAGGTAAAAGAGGGAGGTAGTTATTAAAAAAAATGAAGTAATCAAGTTGGGAAATGATGAAATAGTTATGAGTTGTCTCTAGAATTGTCCTTAAAATTGTCCAAGGATGACTATACAATAGGTTATACAAGCCTATGAAAGATTATGCAAAATCGCCCATATACCAACTCCTCAAATTTTCATGATTGGAATTATTTATTAGTATTGATTAATTATTAATATTTCATTGAATATAATAAAGTTATGTATTAATTAAAATATTATTAATATGCATAAAATTAGTTATTATTACATGTGTTGAACATATTATTGTTAACAAGTACTTCAATACAAATTATTTTATATTTATACTTCAATTTATTAGAATTTATTTTTAGATTTAATTCATTGTTTAAATGAAAATGTTTTTCCATCATACATAACATTTCATTTTTATACATATAATTTACATGTAGTTTCAATTTAATGAATTTTGATTTTTTAACAAATATAAAGCTATCATATGTATAAAAATGACTAAAAATTAAGTTCCACAAAAATATTGATTATCTATCATTACGTAATGTGTTGAAAACTAAATTTGATTTAACAAAAAACTAGAAATTACATTTATTGAACATATGCATTATTTTCAACTTTTTTTTCTTTTTTTTTCAATTTCATTTAAGTTTATTAAATTTTAATTTTAAAATGCACACAAATAATACTTACATCAATGATCATACATAACCGTTCATTTTTACAAATAAACTTACATGTATTTTAATGTTTGATGAATTTTGATAATAATTTTTAATAATTATTAAGCTATCACATGAAAATAAATGAATAAACATTATAATTCCACAATTTTATACATCATTACTTGATATGTCAAAAACTAAATTTGGTATACATAAAAATCAAATATTACATGTATGAACATATATAAGATGAAATTATTAATTTATATTCAAAAAAAATTATTCAAATTTTATATGCATTACAAAAATTACATCACACATAACTATTCATTAATGCACATAAATTTTACATGCAATTAATGTTATCATAATTTAACATAAATATTAACATATATCATATGTATAAAAATAAAAGTCACCTATTAGTTGTTTAATTGAATTGAGAGATAAATTGCAAATGAAATTTCATTTCATCCATCCATTAATACATTTTATCATCCATACATGTGTTGATGGTGTCACCAAAAATTGAATATTAGTTAATGTCTTAACTATACATATTAATATAATCATATATTAATTAAAATTAATTATTTGAATAAAATGTTCCCCATTTAAAAATTAATTAACTTATAATTTTTACCTAACAATCAATATATTGCACCCTATATTTTTACTCATGTATTTTCTATTTTTTAAAACTAGTGTACCCTTGAGGATGAAACATTTGGACCTAATGAATGGTTCACATGTATGCATAAGAATTGTATAAGCTCGAGACATATTTCCAATTAAAATGAATTAAAATGCACTTAAAATGTATTTAAAGTAAAATTTCAACTTTTGTGCAATATAATCATAATACATCTAACCTGCCTGCCCGCTCTCTCCGGGCAAGCTAGGAGCTGGAATCGGCCAAACCTGCCTGCCCGCTCTCTAAGGGGTGAAGCTAGGAGCCAGAATCAGCCAAACCCTGCGCTGCACACTCTCTCTATGGGGGGGGGCCCTTTAGATTGTGCGCTTCAGCTTCTGTGCCTCAAGAGTTCTATCTACTAGATCTCGGTGCTGAAAGAGCTGTGTGGGCCGGAGTTGAAGAGGAAAATTGGCTGGCCAGGGAGAGTGGTTATATGTGGGCGGGCGGGCTGACGGGAGCATAAGTATCTTTCAGGAAAGAGGCAAGCAGCATTCATGATCTCTAATTTCGCCTGAATTAATAATTCCTCCGCAATAATATTGAATGCTTTTTTAATGTTCTCCAAATTGCTGTTCAAAATCTGGATCCTAGTGTGTGTCATCAATCTTGTTGCTTGCCACAAATGGCAATCACGAGAATATATTTACTTCAGTTGCTTTTGTCTCATCAATAGCGTTGTTACTGGATCCTTTGTTGCTGCAGTTGTTTGTGCATTTCCGTCTTCTTCTTCTTCTTCTTCTTCAAGTCCAATTCTCGAACCAGAAGAAGAATTTGTAAGAGAAAAAGAGAGATCGAGACATATTATTGATGGCGTGCTGACCGATTGACGAAATTTACCTATCCAGAGCAAGCTGGTGAGCACCGGAGAAGAAGCTAGTGAGAAGAGCCTTAGCTATCTCCTTTATACGTGCAAGCTCTTGCAATAAGATTTGCTCAATATTTTCATCTTTTGTTTCTGCTCATTCTACATACTGATCTCCAGTACTCTCTCCCCGACATGACATAGCGCGCTGCTGAGGAAAGATGATCCGCAATATCTGACAGATTTCCCCCGAAGACAATTAGCTTTCCATGATGCATCATGAGCACAATTGAAATCCATTCTTATCCAGTATCGCTGCTGCAGACGCCGCGCACTTCTTCTTCCCAATCTCCTCTCGCATTCCTGTGAGCAACAGCAAATCCGTTCTATGGAATACGGGAATCCTAGAATCCTCTGATCAGGTGAAGGAGATTGTTTCTGTCTCAAGGAGGTTTTTGCTGTCTTCATCATCGTCCTCAGATGCATGAGAATGCAAAGTTTTCAAGATAAGACGGTGATGCAGAGGTAGATGTGTGAGGGATAAGCAGACGAAATTGATTTCAGAAATCTGTCTGTCCAGATGATAAAACGTTCTTCGCGTTTCAACTGTTTTTGCAGCAGCTCTTCACGATTTTGCCGCAAGCTTCAGCATTTCCCCGCGAAGATGTTGTCAGTCTCTCATGGAATTTGTTCAGTCACTCCAGCAGCAATGCTCGAAATCAGGAGGAGCAGTAATATCCGAATGTCGTATGCAGAGCAAGATCAGAAATGCAGTTCTCAGTGCATCAGCGTAGCGTTTAGGTCGCCGCAGCAGTCGATGGTCCGAGTCCAGAACGCTGCTGCGGAAACTGATATAGAAGAGTCATGGACGTGGCGAAGACATCAATTGCGATTGCAGATCACGGACTTAAGAAGAGAGCAACGTTCTTTCAGAGTGAGATTAGAAGAGCAATCTTTAGCAAGAGATCAGGTACAGGGAGAGCTTGCAGAAACCCTTGCAGCCATTGCAGATAACCTCAAGGAGCAGCTTTTGTTAGCCAGGAATGAAACCCTAGACTCGACCATTACTACAAGCCTTCAATACGACAGTGAAGAAGATGATACCTGCAATGCAACTAGCGATCAGATAGCTTCAGAAGGAGTTGCAGACCTTGCAGCTCAACGTCTTGGTGATGAGAGAAGATCAGTTGGAGCTAAGGTGGGACAACAACATGAGCATCAGGTGTTCAATGATTTGTCAACTAGAACCAGTACTTCTGCTGGAATCACAAATACACATGGTAAACATATCTCCTTTCCATCTGTGATGGAAACCCTAAACCAGTAGTTCTCACAGATGATATGCATTGTTCATTAATCTCAGATCAGCTCAGATTTGCTTTTCTTGCAGAGAGTACTAGTGCTGCTGATATTTCCCAGAGTTCTGAGAAGAATGGTGTTGCGCATACCATTCGACTGTTGAAAGTCCTGATCTCCTCCTAAATGTGTTTGGTGGTCTGTCTAGTGTTTGCACAAATTGAGCTTTCTTGCCCTCATTCAGAGGAAAACTTCTTGGGTCCCATGTTGTGAGTATAATCAGAGAGCATCTGTCATTGTTTGACATCCACTTCCATCTAGAGTGGCCATGATTGTGCTGCACAAATTACTGTGATGGTTTCTTTCTGGATGTAATTCTCAGCTGTCTTAAGCCTGGACATGTTTGATAATTATCTTTTAGTATAGACAGTGTTTTTCTTCCCTTACTCACTCTTGAACAGTTTTTAGCTTAGTAGCATCAGCTTGGAACTGCTACTGTTATGAGCATGTTTTGCTTTATGTGCGTATTTTATAGCTCTGAATGAGCGCAATTCAAAGGATGGTTTTGTAAGCTTTCTAATTCTCTTGAGTGTCTCTTGTGTCTCTGGCCTGTTCATTAGCTTCGGTTTCTGCACCTGAAAGTAGACATCAAGATGACAACCTGGTTGCTATACATGAAAATCCCAAGGAGAGTATAACCTCAGAAGCTGAATTGGGAGTGAGTACCATGAGACTTCTGAAGAAGCTGGATGTGCATGATTATGTCCATGGTGCTCTACGGACAAGCCATATGCGATCCTGGCTCCAAAGCAGAAAAATTGAGGAGGATCCATCTTAGCAAGGTAATTTCAAAACACTTTTGTGAGGTCCTGTAGTAGGCACATGTAAAAAGGCTCTTTGCTTCATTTGCAAAGACTTATCCAATTTCTGTAGGGTGTGAGTAAACATTCCAATGCCAAATCACAGAATATAATCACTCAGTCTCAATCTGTTGCTTCCATGCAGAATCACCAGGGAAGCCATATAACTGACTACATTGTGATAATAACTTAATAATAATTAAATTCCATTTTTCATAATACTTGTGCTTGGAAATGGATCTTATGCTGACAGGTGGGAAAGGAGTCTTTGGACAAGCAAGTTAAACACAAAATCATACATCATCTCCAAACAGGAAGTTGAGAAATAGAGCAGTGTAGTCATCTTCTCCAGCATGTTGGAATACAAGTTGTAAGTTTTGTGTGTTTGTTCACTGGCATTGGAAATTGTTCACAGCAAATGGCTTTTCTTGTACCTTGTTTGAGTTAGCAATAAACCAAAGTCCTCAAGGTATTTCCTGTGATGTTTCTGATAAATCTCCTCAGGCAGTTATTGACTATTGACATGGATCTGTATGTCTCATGTTCAGTCCATACTTCAATTACTGCTAAGTTGGGTGTCATCACTAGTCAGTTTTATGGGTTCTTGAGGCTTTTGGAATATGATGGCTCAGAATACGAAGAATTCTATGCATTCAACTTCCAGCAAGGTAATGTGATGTATATTTCAGGGCATATGCAGTGGAAAAAACCAGGAGTGGTTACACATGTTATACAGCTGACATCCCTCCCAGTCAGCTGAAGTGAAATCACTGCAAGATGTCATAGGGTGCTTAGAACAACACAAGAAATATTTTTTTCAGATGCTTCATTGGAAAATTTGCTGGAGCACTTTACCAAAGGCATGGAATGTTGAAGAGTGTGATATACACAGGTGGAACTGCCACACAAAAGGCACAGTTGCTAGTACAAAAGTTTTGCAGGTGAATCAAGCACTTCTACGACACACATAGCAGACCACAGAACAAAGGTCAGTGCTGAGGGTTAACCAGTTTTCAACCCCTTTCAATTCCATGGTCGGAAGACTCAGTAGTATGCAAACTTGAATGATTAGAGTCATCAAATTTTGTTTGAAGCTCCATCATGCTCCTTCCAGGAAGTCACAATGAAAGCAACTTGCTTTGCACCCACCAAAGAGGTGATGATGAAAATAGTATTATGAAATATAGAAGGATATGATCATGGAAATGTGCATCTTTTATCAACTTCAGACCCCAGTGATAGCTTCTCTACTTCTCCCCTTGTCTCAAAATATGTCAGTATTGTGTGGTTGTCAACAACCAGAAGTCGTATGACTTCTGCATCTGCACCATGAGGAGCAGAATCATAATTTTGCCCTTCAATAGAGAGCAGTGTAAACTGACAATACATGAAAGCTAGCAATGCATAGGGTGTGCAGGTCTCTTCCACTCATGGGTATGATACTGCAACCTTTGTTTAGCTCTGATTATGCTTTTGCTGCTACTGGTGCTGCAGACTGTTGTTAGATGCCTCTGGGTACAGACTACAGACAACAGATCTGGGTACAACATTCCTGCTGGTCAGTGATGAATTTGAGATTTTTTTCAGAATTCAATTCAATTTTGATAGCCTGTAAACATTTGAGCTTGAAACTATAGTCACTGAACTCCAAAAGGTCAGCTCTTGGTAATTGTACGTTTGAATTCAGAGCTGCCACCATGTTGGTCATCACCCATCATGTCTTTAAGGCTTTTAGTCAACCAGATGGCAGTCTCCCTTGGAGAAACCTTGCTTGTCCCAAATGGCCTCAAGACAATAGTCAGCTCATCAAAGCGCTGCTGAGATAGCAGTTGTGCAGAAAGCTCTAAAAGGCCCTCCAAGGCCTCAGCCCTTTGCTGATGTGACTTAACATCTAGGCCCTTTGCTTGGTGCTCTGTGTACGCATCCTTGAGCAAGGCATTAGTAGTGTGTCCCACTGGCAAGTTCTGCTGACTAGAATTAACACTGCTGCAGCATGGTGAGATGGACATCATCTCCATATCTTGGCTCTCCTGTTGAGGAAGGTCACATATAGAGGCAACATCCATCTTCTGTTGAGGAGCCCCCCCAACTTCCATCCTACCATGAAGGTCGATTGCACTTGAGCTGCCACTAGCATTGTCAGCCTCTGCGACTACCTGCTCAGTGGTTGCACCCAGGTGGAATGTACTATGGCGGATGACATGGATCACATCATCAAATGCTGGGTGCACATCAGCCACAGCTGGTGTCTTTTCAAGTATGTGAATGCCTCCCTTATCTTCTAACATCCTGCAATAGCTTTCGCAGAGATCAGACACCAATGGTGGCTTGGAGATTTCCATGACAGATGAACTGACAGTTCCTACATCTTGCCTGTTTGAGTAGGCTGGTGAGAATGACCATCCACCTCTTGGGGAATCTGAGATAAGAGCACCCCCTTCCAAGTTTTGAGAGCTTAAAAGTTCAGAGGTGCGATAATCATGTATCGTGGTTTGTCCTTGGTCTAGTGATTTTTCTGGGATAAGAGCACCCCCTTCCATGTTCAAAGAGCTAGAAGGTTCAGACCTGCCATAGTTACAAGACATAGTTGGTCCTGGTGAGTTTAATGATTTCTCCTGTGCTTCCAGCAGCCTCAAGCTGAGGTCAGACGGTCTTAATGTTCTTGTGACACTCATTGGGTCATTTGAAGTTAAATTGAATTCTGGTATGAGGTCCAATCGAGGAGCATTCACAGAAACATCTGGGGACTGATCAGCTCTCAAACCCAATTCTTGGGCAGTGTCTCCTCGACCAATATGACCAGAAATGTGAGATGTTGGGATATCTGGAGAGACATCCTCAGAATTCACTTGTTTGGAAAGCATGTCTCCTGAGGTCACAGTGGACAGGTGGAAATGCATTGCCAGGTTATCATTTTCAGACTCATAGTGTGATGGGTGTTCCGGAGGGGTATGCTGAGAACTAGGTGTTGCAACAGCACTGCTCTGACTGGCAAGAGGGGACCCACTCTTTCTGGATGTCCCAAATTTGCGTGAAAGTGGAGTGGATGACCTTGCAGGTGTTGTTCCAAGAGGGCTGATTTTTTCACTCTGTAGTTTTATAGTTGTATCATCATCAGAACTCACCTGCCCAAGATAAGGTACAGCAGCTGACATTCCCTCCAGTCTCCAAGCTTTCTTTGGTGATTCAATGCCATTGAGCTGCCAGACAAAGTGGAACCAACCAATCAGTTAGCATTTTATGTAGCTTCCTCCTAAAAACTGTCTGTTGCCCACGTGGAATGTCCTAGTTGCATAACCTGTTATCACACGTCTCTTCTACCAGCACATGTCTGTAATAGACTTCATTGCCTAACTATATATACTTTCCAAATGAAAGAAATGCACCTGCCACCTTGCTTGGGCTATCTGTGGTGTCTTCTTCACATATGGATCTGCCTTCAACTTTGTTGCACTCCTGACCTTGACAACAGGTTTTGGGCTTTCGACAGTTGGAGACCCATGATTCATACGGTGAACTCTAGTTGTATTCTGCCCAGCTGTCCTCATGTTTTTGTCTTCTTGACTGTTATTCCTTGGATGAAACAAGTGGATAGCATATTGTGCAGCTACAGCTCGTTCCTCTTCTGCCCATTCTTGTTTTGGTTGTGAGCGGACTACTCTCTCCAGGGGTGCTGTAGACACAAGATGCTCGCTGCAAGTCAAAACAAAAAAGGAGAGCAGGATGGTCAAGCAAAGGGCAGGAACTACTGATGTAAGCATCTACTTTCCTTCTTGAAATGATGAGAAGGCATTATGCATATCATCTGCCATTTATCTGTTTCAGCAGTACTCACCTGGAAACTTGCTTGCCCAAACTGTCATATTGCCATGATTGATTAAGAGGGTCCTCGTTATGGGCTGCTGCATCAGTTAATCCACAGGAATCATCAAAGTTCCTTTCTGGGCTGCTCTTAGGACTGGAACTAGAGCTTTCTTTATCAGTGCTGATGGCCATCCTTGCTTCTTTGGTCTGTTGGGCAAGGTGGCTTGTCCTCAATTGTCGCTCCAAAGTCATGTAGCGCCGAAACCCGGCTTGCATCTGGCACTGGCTCACAAACTGTTGCAGATATGGATGCCTAATCAGCTCTGCAGCCTACCAGGAAAGCACAAGAAACTCAGAACAAAATAATAAGTATATGCAATGTCACAGATATGATAAATTGATTATAGCATCTTCTCGTATTACAGCATCCAAGAACGAGAGGCTCAATGCCTCTTCCAAACTATCAATCAGTAACCATAATCTATATATTAAAAGAATTGTCTTCCAAGAGTTGGGAACTCACTGTAGGACGGTGTTCTGGATTTTTCCTCAACATGCTTCTGATAAGACCTTTCCTGCAGCAGCCAATGTTGGATCAATATGAACACACAGCAGCATGTGAACAGCAACAGCTTTGCAGGTAAGAAAATCAATCCCAATCTAGTGTTTCTATCCTGGGGATTGCTTTGTCTTAGCTTCTTCTTTGCCTCGGTGCTGATGATTAAATCCACATGCAGCAGCCATCCTACATGACTTTGTCAATTCCTTGATCAACAGCAAGAAATTTTCAACATTGCCAACTTACACCAGGCATCAGAAGAAGTGCATTCAGCACGGACTCACAGGGAACTGGAGTAGTTGCTTGGCAAAGGTCCAATAGTGGATCTGTTTATCTTACTTATCAGTCCTTGCATATCCTGCGCAGCACAATTTCCATCACATAAACACCTTTACATCAGCAACCTAAGGTAGGTTGACAAGGGCACATGGTGGAGCAGAAGAGCTCAAAGGTAACTCACAACAGCTTTGAAGGCAGGCCGGTGTGCAGTCATCTCATACATACAACACCCTGCACAAGGAGCCACATAGAGTCCAATGCTATGAGCACTACCCACAATATACTACCGCATGCCCATGCTCTTTCCAGATGTTCTATATGTATCATGTTTTCAGCTCAATTTAATTAACAACCTAATAGTTGACCATTGTATGACAATTTGCAGGGGATTTCTGGATTGGCCAAGATGCTCAACCAAGAAGACTTAGCTTCCTCTGTAAGCGACCACTTGATTGCTAGTGCAAGTGCATCTTTCATGCCCATAAGCAAACCAATGGATATATATGAGATAGCACATAAGATGGACTTGACATGATAGATATTGGAGGTCTTGAAATTGTAGCCGTACCAAGTGACCAGATATCAGACTTGAATCCATATGGAATATCTGCAAGGAGCTCTGGACACATGTAGTTTGGGGTGCCAACCACCTGCAAAGAACATCTGTAATCAGGCCTTCTGGTTTGTATATCAAGAATGGCCAGTGTGCATAACAAGCATTGTGTCCATCCTGACAAATTGAAACCAGGCTACAGATGCAGTAGCAATCCAATGGTCACTTACAGAGGAAGCTAAGTCTTCTTCATTCAGCATCTTAGCCAATCCAAAATCTCCTGCAATTGTCATACAATGGCCCAAGTATGTGTCAGTTGAATTCAGCTGAAAACTTGCTTCCTGCATTTACATCTTTAGTTTTTTTTCTTGAAAAGCATAACAGGACTGTGAACTGCATGGCAATGAACTTCAGATGGTGAACAGGAGGTCTCTTACCAAGGCGAATGTCATGATCTTTTGTCAGGAATATGTTTGAACACTGCAAGCAGCAATCAATGGTCATCAGCAGCCTTACGATTAGGGAAAATTTCATGGAGGATTTAAATAGGATTCAAGTATTACACATTGGAGTTGACCAGGAGAAAGAAATTAGGTCAAGGCACAACTGTGACAGAACAAAAAGTGTGAGGCAGTTACCTTGAGATCACGGTGAAGAACATGATTCGAATGTAAGTACTCGACAGCCAGAAGTAGCTGGGCAAACCACTTGGAAAGCTTCTGCAACACACACCGGGGCAAGTTGTAAGTGACTCTCCTGGATATCTTGCAAAATGCTTGCATTTGGAGGCTGAGAAAATTATTTTATACATTGTGAACCCCACAAACTTAGTTACTTCTAGTAGAACCAAACAGATTTCACAAAACAGTAAAAAGAGTACTGCATGAAAAGGTCGAGTTTTGTCCTTTGAGACACTACTGCTGAAATCCCAAATCTCTCTAACCCTTGCATGCATCTTCCCCACTACTCTCCACCATATCATAGAAGTGAGACTGCTAGCATAGAACTCACCTGTTCATCAAAGTATTGACCATGTGCTTTTCTGATCAGTTCAGCCCTGCATCACAAATGTGTTCAATGCAATCGGTGAGTCCTTCCAACTAACTGCTTTTTTTGTATGTATTTGCAGCAGCAATCAGGTTGCTTGCCATGTGTGCAATAATACCCCCATCTCCATGAAATGGAGTACAGCAAACTTACGGTTTTTCTCCAGGTCAATATGGAAGTTTTCAACTGATTTCCTATGGATCAATGGGAAATTCTTTCCACCTACAAGTACTTCCATGTTTGTGCAATGAAAATGGGGTCAAGCACCCCTCTGGGTTGAGAAGCTACTCACATGTCACCACCTTCACAGTGGCTTGTCACGATGCAAACATAGCAACCCTGCCACAGTCACAAAACACAGGTACTTTCAAATACCTGAGACCAAAATCTGAAATTCATGATGTGTCATCCTCACCACCTTTTGAATTTTCTGTATCAAAGCTCATAAGCAAAAGGAGATTTTGATTGTGCAGAGGAATGTAAGGACTACCTTCTCCACCCAAGACTCCTTGTACTCCAGAATGTATGGGTGCTTCACTCTCGACACCAACAACATCTGTAAAACAGGTCAAGGATACTGATTTGTCATTTTGCAAAATTTACTGCAAATGAATATTTTGCAATTGTGGCACAAAACTTCATCAACAAGAAAGTGTAAGAGGAGATGTAGAAGAAGCAGCAGGTGACTCAACAGCAAAATTTGAAGCAGCTTTCTTACAGAGTCCATGATAACTAGAAGCATTCATTGACACATGGGAAGAGGGCAAGTTCAAGTCAACTGGTGAATGAAATCCTCTTGGCAAATCCAGATTACCTCTTGATGAGCTGAGCGTCGGCATCTATCAGTCTGGCGAGCAAGGCGGATCTTCTTCAGCACATACCTGCAGTCATAGATAGAAACCATCCACCCAAGGTACAGATTGTCACCCCCATCACTCCCAAGCTACTCATTTGCTCAAGAAATAGACCTAGTTTCCACCACATTTTCTGAATACAGCTTGTGTTCTCAAGAAACTTTGCAGCTGATCCAGCAGCACTTCTTCACCCAACTTTTGATTAGGGGAATCAAACAGAAAACATGTAGTAGTGAATGATAACATAAAAGTGAACCTGTGATTCTATGTTGAATCAAACAGAAAACATGTAGTAGTGAATGATAACATAAAAGTGAACCTGTGATTCTATGTTGATGGGAGATGGGCCTCAGTTTGATTGACACTGTCAGCATGCAGGACACATGTTTTGCTAATCCTCAAAGGATTCAAAGAAGGAGAGAAAGAAGCTGATGGACATGTAGTGGTAGCTTAGGAGACAGAAACAAAGCTTACTTCTTCTTCTCAGCTTTATGGTTGACCAGAATGGCAGAACCGAAAGCTCCTCGTCCCACCTGCTCCATGATTTCATACTGATCCATCCTGGACTCCATGTGTTCCCTTTCCTTTCCTATTCTTTGCAAATGGGTACAACAATTCCTTGGTGCAGTTCCTTCAACCTTCTTCCTTCAGCTTCACTGTAAGATCCTGGGCCAATCTTCTTCTCTGGGGTAAAGTGGGTACTCAGTTACTTATTTCCTGTATTCTGTCCTTCAGATCTTTTTGCAGGTGTCCTGGACAGAGTGACAGCTGATCATGAGTCGCTATCTCTCTACAACACCCAGATGATCTTTCACAGGGGTCTCACATTTGACAAGCCAAGCTCTCCACATTGGTAAGCTTATCACACGAGCTTGGAAGCACCCGATGATGTCATGCTTACAAAATGCTTGCAAAATGGCACTACTCATTGTAAAGCTCCACTAAAATAAGACCTAGTAAACAAACACAGCTCTTTTCTTTATATCTGCAAATGAGAAACATTCTCTTTCTTCTTGTTCATGCAGCTGGGTACAAAAAAACTAATCAGATAACACAACAACAAACCATAAAGAAAAGGAAATTGCAAAATGGGTACACAATCCATCAGCTGGTAGACTGCAAACTCTACTGTCTTTCTATCCTATACGTATAGGAAACATACTGAGCTCTCTTGCCTTGCCATGCAATGGAGTAGTAGTAGTAGTAGCAGTAGTAGTAGCAACTGAGTGGAAGGAGTAAATGTTTTTCACTCCTGAAAGGTGCAGAGCTTGTGCGGTAGAGTACCTAGGGTACCCTAGTAACTGAGTTGAATGGATGTGTGTCTCACACAGTATATGCTTTTACTCCTGACAAGAGCTAAGCTTGTGGGGAAGGGGATTAGTACCTGGTACTTTGCCAGGAGAGAAAGAGTAGGAGAAGGAGGAGAGCTAGTACTAAGTAGCTGAGAGTTAGCTGGCTCTTCTCTCACATCAGTAGTAAGTGGAGACTGTGGCACTGCACATGCACTGCAGCAGTTGATCAGATGGGGAAAGGGGAGGAGAGTGGGCCCAGATTGCAAAAATAGTAAGTGGCGTCAGTTTTAATTGTTTGCACAACCCACTTCAGAACAAATCTTTGTTTCCACAGCCCACTTCAGAACAAATCTTTGTTTTCACAGCCCACTTCAGAACAAAGATAGAGAGGTAGAGGCTAGATGGGGAGGAGAGAAGGGTAAAATTTTCTCTAAATTCTTGGTTTTTTGTTTGTTGTGGAAGGAAGAAGGAAATCAAGTTGCTGCTGTTGAAGAGCAAGGGAATCAAAGATTTGTTTTGGTCTTTTCTCATACACTGACTGGTAAACACATACATACATACCTACCTACCTACCTACTTGCTGATTTCAGTGGGGTTCCAATCCCCTCCCTTTTTTTCCATGTGTTCTTTCATTTCACTTCTTCCTATTTGCTTGCTTGCTTTGTTTTTGAGTTGTTTGCACATAATATTAATGTGGGTCAAAAATATTTTATTTTATTTTATTTTATTTTATTTTATTTTATTTGACACAATTGGACAGAACCCATTGCACAGAGGAAAGGAACATATATTAATATATGTTTGATTGCTCATTTAATTTCCAAGCACACATAAATTCCAACCCACATTAATTATGATGATTAGTCATTATGATCATCATTCATATTTAAATGTTCCAGGGTTTTTTTTTTTTTTTTTTTGGTTTTTTTTTTTTTTTTTTTTTTATTTTTTATTATAATCATCATTCTTTTTTTAATTTTCCAGGTTTTTTTTTTTTTTTTTTTGGGCTTTTTTTTGGCTTTTTTTTTCAATTTTGTGATGCAGCTGAATGGGCCTTCATCCATAAGATGATTTAGCCAGATTTGGCTACATACTATATATGAAAGTAGACAAAAAATGCTTTTATAATCTTGGCTA
>Ga0116227_10007295_pt1 | contig 21710 bp, 25 predicted proteins | sample S1TSphgellanicum_FD_89693 | JGI IMG/M metagenome (GOLD analysis project Ga0116227, IMG submission 89693) | Host-associated microbial communities from peat moss isolated from Minnesota, USA - S1T2_Fb - Sphagnum magellanicum MG | ecosystem: Host-associated > Plants > Peat moss > Unclassified...
AAGATAGATTTATTAATTGTTTCCCCACCCCCACCCCTAAACATAAAAACCTTCACAAAATTTTTGTAAGTGTATTTGGAGGTACCCATGAAGAGAAGATTTTTTAAGCAGGCGTTTCAAAACACTTGCCCCTTTTTTTTCCTCCCCTCCTTATACCCACCGGATATTTCAGGGCAATTTTTTTAAATTAATTTATTTATAAAAAAATTATAAAAAATTTCATAGGTTTTTGAGGTTTTTTATGCCCCCTTGGTCCTTCAAGGAGCAATATTTTAATACCGCCCTACCCTTCTCCCCTCCCCCAATATCAATAGTAGGGAATCCAGATATGTAGATTGTGTTAGATTGTCATTGAACATGGTTGATCAAGTTCATACTAGGGCGAACCTTATCACGAACCTAAACATATGTAGATCATGGAGGTGTAAGTTTGAGGAAGAGCATTTTTTACACCCACTCTTTAAGAACTCTTTTAAGGGAGGGAGCTTACGCTTATAATTATGCCTACAAGCACTTGCAAAATCCTTCTCACTCTCAAGAAAAGGTGAAGGATCCCTCTGGTTTTCTAAGAGGGACATTCATGAATCTAAGGTGCCCTCTTAATACATACTGAAATTTCTTCAAGTGCTTTATTTACATTCTTACCAAGGTGACCGCAAACACACCTTACACTTGAGGACAAAGCTTGAAATGTAAGGTGTGTGGGTAAAGAATGGGTAGAATTTTTCTAGTGTATGTGGATGGTAAGTTGCTTTACCATCTATAAAATAACTTTTAAGAGAGGATGACACCTTCCGTTTCAAGGTTTGTCTTCTCCTTAAAATGAATCAAGGTTTTCAGTAAGTTCATGAGGAATCCAGAAAAGGGAAGAGTGTTGTCAAAAAGGTTGGTTAGTCAAGCTAACGATCAATAGCCAGTAGGCAAGCCAGGCACGCAATCAAGTGTGTAAAGGAGAAAGAATCATCCTAGTGTTTCTTTTAGTCTTGTGATGCTTATTCTATTTTTTTCGTTTATTTTTTTTTATTGTACTTCATTTCCTCAATATTTTTCTGTGCACCTTCATGTACAAATTAGTTTTAAAGAGAGAAAATGATGACATGTTCATCTATAAATAAGAACATCTTCTTTGCCATATGGTTATTGGACCATGACAAGTATGAGTTTTGTAACCTTTTTTAGTAGGATTATTTTGTATGCTTGTGGCTTTTAGAGGTTTGGGATGATGAAAACACATTTCAAAATCAAATATATGTGTCAGCTTGAATTGTATTGCAAGGAGCTAAGGTTTTCATCTAGGGTTTTTTCTTAGCTCCTCTAGGTTTGTTAGCAAAGCATTGAACAAACTCAACCACATTGAAACCCACATCCACCCCCTTCCTTAGAAAAAAGAATTAGAAAGGAGAAGAAGAACTAGTGGCTGGGGGTTTAAGTCCCTTAAACTTTCTAGATTTTCTTATCATGGTGGGACATATTTTGGTATTAAAATGTTTAGGTTTTGTAAAATCTAGTAGCTTAGTGATCGTGACACATAGGTCAATAATCAAATTAAGGTTTGGCCTTGGCATAATGCCTTAGCAAAAGACTTTTTGGATTTTTTTTTAAAAATTATTTATTTATTTTACATTTTGTTTAGTATTGTGTGATTAACTTTGTATATTTAGCATTGCCTTGTAATGGTGGGTAATTTTTAAAAAGTGGGGTTCTTGTTCATAATAGACCTCCTACCACATGGGCACCAAATGTCCCATGTCCCCAATTCATCTCATTTCGTTGAACCTTGTAGTTCCGAAGACCCATTCACTTCATTAGGCAACATCACTGACCTATCCTCCACTTCATCCCCCATGCAAACCGCAAACCACAAACCACCCATTAGTTACCCCTTTGATTCTAACAAATCATGCACCACCTACTAATGCCCTTTACCAACTCCCAACCCTTCATGTGAATGAGGGATCCCAACCTTACACTTTTCCAAACCTCCTTAATCATGCATAGTTAAAACATTTTCCCCCTTTCATTCTATTGGTCCCTACAGTTGGCCATGATCATACCCTCCAACCTACCTCCATTTATTCAACACACCTTCAACCTCCATTTAAAGTTTTGTGTCCCACATGTGGGTGCCAATTTACTAGTTGGAGGTTAGCTCATCATTAGCATTCATGTTAGACATCTAATTTATTTAATCTAAACCCTTGTGATCATCTTCGCCTAATACCTTCCTTTACTCCCATTCCATCCACATCACCTTGGGCTTCGGTTTCAACATCAGATATCCTTGGGTCCTTTCATTTAGGCTTTTGTCGTCTTGTTTATATAATTACATCCCCACCGTTTTATGGCATGATGTTTAAGTGGCATTTCGTTTTCCACTGGGTAAGTAAGCACAAGACTTGTATAATGTGACAACTTGGCACTTGTTTTTCTTATTACCCCAATGGTTATTTGCATTGCCTCCTCATAGTGGGGCGACAAGGCATAGGGAAACATAAATTTGATTTAAATGTTTTCTAGTATGTGATTGGGAAAACTTGCAAGAGGAGTTTTTGTTTATGAACACAAACTTTGTTGACTAGTTCGAATTCAATCCTTTTTCCCCAACATGATCTTATTCACAAACGTTTGTTCCAAAGTTTAGCCCTTGGCTATGCAAGGGAATACTTTTGGGCAGTTTACATTTTGGCACCATTTTCTCCCACACCCACGTCCTTCGACACCATTTCAACTTTCACCACATTACACCTTGAATCAGATGGTTCATTCTTGTTTTTCTTTGAAGATTATGAACCAAACTAGGATTTCGAGTTTTCTTTTCATTCTTTCAAGTTGGCGTTCCAATGCATGTTGCATTTATCAGCAAATGGTCCTTCTAGGATTTGAACACCTTCAGGATTGTTTTCACCCTAAAGATTCAAAAAGTGGATTCCCTTAGTTGTTCCAACTTTGTTTTCATATTTCATAGGGCCACATTCCACCCCAAATTACACGTGTCCTTGGAGTGGCCCGCCTTTTGCCCATGACCAAGCCTTAAGGTGGAGTTTGTCCCATTGTAATGGGGGAAACATTGTATTGATTCACAAGTCGCATTTTATGTTTTCAATTTTGTGAAGCTTTTGCAATACATTTTTCCCCACACCAATTTAGAGTTGCAACTAAGGATGGTTATGCAATAATAATCCATGGCATTAGATGCACCCCGGGCTTTCACCCCAATTAGGTTATTTTTCAACTAGAGGTGCTAAATGCTTTCAATTTAATGTTAAAAGGGGTCATTTCAATAATTTTGTGCAACAAGTGGGGACATCATATAATTCATCCCCTTTGTTTGTGCATTTATGCATTCGAGTCTTCTTTGTTTATAGTCATCGTGATCATGAGGGTGATGTCACAATCATCCCATTTGCCACGAGGATTCATCAAGGTGATCCCTTGGGGGGGGCACTATTTGTTTTAGCCCATTTTAAGGCTTTAAGTTTTATAGCTAATCATTTCCTTTCTTGTCTATTTCCATCCATTATAGACGACACTCACATCATAGCTTCCTTTTTAATTGTATCATTTACCTATGAACATTTTCAAATTGAATTTTGTGTGATAGGTTTTTCCATTTAACCTTAGAAATGTATTACAGGGTCACCTTTTAGTTTGCCACTAGATTTCAACACCCCATCCCAATTTGTCACCCCATCCAAAGGAATTAAAGTCATGGGGGTTTCGTTTGGCACCTTAATTTTCACATCATCCTTCATCAAAGATGCCATGCAAGAAGATGCTCGACATGTGGACCTTCTCCCTAAAATGGGTGATGTTTAGGTGGCTTTTGGAATTCTAATGTTGTTTTGTGCAACATGCGTTATATTTTTTATGATGCACATTTCCATTTTCCATCCTTCATAAAATCTTTTATTTCCTTTGACTCCTCCCTCCATAAAGTGTTTGGATGCTTTTTTAGTCCAAAATCCTTTGATAACCTAAAAGGATTTTTTAGTTCATAAACAATCCTTTATCCTAATAATTTTTGGTGGCGTTGGGCTCATATTGACATCCACCATTGCCCCAACATCTTGTTTAGGATTTGAGCCCTTGTCGTTTCAATCCTAGTTGCTAGGTTTATGGTTGATAAACTTTCTTCCCTTCTTGAAACTTTAACACGAGTCGACAACACCACATTTTTTTTCTAGCAACACCTCAAGGTGATGTGTGATATTCTACCACCTTAACCCATGCATGTCTTCCTCCATTTGAATAATTCATTGGGCAACAAATGGTTCAATTTGAAGATTCCATCTTGGAGCGTCTACACCATCATACCCTTTCTAACATGTTCTCCGACTTGACATCTGAAGCCCATGGTGCCTGAATTTTATCATGTTTTAGCCTAGGGGTAGGCGCATGGTTTACAATTTGGTTAGCCTTCCTAGCCTTTCGATTATTTTTCCTAATTTTTCCATTGCTCTTTGTATGTAATTTGGTCTACCCCATCCTTTAATTGTAGGCATCTTTTGATGTGTATGCACTCATCCCATTGACCTTATGGGTATCCATTTCTTACGTTGTGCTCAAAGCAATGAACGCACTAAAACCCATGATGCAATTTGCGACACCTTTGGCATCATTGCGCAAACCTTTAACCACATCCAACTCCTCTTGTCGATGAGTCGATTTTGTGCTTACCAAAAATGACATTCACATTTTAATCGATGTTATCATTACCGACCCAACGTAAACAAATTTATTTTTTCAATCTTGTGCAATTCAAGGATTTGTTGCCTTTGATGCGATTCAAACCAAGGAAAAGACCTATCGTAATTGACATTGCACTGATCAACTCCTCCCCTTATCAATTGAAAAATTTGGTTCCTTACACAAACATGTCGATGTGTTTTTACATGATTGTACCAATGCCATTTGGAACTTGAAAGGGATAAAAGGCTCTCATATTTCTTGGTCATTTTATTTTGTCAAAAAGTTTCGATCATATTATAAAAGATACAAATGTTTTCCATCTTAAGTCAGGTAATAGCCGTAAGCTTAGTTACTTCTTGACTTTCACCCCTTCAAGACACACCTCCCATCACCACGATCGATCTATTACAAGCAGTTTATTTTTGACATGTAAATACGGCTGACCTTCCACAGGCGATTGTTATGGTCATGCATAGATTTCCATAGCAACTTTGAGCCAACTTGACATCCTTTCACTTCTCCATTTTCCTTTATTTTACTCTTTTGTACATTTCCCTAATTTACGACGTGTTTTTTAACAAAGATTTACAAGTCTTTAATAATAATAATAATAAGATCCAAGTGTTTTGAAGAAAAATTGTATTCCTGACCAGCGGGTAACACGAAAAAAAAAACTTACAAGGAGTTTCACCTTGCCCAATCTGAGGGCTTTACCTGCCACAGAATCCATGAAGCACACGAAAGAGGCCCCATTTCTGGAAGTGGTAGTAGCAGTAATTAGTAAGCTTCCCAAACTGAATATTGTGTTAAAATTGAACCAAGCACAGCCAGGGGCCTAGGAGTAGTAAAATAGTAAAACATTCAAATCTTTGAAAGCCCCCGCCAAATACAAGGCCCAAATACTCGCCGGCTAAATTTAGCCACGTAAACTAGACAAGGCCAAATACTCTGCCAAATTTAGCAACAGAAACTGAACAACAAGGCCAAATTAGTCGGCCAAATTTAGCAACGCAAACTGCGTGCGTTCAGGGACCCGTCGAAGTGAACGCGAATTCGTAACGGGACGAGTTCCAGGTCCCCGACGAAGCAAGACGGAGGTAGACGGAATCCGTCGGCGCTCTGGACCCGCCTTCGTTGCCGGCATTCGCAAAATGTGCTTTGTTTTTTTTTCCTGCTCTCGGTTGCGGGTTTCTTCCCTGGTGGTCTCTTCTGCTTTCTACACTCTTCGCTCTCTTGTCCTGACTGGTTTCTGCAGATTCGGAGCTACCGTTTTGCCGCTTCTGAAATTACAAGAAGTTTATTTTTTTCGGTTTGCTTCATGAACAATCGGTGAAATCAGGTCACGGGTTATTAGCTTTTTATTTCGTGATATCGGCGGCGTCAGGAGCTTTCAGCAAGGCAAAAGCAAGCTCGAAGAAGTGACGAATCTGCTACTCATGCTGAAGAAGCTATTAGGTGCACACTCTCTGTTTTTTTTTCCTCTTTTTTTTTCCAACTTTTCTCCAAATTTTGATTCTGGGGCACAGATTGCCCCGCGAGTTTCATCGATTTTCTTTTTATAATTGCAACCTTTCATTACAAAAAAAAAAAAAAAAACGGAAAAAAAAAGTTCTTTTTTTTTGTTGATGACCTTGGAAGCGCACCTTCTCCGTGTTGTGTGGGGGCTCTGTTCATGGCGAGATAGTCTGGTGGTGTTTTGTGGATGAAAGGCTAGAGGAGGAACGGTTTGAAGCTGCTGTTGACACTTGAGTAGCTGTTTCTAGTTCGAGACTCATGAGCTTTTTGCATCATGTTATGTGAAGCTCGGGGGAGTCTGGTCATGGCAAGGGTGGCATAATAGGCACGGTCGGTTTGAGGAAGGGGACTTATTCCTAAACCTTGTTTTTGATCATGTTGTTGTCGTCTGCGCTTGGTAGCTTAGTTGGAAAAAAAAAAGGTGTTATCAGCTCCGAAATCGCAAAAAGCTTGGACTAGAATGTGCACATGACAGAACACGAGCTGCGTACTCTGTAATGAGAAGCAAAGAACTAGAAGCTCTTTTGAACACTTTCTATTCACGGCAGTATCTGTGTGCTTGTTAGCTCCTTCTGAAGAATTAGTGCTCTCTGAGCTTCTACAATTGCAAGCGCAGAAGTTTAACCTGCGTGTGAAGCTAATCTTTGTGTTTGTGGCTTGATAGATAGTCGAGAAACCTTGCACTTGCGCTTCTTATGCTTTGTATTTGTGTCTGGTAGCATGCTCTTGAGGAAGCGAGGCTACGAAGTTTTGTGACGAAGGCTCCTCTGGCATGAACCTTTGGTAGTGGCGGCGGCTTCGGCGTTGCCGCATGGAGGCTTCGCGATTAAGGTCGTTGGTCCTCTTCTCAACCTGTCTGGTGCAGTAATCGTAGAGCGTTGCTACGTGACAATGGCACCAGCTACGTTATGAAGCTTATAGCAAAATCCATGTCTGGCCGCCGGGATGCTACTTGAATATGCGTGTTGAATGTGGCTATGGAAACTTCGTTCTGAACAACATTGAGTTCAGAGCGCAGGTTGTGCTGTTAAGCCCTCGAGAGGTTTGTGAAAGGAACTTCTGAGTTCAGACCATATGATGTTGCTGTTGATGCAATAAGGGAGAATCGTCTGGTACACACATCGCAACGAAAACCATGGAGAGGCCACCGAGGTCCAACCGCATATCTAAGCGAGTGCTTGGAAACTGGGAGAGGCTTGTGTATGCAGCGCAGTTGCGCGCAGACGAGGGAACAACGAGCTTGTACCACGAAGATTACAGAAGAAATACTGCTGAATCATCAGGATCATCACAGGCGGTTCCACAGTCTTTGTCGGACCAGGCCAACATCGAGGCTATTCTTCAAGCCGCCGACGAGGTCGATGATGTCCAGGTTGCTCGTTTATGTGCGTCGTCTTCTCTCACCTTTCTGCATCTCTTCTTCTTTCTTTCTATCTATGTGTTGGCAGTCAAGAAAGTTCAATGAGCGCTGCCCCCAAATATCTGCAATGGCTCAAGGAGCTGAAGTGCACAGAGCAGCATTAAAACAGAATACATTCATCATCTTGCTGCTGCTGTCAGTAGAATGAACAATACCTAGTGACTTGCCAAGCCTTCCTGGAGGACTCATCAATTGTAAATCACTCTGTTGTCAGACTCTTGTGTTCCATAGAGTATGTATGTATGGTCCCCCTACCTCTGAAGCATGCTTTTCAAATCCTTGAGCTATCACTCAGGCCCTGAGTGGAAAAATCTCTGCCAAATGTTGTCTCTTCCTGCTGGGTTTTTGGGAACCTGGTCTCTGATTGCCTCAATTGAAGAACTCCAATACTATTCTTCACAATGTATCATGACTCTTGCTTCAATACGGATCTCTTGCATAGGCCAATCTTCTAAAAGGATGTGTCTGAAACTGGGAAATGCTTTAGGGTCATTTTCTGGATCAGTGATATTCACCTGGAGATTGCAATGGCACGGTTTTCTAGAGCATGTTGCCATTTAGGTCCCCTTGGCATATCCTTATGTCTATTCTCTCTCTTGGCTCTTTTTTCTTTCTGCTTGTTGATTTTGTGACTTGGGATCCAATTCACCTTTGCAGTTGTTGACTGGACAGAATGGCCCTCTTTTTTCGTCCTCTCTTCCATTGTTTTCTTGTGTTCCCTGAAAGAGCAGCAGAGATTTGAATCAAAAGAACGTCTTCAGCTGTGTAGGGGATAACCTGACATTGGACAGATTGTCCCTCCCTCTCTTTCTTGCCCTCACAGACAGAGAGTATGTGCAAAGCATATAGATGAAAGTCCAATCACACTCAGTGTACTAATGAGATGTGGGATCATGACTGCTTCTTCAGTGTGTCAGTACGCATTTTACCTTGTCCAAAAACTTGATCCAACAAGCGAGGGAAGGGGTGTTCTGCAGTTCAAGACAGGCTTGCAATCCATCATCAAAGTATGCCAATCGAAATCTCTTGCCATAGCCTAAATTTTTTGTTGTCAACATTCAATTTTCTGGATGATGAAACTGGGAGGCATAGCAGTAGTAAGATTGTCTTCTGTGAAATGCAGCGAAAGCAAGCAGCAAGAGAAGGACAGCGGATGGATCCAAACAAAGAGATTATTCTGGTTCAGGACTATTATACGCGGTACAGGGCAGAGCATGGAATTGACCAGATGGAGGAAGAATTCAGGCTGCAACAAGAAGGGCGATTGTCTGGAGGGGAACCTGACAGGTTTTGAAACATCTACTCCATTTCAATGAGTTGGTCTATGCAAATTCCTTTTTGTTAGAATCCTCTTTCTCAGTGCCTGTGAGAACATTCAGACTATCATACCTTAAGATGTGGTTGTTCATACAATCAGCAATCTTTCCAGTTGGGATACTGTCACCATGAAGATCCTTTCTTTACATTGATTTGAGTCTTTGAACAGGGTCTTGTGCACTCCTAATCTAATTCATGACGGAAATAAGATGATGTTGGTATGTGCAGCATGGAAAAAAGAGCTAGGATGATGAGGAAAGTGTATGAGATCTCAAGAATTCTGAATGATGTTGTTGACTATCTGTTGATTACTGCTGAACCTGAGGCTGCTTCAAGATTTCAGTTGACAGAGGTAATTGCTCAGCATGAAAATTTCTTGACATTATTAAATTGTTTTTGCAATGGACAGTAATCTTAGCTGGAATTAAGCCAATCTTCTCTCACCATCTTACAGGAAAAGAAGAGACTGGAGGAAGATGCAAAGAAGGTCAAGGACTACAAGACATTCAATATTCTACCCTTGGAGAGTCCTGGAGTCTCCAATGCTTTCAGCTACTTTCCTGAGGTATGAGTGGTCTAGATGACAATGCTTTCATTGTTAAGTTCAGCAATCATGATAGGAAAATGACAAGGGTTTAGACTATTCTTCCAGAAGGTCACATTCTGCCACATATTTATTTCTGCTAATTACAAGCAGGGGTGTCAATGAAAAAGTTCATGCAATGTTGAAGTTAGGTCAAGGATTACAAAGAACTCATTGCCTCTGTGGTCTTTGTAAGTAGGTCACAGCAGCAACCAGAGCTTTTATTTACACAGCAGATTTGCCAATTTTCCCAGAGGAGTATGAACCTGATGAGAGGCCTTTGGATCTCTTTCATTTCTTGCACTATTGCTTTGGATTCCAGGTACACATTTATCTTGAGTTGGATGAAGATGGCCTTGTTCATTGTACTGGTGTTTTGAACGGCAATTGAATATGTCCATGCTGATGTCTTTGTGTATGTAATGCTTTCCAATTGCATTTTTGCATCTGGATGTTGAAATCACCAATTCTTTGGTCTGCAACAACCTTTCCTCTCCTTTATGCTCTTGAACTTGGTGAAAGTTTGATTTGTAGATGTTTGCTTTGTGTGCCTGATTGGCTGTGGCTTACATTTGGGGAGAAACCAAAATATCTATACCTGGACACTTAACATGTTTGAATGTATTTATTACCACATATTGTTAGACATAGCACATAGTAAGTGCAGAATTATTCTCCTTACATGATCTTGGGACTCTGACTTCAGGCCATTAACAGAGCTCCAATTTGGGCACGTCTGAGGAACTACCTCTTTCATCCCTTGTATGTTCCAGTTTTGTAAGGCCTGAATCTTTCACTTCTGAATCCCTTCAGGTGCATGCTTTAAAATGTTGATAATCAATTGATTTATTTGTGAACAGAGAGATAATGTGGCAAATCAGCGAGAGCATCTGATCTTATTACTGGCAAGTGCACAGACGCGCATTGGTTTTCTCCCTGATACTGAGCCCAGCAAGGTATATAAGCTTCTTTCAATTCAGGCCGGCTTTATGATGGTGCATGGAGTTTCTTTTGAGTTGTGTTCATAATCTGTTTTGAGCATCTCAGGATAGTTGTGGAACTAATTTCTCAGTGGTTACAGTTCCCACATTGGTTTTTTGGTCTTGTAGTTGGATGATGCCACCATCGATAATGTCCACCAGCGAATCCTTGAGAACTACATTCGGTGGTGCCGTTTTGTCAGAAGGGAGCCTATGTCTAAACGGTAAGGTTATACCGACTCCCAAGCAAGAAATTTCTTTTTGAGTAGACTTTTGCAAGCTAATAGAAGTGAAACTTTCCCTCATGAGCTTGCTGCAGCTTGAAGGAGGATACTATTGACATTTTGTTACTATTTATGTCTCTTGAGTCTTTGCATTGCTTCTGTAAATATGACAGAAATGAAGGATGCAAAGTTTTGCATAATTGGTTCCTGGAAAAGTTGAGCAGATTATCATATATTTATTTGCCCCACCATCAGGAGCTGATGAAGTCAGTGAAGAGTAATATTGGCACAGTCACTGCCATACATGATGAAGGTGACGGTCTGGTACTTTGTGAGTGAGAACCACAAGATTATGACCATAAACCTTCTTGTTGTGTTTTTCCTGGTTTGGCTGGAACTGACATAATAGATCTTGAAAATGTTATTGTCAAATTTTTCTCTGCAATCTCATAGATGTATAGTTCACTTTATCAAGTTGTCCAAGTCTATCAGAGTGGTAAGCAAGAAATTTGTTGAGTTACTTGTCACAAGGGTTTTGTCTTCAAGAGAATATTTGATCTGATTCCAAGCTACTAAATGGGATGTCATCTCTCCTGCATTTAGTTGCTTATGGTGGCATCAAATGTGTCAGCCCCCCCGATACTGATAAGTGGAGATTGATCTGAGTCCTGGCAAGGGGTCTGTACTGTTTAATTTCTGACTATCTTATTCAATCAATCAAGTCTAGGTACTTTATCGTCTGAGGACACTGCAGAAACTGCATACACTCATCTCTTAGTGGTGGAGTTTTGGAGAAGCCAGAACTAATGCCTAAGGTTTTTCACTTCCATCTAACTGTTTGATGTTGGTGCAGTGCCTTTACACAGCAAAGGAGGTTGTTCTTGACTGCTCTGTACCTATTAGTTTGGGGGGAAGCATCTAATCTTCGGTTCATGCCAGAATGTCTTTGCTACATCTTCCATCATGTGAGTCTGTGCTTCCTAACCTATGCTTGTAAATTGGGATTAGTTTGTGACATCTCAATGCAGACTGTACACTGTAATTAAATAAATAAAGAACTTCCACATAGTTGATTTTGATGCTGCTACTCCAATTGCAGAGATGATCTCAGGATAGTGAGATGCCTGTGCTCATCTTTGGAATCACCTACCTTGGGAGATACTGAAATACCCTCCATTTGCATTGACTGTTTATTCTTCAATAGATGGCGGATGAGCTCTTTGACTTGTTGGAGCAGCCCTATGTTGAAAGGTCGAAGTGTGTCAAGCCAAATGCAGATAACAATGTGGAGTTTTCTTTTCTTGAGCAGATTATCACCCCTGTGTACCAGGTTGTGGCTGCAGTAAGTATTTCCCTTCACAAGCTCTTCATCTGCATACATGTGAACCGGTTTAGTCATGTTCAACTCTCCATTGGAACTGTAGCCATTGATTTCTGCGGAGCTTTCTTCATTTTTTCAATTGGCTCACAGGGCAAGTAAGGGCACACTTGTTAGTATATGATTCTGCACTCAGAGAAATCTTTCGGAGTGTTGGTAAAGCATCTGTCTGATGTGTCTGAGTGGTTTCAGGAAGCAAAATTTAGTGGAAATGGAATAGCTCCACATGGAGCATGGCGGAATTATGATGATTTCAATGAGTTCTTCTGGTCTGGACTGTGGACACTTCCCATTGTTACCTGAGCACAATTCTCTACTGAAATTTTTGTATGCCAGGAGTTTCCAGTGAAATTAGACAAATAGTGTCCAGAGTCATATTGGGAGTTTGGATCAATTGTAAATCGCCTCTTCACTCTGTTCACTGACCTGCTATTCCAAGTTGGTGACTGCAGGGCCCCTAATTGTTTTGAGCTTTCCTGGCCATGGCGTCTGGAATCTGGTTTCTTTATGAAGCCCGTAAAACCCAAGAGCAGTTGGTCCTTTAGAAGGGTATGATCCCATCCAGAGCATTTTATGCTGTGGATTATGCTTGCTTGAACATTCAATTTATCCCTCTTCCTGGAATGTGGTCTTTTTCCTGTATTTTCTTGGCTCCTTCCTGCAAGATGTTGATTGCAAGGAAATGGTCTACTTTTCTTTGCAAGAATGTGAATGCAGTTTTAGTTTCATTTGTAGATTTGCTTAATATCTTCACTTCAAGTGAATCTGATGATTTTGTTCTGCAGGGTCCTCAAAAGGAAGAGAAACCAGTTGTGGTTCCTGGTCGTCGGAAGGAGCATAAAGTGGGTAAAATACATTTCGTGGAGCATCGAACTGCATTGCATCTTTACCATAGCTTTCACCGACTGTGGATCTTTTTTCTGTGCATGTTGCAGGTGCAACCTTTATCCCTTCAGTTGAATATTGAGATGCTCTTGGAGACTGATGTAACGTGTTTGCTCAGAATTGAAGACTGTTGCCATTGTTACTCTGTGCTGGTTGCTTGTTGAATGTTTCGTCATATTCAAATATCCTTGATGGTTGTGAGTTATCCATGCTACGCAAAGCCTATGTCACTCCTGAAGAGTTGTGCCTTTCTTCTTTTTTCTGCCATTCAAACAAATAGGTGGGTAGATTTTTGCATCTGGCTGTGGGATATTCAAAGTGAAAATAGATAACTGGTCCAAAAGGGACTTACTTTTGGTGCAATTTGACCTTTAGATGCCATGTGTTTATGAAGTGCAACCTGGTTGCAGAATTTTCTTCTATTGTCTTACGTTCAAATGAGCCCTTCCCAAATGCTATCATTTCTCATTTCATTTTCCTTTGTGCCTATGGAATTCAACGAAGCTTTATCTCATTCTCACACTTGATACTTAATGGGGAACTATCTCAAAGCTTTTACACCTGTCACTATGTGATTTGCAGGGTTTGACAATATGGGCATTCTGCAGCAAAAACAAGACATTGAATTTGCACGTGCGAACTATCAAGAAAATCATGAGTGTTGTGCCGACATTTGTTGTCATGAAATTGTTTAAAGGTGATCATCAGCTCCTGTGTTCAAATTTATTATTGTTGTGTTTTTTCACAAGAGGATAAAGAAGAAAACTGACCTTGTCAAAAGAAAACTGCAGTCAGGTTCAGAGCTCTGCCAATGGAAAGTAATGAGCATCCAGTTAACAAGTAACACATAGGGAGAATATGTATTACTGGACTCCCTTGAGGTATTGTCTGGTTAAGGTAGAAACCAAGGTTGGCAAGGCTGAACACTCGGCTACACATTAGTCATTCTAAAGTAGGTAGAGCCATGCCTCATGATGCAGTGGGCAGACTTGAAACAGCACTCTTTTCTCAGCTTTCACAAAGGGCATTTCCATAGCCTCTGAATATTTGCAAATTTTGCTATGGATCTCATTTACACTAATGCTCTGAGAAATGTGGAAGTGTGGCTGATGAGTAGAAGAAACTTGGGCTTGATATTTGATTTCAATCTGTGCAGCCCTGTTGGATGCTTTGTTCATGTGGGGAGCATATAGAAGCACACGCCTTCGTATTGTTGTAAGGATGCTGCTTCGTATTGTTTGGTATGCTGGAATGTCGGCTGCCATTATTTTTCTCTATGTGTAGGTTTCTTGTTACCTGCACAATGGGTCAATTTTGTCAACTTTGCTGATCTCTCAACGAGCAACTGTAGTTTCATGTTGTTTCTCATAAGGTAGCTCAACTGAACAGTATCACCATTATTTTCTGTAAAATTCATCTTTGAACTGGTATCTTGAGAGAGGGTCACTACTACAGAATCAAACAGCTCAATGCATTGGAGATGAAATTGAGCTGTGGCTCCCTATGATGCAGGAAGACACTGCAAGAGGATAGCAATAATACTGGCTCTCAGAAGTGGTTCACAATTTTTTATATTGTTGTGGCAAGCTACACTGGAACACACCTGGTCTTGTCAGTGCTTTTTCGCATTCCATGGCTTCGTAGGCAAGCTGACAAGTGCTCCAACCTCTCCATAATTCAGTTCATCAAATGGGTGCAACAGGTACAGTAACTACTATCTTGTCCATGGAAATGTTTAGTGCTGTTTAATGACCTCTGTTTTTCCAAAGAGGGTTGTATGGGGATCAACATGATTTAATTTGAACTTTTCTGATTTCTAGGTAGAAATATATGCCAATATAACCAAGTCTGTAGTCAAACTGAAGATTTATCCTGGATCTTTTTTGGTGAATCTAATGCCAATGTACTTGCTGGTGCATCATTTCACATGCTTTAAATTTTGCATGTTTGAGCTGTCAATCAGATGCAAATGAGTTTCTCTGTCTTGACTACTTATGTATGCTCTTAACTGTTGATGTATTTTCATGTTTGCTATGCTAGGAACGGTATTATGTCGGGCGTGGATTGTATGAGAGGATGCGTGATTATATTTGGTGAGCTGTTTGAAGCTTTGTACAGTTTTTGGCAGCAGCTACCTTCATTGCTACATCTAATATTTATGCACTGGGAGAGGTGCTATGTTATGTTCTCACTCTAGGAGTTCTAGTGATGCAGAGGATCTTAGTGAACTGAACCTGACATGTTTAGTTGACAGTTCATGAAGCTAAAAAAACCAAAGAGTAATTGACACTGAAATTTTTAAAAGCTGGCCAGTAGAATGGAGTTGGCCTCCTTAAGTGGACCATATTGCACTTCTTGTCCTTACTTTCTATTGCATCTGCACTGTCCCCTGGTTTTCTAGTACACGATGGCAGAAAAATGATGTTCAGCTTCCAGTGCATTATGGTTGCCAACGTAGTTCTCTTATACTTGTACCACTATTTCTTGCCTGTACCCACCAACTGTGGACCCAATAGCATTCCTAATTAGCTTCCGTTTATAATCCTGCTGGTTCCATGTCCACATGCATAAAACTCCCTTGATCTTAGTGAAATCTGCTCCCTGTATATGTATGGCAGTGGATTCCATTTATGATCAGTAGTGCCTTTCGGTATCATGATTGGAAGGGGTCTTTTGGTTCTTTCTGAATTTATTACAGGTACCTCCTTTTCTGGATTTTTCTCCTGGCTTGCAAGTTTGCATTCAGCTTCCATTTCCAGGTAAGCCCTGGTTTTCTTACATTGCAACATCTGTTCAAACTCCATGATAGAATGAAGACCACAGTGTTTCTGAAACAGCAGAACATAGGCACTCATCTGATGAGATCTTTAAACAGCAAGAAAGCTGGGTGCCTTGTGTTATGTCTGGTCCTTGATACCAAAGCAAGAAACATTAGCCTTGTGATACATATCAGTATGTCAGCATGTTTGGATTAACATTGGAGTCTCATTTCAGAAGCATTGACATAAATAATGGTTGCCTGTGTGTCAATTGCAGTTGTTAAGCTTGACTTTGGTTGCAGATCATGCCCATGGTTTCACTGACAAGGATTGTTATCAACGTCAAGCATATACGTTATAGATGGCATGATGACATTTCTTCAAGTATGTAGGCCTGACCCCTTGATGTATCAGTTTTGCAACTGTGAATTTATACTGAGATTTCAGTATCAAGTAGGATGGCATCTCCTACTCGATAGGGGTAGATTTTGGCTTCAATCCGGGTACTTAACACTGAATTTCCACACTGTTGATGTGGCAGGCAATCACAATGCCCTCACACTGGTAGCCCTTTGGGCTGCAGTTGTACTGGTGAAACACTGCAGACTCTCTGCCCGTCTTCACTTCGCAGTTGACCCTTATAGCTACTTTTCACAGTGGTTTTTGAAGTAGCTGTTGAATGCATGGTAATTCTTTTTTGGGATACTATTATACCAGATGGTCAAGATGTTACATTCCCCAACTGATCTGCGACATCTTGCAGATATATTTTGTGGATATCCAAGTGTGGTACACTGTGATCTCTGCTCTCTTAGGAGGTTTGGAGGGGGCAAGGGATAAGCTGGGAGAGGCAAGTCATACAACCATGATTAAATTCTTGCTTCTGTAAGACCTTTTATGTTTCTGACCATGTTTTTGTCAATTCTTTCAGGAGAACTGTGTAAGGGAAATGGATAAGATATTGTGCGGTATATGGCCAATGAACTCATGTTCTTAGAAAAGCATTTACCTTGAGGTTCAGAATGTAAGGAAGGGATCCAGCCTCACATGTGAAGCAGCAATTTCACTGTGTTTTCTGTATGTATTTTCTGTTAGAGCCCTGATAGAAGACATTTTGATGTTCCTTTTGTATGCAGATCCGGAGTTTGGGCATGCTGAGGAAGAGATTTGCATCTTTTCCTGAAGTATTTGTTCGACACATGCAACCCCCACGGCTTGGCAGTCAAATGTCTGCTTCTTGACTCCTTGCAAGCAGCTTGACATTACCTGTGATTGCATACTTAAGGATGTGAAGCTAACTAGTGTTGTTGGAAGTTCAGGTCCAGCCAGATGTCTCCGGCAGATGGAGGTGCACCAGTTGGCAGTAAGGTACAAACATGTCGGTTGAAATTCATGTGTCAGTACTTAATTGTATATCTCAACAAGCAGGTCATTGCTTAATTATCATGAAATAGAACTGCCAGAAGCTAATCTGGATGCACACTGGGTGTATATATCCACAAACAGCATTTCTGGCAGCTGAGGTTTAATGCTAACTGGTGAAATTGCTCAAAATGTGTAACAGTTAAACATAACATGCTGCATCTCCAATGTCTAAAAATGTCCCATATATTGGTTACAATCCAAGATTCTTTACTTTCTTGCTGGATGGGATATCAGGTCTATTCTGTTAAGTCATGTTTTATACCGTGTACAATTGAAATTTATCTCATTGATTCCTGCAGGCAATCAAGGAAAAAGTGGATGCAATCAAATTTGCACCCATCTGGAATAAAGTAATTAAGAGCCTTCGCGAGGAAGACCTCATTAATAATAGGTACAGATTTTTGTGCTCAGTACACGTGTGAACTTCTACCTTGTTCTCATAGCTACAACATGCACTGAGCTTCCTTCAAGATTTTACTCCTGAGTTCCAGTTATTGTGCCCTCTCTTTAGCATTATAATGTTGGCTTGACTTTTCTGTCTCAGTTGGAGTTCAATCATGGCTGTGAGAAGCAGAAAATTCCTGCTACTTTTCTTCTGTGTTTTGAAACTTGCACTTGTCCTCCTGGATTTTCTGCAGAGAGAGAGATTTGCTGATCATGCCTGACAACAGGATTAGCTACACAAATGAGGGTCCTAACCTATTGATCCATTGGCCATTGTTCTTGCTTGCAAATAAGGTTGGTTTTAACATTTTCATTGGCATCCTGTTTGTACATTGAAATTTGTGTGTTTGGAGATTCGTACAGCCTCCCTTTTTTTCATATCTCAAGACTCATGAAACACTAAAAGTTCTTGGCCATCCACATTTATATGAGATGCAATTATCTAATACTTTCTGCTAAGGTGCCGTTTGGTGTGTTTTGTGGATTTGTGTCAACATTTTTGGCAAATTGACTACTATTTGGGTTTCATGATGTTGCCAAATTCAGGTACAAATTGCGGTCGAGCTTGCAGCAGGGCATAAGATTGGATCACAAACTGAGCTTCGGGACGAAATCGGGCGTGATGAATATATGCGCTTTGCTGTTCAGGAGGCATTTCAGGGATTAGAAGCAACTTTGTTATCTTTGCTGAATCACAATGGGCAGCACTGGTGTGTACATAGCCTTTCTGTGTTTGTAACGCTGCTGCAACTGGAATTCATATATGTTATTATACAAATGCTTTTTCATGTTTCCTCTTTATCTGGTTGTGGTCTTCTGTGTGAATGTTGACTTGGCCAAAGATGCAATGCTTCCTGGTCATGTGGAACAGGGTGGAAAGAGTATTCCAATGTGTGAAGGAGGATCTGCGAAATGGGAACTTTGTATCTCAGTTCCATCTTAGCAAGCTGCGAGATGTCTTGGAGAAAACAAGAGAACTGACTGAGCAGCTGGTATCTTTCCAATCACAGAGAGAGAAGTTTTTATGTGATATTGTTCTCCTTAAGACTGCCGTAGCTGTAGATCTATTAATATGTGTCCTAAGTCAGTTTGGGCTGAGCAACTTCATCAATTTGCCTTTTGAATTGCAATATCTCTCATGGTGGGCCTGATCAGGGTTTCTAAGCAAGGGTTTGGAAGAAACTTCTGCAGGGACATGAAGAGACTCCAGATCGACGATCAAAGGCAGAGGCAGCACTTGGACTTTTGTTTGAGGTGGTGAGGGATGACTTCATCCCCAATGATCTGAGGTTGATTTTGTACTCCTAACTAATCACATCTGTATGGTTCCTTAGAGATTAAGCTTAATCTCATCTGAATGGAGGTATGCTTCCAGAAAGGTGACAGAAACTCAGGACGCAGATTTCTGTGTAATATTTTGCATTTGAATAATTTAAATTATCATATACTTATCTACACCCACTGTCAGGAGGTGAGGAAGTCAGTGGGGAGTGATGGCAGCTCATCACTGCTTTTCATGGTGAAATGTGATGGTCTGATACTTTGAGTGACACTCATAAGGTTATGAGTACATTCCACTCTTGCTGTGCAAGATGTGGCTTTTTTTGAACTGACACAACAGTTATGTTTAAGTGTTATCATGGAATTTTATCTGCTATCATGTAGATATACCTGTGTTCTGGAGTGCATAGGGATGCATTTGTAAGTTTATCCTCAACACAACCATTTTCCAAGTCTTATGTGTAATATCATTGCTGCAGGGAGGAATTGTTACGACAATCCGTCTTTCAGCATCCAATGAGCCTTTTGTCTGACCTCCACTGGCCCAATAAATTTGGAGTAAGCATTCTCAATTATGTTGAAGTTTCTTATAAATTTGAGAGAAAAAGTTTTCCTTGTAACATTTATTCTGGGCGGTCAGCTATATGCAAACCATGATCCGCTCTTTCCTTGCTGACTATGCAGCAAGATGCAGCAGGAAGGCTAAACGATCTTCTAGCAGTCCAGAAAATCAAAGATTCTGAAGGGAAAACAAAGACTTTGGATACAGAAAGTATTCCTCACAACCTTGAAGCACGACGGCGTTTGGAGTTTTTCACCAACTCTTTGTTCATGCATATGCCTGAAGCTCCACCAACTCGTAAAATGTATTCATTCTGGTAAGAGGGAGGAGCACAGACTTTTACAGATATCACAGTATGCATGAAGTTAACTATTTTATTTCAATCTTCACTACTGTAGAGTTCTGCTTTTGCTTTATTTTGTTGCTTTTGCAAATCTTAGTCCATTGGCTTCCTAAGCTGTCACACAAACAAGCATGTTTGCTCAAATTTTTGCTTTATATATAATGGAGTCTGTTGTGTTGTGTTGTGCAGTGTTTTGACACCATATTACGAGGAAGATGTGATGTACTCCTTGGATGACCTATCCAAGGAAAATGAGGATGGCATCTCAATTTTGTTCTACCTTCAAAAAATTTACCCTGGTAGTCTCTTAATTCCCAGCAGTGGTTACTTGCTTCCCAGGACTTTCTTGAGATTCTGTTTCTGACTAACTATGTGGATTTGTGTAGATGAGTGGCAGAACTTCTTAGAGAGGATTCAGCTTATTGAAAATACACTACGTCGAACAGTGGATCAAAAGAAATCAGAAAAGCATGATGAAACTGTCATGGACTTGCGCCTATGGGCCTCATACCGTGGCCAGACTCTAGCCCGAACAGGTATTCATCAGATTTTCAACATGATTCTCAAATATGCTTGAAACTGCTCGTTGCACTTTTATTTCTCTTTCTCTTTCCTGGTTGATTTATTGGGTGTGTTATTGTTTTTCCAGTTCGTGGAATGATGTACTACAAAACAGCCCTCATATTGCAAGGACAACAAGAAGGGGCCTCCAATACAGGTGTGCCTGAAGCACATTATATAGCAAGGGTCCAGATTGAGGTTCTAACTAAGTTGAAGGTGTTTCCTTCAGGCAGATGCTATTCTGTATGTAGAATCTCAGTTGTTGTTGGTGACCTCTTGGTTGAGTGATAAAATCTACTCATACTTGTTGTCATGAATGAGTCAGCACCATTTGGGAATATCCAAGACTTCATGCAAATATCTGTAAGTTTTTGGTGAGCTGGATGCTAACAGTATCTTTCTGGCTTTGTTTCTGCAGATGTTGAGCAGGGTTTACCTCTGTCAATGGTCCAAACACATGGGGCAGATCGTAGTGCTCTGGCCCAAGCTGAGCTAAAATTTGTATATGTTGTTACCTGCCAGATATATGGTGAACAAAAGAAAAGGGGAAAAGCTCAAGCTGCTGATATCTTGTATCTCATGCAACAGTGAGTGCTCTGAATTATCATACTGAAATTCCCCATGAAGATCCTTTTTTCCATGAGGGTCTTGCTTGTCTAGAATGTCATCTGTTTGCAGGGTTAGGTTATGTGGTAGAAAGTCTCACATGTTTCAAAGATCCACATTGCTGAGAGCAGTAAGTACATAACTGCATAATGGCTTATGACTTTTGGGGGACAGGAATTCATCTTTAAGGGTTGCATACATTGATATAGTGGAGACCACAAAGGACAGAAAGACTACGACATCATACTATTCAAAGCTTGTTAAGGCTGGCCCAAGTGGGAAGGATGAAGTAAGCTGCTGGCACAATGCACCTTTAATGCTTGCACTGGCTTGTCTTTGTTGGTCTTCTCCAAACGTGCAAGGGTATGTACTATTTAGTTCTTGATGAAGGTGATGGTCTGTCACTTTGTGAGCGACTCTCATGAGGTTATGACTGCACTCATTGTCATGTTACCTTTAATTGTTGTTGTGGAGATTTCTCTGCAACTTCATCGATCTCTTTTCTAGTGGCTTTAGCGGATGTTCTGCATCCAAGTAGTCACCAGTGGTGTGCTTAAAGGATATGTTCAGGGTGCAGGAGGCCCCAACCACTACCCTATATATAGGCCTCTATGGCTTTTAGGCATAGATGCTTGCATATACAGGGACATGCTAAAATGAAATAAAAGCTCTTTCCTTCAGAAGCTTGTTGCAGCTTGAATGAGGATACTGTTGACTTTTTTGATTAGCAATGTCTCT
>Ga0116227_10007296_pt1 | contig 21709 bp, 20 predicted proteins | sample S1TSphgellanicum_FD_89693 | JGI IMG/M metagenome (GOLD analysis project Ga0116227, IMG submission 89693) | Host-associated microbial communities from peat moss isolated from Minnesota, USA - S1T2_Fb - Sphagnum magellanicum MG | ecosystem: Host-associated > Plants > Peat moss > Unclassified...
ATTTAGAGTATTTGCTTCATCGGCATTTGATGCATAATTTATATTCTTAGCCGTTCTTACTTGAGCAGTAGATAGTATAGACTGAAACAGAAGCATGATTAAGGTTAAAATTTTATGCATAAAAAAGGTTTGCCCCTTGAACAGTTAAATAAACGAAATTGTTCTGGCTATGGATTTAAATTTTCCATTGGCTTTCAGCTTAGGGCTTGTACCTTAATGATCAAAGTACAAAGTTAAGCTTTGATTAACGGGTTCTTTTCCTTGGCAAAAAGAGCAAAAACCTTTTTATCTACAAATGAAGGAAAGAGCTTATTCATCCAAACGGCCAGTTTACCTTGTCCGGTCATAATTAGGGTGCGCTTTCTTTTTTCAATTCCGTTGGCAATGTTAACTGCCACTTCTTCTGCGCTCATCATTTTCCCTTCTTCCATACTGGTTTCGCCATGTGCAGCGCCATCTTTTGCCAAAGCGGCTACACGGATATTGGAAGTTGTAAATCCTGGACAAACAAGCAATACATTCACATTTGTTTTTAAAAGTTCGGTACGTAAGCTTTCTATAAAACCATTCATTGCAAACTTAGATGCTGAATAGCCGGTTCTGCCCGGTAAGCCACGATAGCCCGCAATTGATGAAACACCAACAATGGTTCCATTGGTTTTAAGGATTTCGGGTAAAGCATACTTCGTGCAGTATACAGTTCCCCAAAAATTAACATCCATCAAATTTTTCAGTACCGATAAATCTACATCATTAAATAATGCACGCATTGATAAACCAGCATTATTAATCAAAATATCTATTTTATTAAATGAAACTAAGGCTTGTTTAATAATAAGCTCACATTCAGCTTCTTTACTTACATCAGCCTGAACAGCTACCGCCCTGATATTATATTGCTTTTCTAATGCTGCGGTAATTTCACAAAGCGTAACATATTGTCTGGCAGCCAATACCAGGTTAGCCCCCCTTTTGGCAAACTCTTCTGCACAGGCCTTCCCTATTCCACTTGATGCACCTGTTATTATAATTACTTTATCTTTTAAGTTCATGTTAAATTACTTGTTTATAATCGTGCTTATTTCATCATTGCGGTTTCATAAGGAACACGCGTAATAATGGACCGTCCCAATGTAATTTCATCGGTATATTCCAGCTCACCACCAAATGCAATACCGCGTGCAATGGTTGTAATGGGCACATTAAATTCTTTTAGTCTTTTGTATAGATAAAAAATTGTGGTATCACCCTCCATATTAGGGCTTAAGGCTAAAATGATTTCTGCTGTTTCTCCTGTCGAAACACGCTGCACTAAGCTATCTATATACAGATCAGATGGGCCGATACCATCCATTGGAGAAATTAATCCGCCCAGAACATGATAAACCCCATAATATTGTCCTGTATTTTCTATGGCCATTACATCACGTGTATCTTCTACCACGCAAATGGTTTTGGCATCACGTTTCTTTGAATTGCATATTTCACAAACGGAATGATCAGAAATATTATGGCAAGTGCTGCAATGTTTTATATGCTGTTTAAGCTTCATCACACTTGTTCCGAATTGATCTACCTCTGCCTGTTCTTGGTTTAAAAGGTGTAAAACCAATCGTAATGCAGTTTTTTGGCCTATACCCGGAAGCTTAGAAAATTCGTTTACTGCGTTTTCAAGCAGTTTGGAAGAAAAGTTCATCTTACAAATTTAAATAAAACTGATCGAGCATTTATATAAGCATTATAAAAATGTTGGATATAAAGTATTTTAGCACTGAATTAAATAAAGGAATGCCCTTTATAAGGGTGATTTTCCATTTATTAAAAATTTATATGCAGTTAATTTAATTTTTAAACCTCGTTTTTATTACTTTTAGCAGCTAAAAAGAAATTTATATGTCTCCAAGTATCCTTTTATGTTTTCTCATCGGTTATTTCCTACTACTGATCATTATTTCAATTGTTACCTCAAAAAAATCGTCAGATAATTCTACCTTTTTTACAGCTAATAAAAATTCGAAATGGTACTTAGTTGCCTTTGGTATGATAGGAACTGCACTTTCAGGCGTAACTTTCATATCTGTACCCGGCAAAGTTGGTGCTCCAACTGGTGATGAATTCCAGTACTTTCAATTTGTATTGGGCAATGCAATTGGCTTTATTATTATTGCTACGGTTTTATTACCGCTTTATTACCGGATGAATTTAACCTCTATTTATAGCTATATAGAAAAAAGGTTAGGCCATTATAGTTATAAAACCGCTGCATCCATCTTTTTAATTAGCAGAACAATAGGTTCTTCTTTTAGGTTATATTTGGTTGTAATTGTATTACAGAGGTTTATATTTGACAGTTACGGTATTCCATTTTGGGCTACGGTTTTGATCTCATTAGGCTTAATTTGGTCATATACATTTAAGGGTGGCCTGAAAACAATTATTATTACGGATACCCTGCAAACATTCTTTTTAGTATTATCGGTTTTTCTAACCATTTACTTCATCTGCAGTAGTTTAGATTTAAACATTGCATCTACATTTGAAACCATTAAAGAAAGTAATTATTCAAAAATATTCTTTTTTGAAAACTTTTTAACCAGCAAGTTCCATGTGAGCAAGCAATTATTGGGGGGTATTTTTGTAACCATTGCCATGACGGGCCTTGACCAGGATTTAATGCAAAAAAACTTAAGTATGAGTACTATAAAAGAGGCTCAGAAAAACATGTTTACTTTTACAGGTGTGTTTGTTTTACTGAACATTTTCTTTTTAAGTGTAGGGGCCTTACTTTATATTTTTGCAAGCAAAAATGGCATTGCAATTCCTTTAGACCATGTAACAGGCAGTCCGAGGACCGATTTTCTGTTCCCTGAAATTGCATTGAACCATTTAGGGGCAATCCCTGCTATTGTGTTTATGCTGGGTTTAACTGCAGCAACTTTTGCAACAACCGATTCGGCTTTAACCGCACTTACCACTTCTTTTTGCGTTGACTTTTTAGGCATGGACAAATCAGCCGATTTAAATAGCTCAAAAGCAGTAAACAAGAGACATACCGTGCATGTGGTATTCTCTATCGTTATGTTTCTGGTGATCATCCTGTTCAATGCCGTAAATAATGCAGCAGTAGTAAGTGCTATTTTTACCGTGGCCTCTTACACCTACGGGCCATTGCTGGGCTTATATAGTTTTGGTTTATTTGTAAAAAATCGTGGTTTACACGATAAAATTGTACCTTTCATTTGCTTGATTTCACCAGCGATTTGTTATTTCTTGAATACAAACTCTAAAGCACTGATGAACGGTTATGTTTTTGACAATGAATTAATACTTGTAAATGGATTAATTACGTTTTTAGGTCTACTATTGATCAGTAAAAAAACAGATCAGCAGACCAAATTTTAATATTAGAATAATAGTATATGACAAGTGAAGAAAAAATAAGAAGTGCCTTTGAGAATAAAGATTGGCAAGAAATTAAAGTAACAGATAGCTGGCAGATTTTTAAAATCATGGCCGAATTTGTAGATGGATTTGAAAAACTGGCTAAAATTGGCCCATGTGTAACGATATATGGATCTGCACGTACTGCAGAAACCAATAGATACTATCAACTGGCAGAAGAGTGCGGGCGCTTATTAACTGACCGCGGTTATGGTGTGATTACAGGCGGTGGTCCAGGTATCATGGAAGCAGGTAATAAAGGTGCCTACAATAATGGAGGTAAATCAGTAGGTTTAAATATCGAACTTCCGTTCGAGCAGTTTCACAACAGATATATTGACCATAATAAACTGTTAGAATTTGATTATTTCTTTGTTCGCAAAGTAATGTTCATGAAATACAGTCAGGGTTTTGTGGTTCTGCCAGGCGGTTTCGGAACGATGGACGAACTTTTTGAGGCCTTAACTTTAATACAAACTGGAAAAATTGCCCGTTTCCCAATTGTTTTGGTGGGGATTGATTATTGGAGCGGACTGATTGACTGGATTAAAAACACCATGCTGCATCAGGAGCATAACATTCACGAAGAAGATTTACAATTGTTTAGATTGGTTGATACAGCAGAAGAAGCTGCTGAGCATATTTTCCGTTTTTACGACAAATATGTACTTAAACCAAATTTTTAACCCAAAAAGCCGCTTTTTTAAGCCGCTTTTTTACATTTTAAGCAAACGTTCTCTTATTCTGCTGATGTATTTTTGGCGGTAATAAAGATCCTTTATAGCCAGCAATGTTTTTTGTTCTTGCTCATGCACATCATACCAATCGGTGAGCTGTTTAAGTTCATTAAAAACTTGCTGTTCTATTGCGTCAATTTCTTCATTTAAAGCAAGCAGTTTAGTTGCATCTGCTTCAAACTCCATATCCATCAAAGATTCATTTACCTCCATCATCTCCATTAAAAATGATTGTGGCAACTGGTAGTTCTCTCCTTCCTTAATCGTATCTGTTAAGGTTAAAATATACTGCAGTCTTTTATTGGGATTGGTTAAAACCTGATATGCTTTATTATTTAAGGTAGATAAGTTTAAAACTTCTTCCTGCTTTTCTTCACCTTCATTTGCATAAAAATCTGGATGATATTTTTTACTGAGTTCATAAAACTTTGACTTAACCGCATTTAAATCTGGTGTAAATTGCACAGGAAGGTTATAAAACTCAAAATAATTGGGCTGTTTACTTGTTTCGCTCATTTTATATGTATTAAAAAAAACCACATTTATAACCTTAAAAGGTACAAATGTGGTTAATAAAGAATGAATTATAAATTGTTATTTACCAAAAATCTTCAGGATGTCGTTGCCAAAGGCAAATACCATTAAACTGATCAAAATAACAAATCCAGCAATTTGTGCCTTTTCTAAAACTTTTTCACTTACAGGTTTACGTTGCACCATTTCTATTAAGAGAAAAACAACATGACCACCATCCAAACCTGGAATTGGCAATAAATTCATAAAAGCAAGCGCCATAGAAATTAATCCGGTCAATGTCCAAAACTTAACCCAGTCAAATGTACTACCATATACTTTAGCAATACCAATCGGACTGCTAATATTACGTGCGCTTACTTTTCCGGTTAACATTTTACCAATACCTTTTGCATTATCAGCAAAAGTGCTCCAAGCCATATTGGCACCTTCTGGCAAAGATTCAAAAAAGTTAAAATCTATATGTGAAGTAGGCAATTTGGTAAATTTCGGGCCTACTCCAATGATTCCATCTTTATTCACTAAAACATTAAAGGTAATTTCTTGACCACCACGCAGTACCAGTATGTTAACTGTTTTATTGGCATTTTTAGAAATTTCATTTTTAAACTCATCAAAAAAAGCAATTGCTTTATCATTTACCTTTAAAACACTATCGCCAGGTTTTATGCCTGCCGTATAAGCGGGATAAACAGGTTTTTCTTTTTTAATTCTAAATAAAGTTTCAAATAAAGAAGGCTTGTCTGAATCTTTGTCTCCAGGCGCACTCACCTCTTTTATTGCGCCCATTTTATAACGTGGCGTTATAAAATTTTCTTTATCATTCTTTGAAATTTTGTTTAATACGTTATCTGGAACAGTGACATAAATGGTTTTACCTGCTCTTAAAACAGTTAATTGAGCATCACCAAATAAAACTTTTGAACTTAGAACATCCTCAAAACGAATTAGTTTTTTACCATTTATAGCTAATATTCTATCGCCATTTTTTAAACCTATTTCTTGTCCGATGCTTCCTGTTGCTATACCGTTTGGTAATTTATCATTTACAACATAGGTTTGGCCATATTTAAAGGTCAGCATCCAAAAGATTACAATCCCTACAATTACATTTACAATGATACCGCCAAGCATAACGATTAAACGTTGCCATGCTGGTTTTGAGCGGAATTCCCAAGGTTGTGCTGGCTGTGCCATTTGTTCGGTATCCATGCTCTCATCAATCATACCGGCTATTTTCACATAGCCACCCAAAGGAAGCCAACCTATTCCATATTCTACATCGCCTTTTTTAAAACTAAAAAGTTTAAATCCCCATGCATCAAAAAACAGGTAAAACTTTTCTACTTTAATACCAAATGCCCTTGCTGCCAAAAAATGCCCTAATTCGTGTAATATTACCAATAAAGACAATCCGAGCAACAGCTGCCCCGCCATAATCAATCCATTCATATGTTGTTATTAATTTTATGTTAGATGTTAAAATATACTTTTTGTTACGAGTTCGGCCGCTAAGATACGGCTATGTTTGTCAGTTTCTAAATAATCATTTAAATTGGGATTGCCTGCAAATTTAATTTGTTCCATACAGCTTTCAATAACATCACTCATTTGCAGGAAACCTATTTTATCGTTTAAAAAAGCATCAACCACCACTTCATTTGCAGCATTTAAAATACATGGCATATTGCCCCCTTTTTCTAAAGATTTATAGGCCAAATTTAAATTTCTAAAAGTACCTCTATCTGGTTTTTGAAAACTCAGATTAGGATAATCTAAGAAATTAAAACGCTTAAAATCGTTTTTTAGCCTGTTTGGATAATTTAAGGCATACTGTATGGGCAATTTCATATCAGGAACCCCCATTTGTGCTTTCATCGAGCCATCTGTAAACTGAACAATGGAGTGCACAATAGATTGTGGGTGTACAATGACATCAATTTTTTCAACAGAAAGATTAAAAAGCCATTTGGCTTCAATAACTTCCAAGCCTTTGTTCATTAAAGAAGCCGAGTCTATGGTAATTTTAGCCCCCATCACCCAATTAGGGTGTTTTAAAGCCTGTTCCTTTTTTACATTTAATAAAAAAGGAATATCCTTATTTAAAAACGGTCCTCCTGATGCGGTAAGATATATTTTTTCAATTTCATTTTGTTCTTCACCAACCAGACACTGAAAAATTGCCGAATGCTCAGAATCAACAGGAAGAATTTTAATCTGATGTTCAATAGCCAGTTGCGTAATCAGCTCACCAGCAACAACCAAGGTTTCCTTATTTGCTAAGGCAATATCTTTTCCTGCTTTAATGGCGGCAATAGTTGGCTTTAAACCCACAGCGCCCATTAGTGCGGTTAATACCAGATGACTTTCTGTATTTGATGCAATTTCTGTAAGGGCTTCTTCTCCAGCTAAAACTTTAATAGGATAAGATGCTAGTGCTTTTTTAACCTCATTATATTTTTGTTCATCGCAAATTACAACCGTTTCTGGCCGAAAGGCTATGGCCTGTTCAATGAGCAATGTTGCATTTGTTAATGCAGATAAAGCTTTTACTCTAAAAATTTCAGGATTATTCCGGATAACATCTAGTGCTTGTGTACCTACACTACCGGTAGACCCTAATATGGTTATATTTTTCAAATCTTATTTAATATTAATTGAAAGGTATCAAGTTTAACTTAAACAATAAACTTTTCCAGTGCATTAGCCATTTTTCTATCATTGCTTAATCTGGGCACCTTATTTTGCCCTCCTAGTTTACCCTCGGCTTTCATATAGTTGACAAAGGCTTCTTTTTGCAACGTACGGATAATTAAAGGCTGAAGGATATTGCCCTTAATAAGATCAAAATAGTAAATATTTTTTTCCTGCAGTGCCTGATCAACTTTTTGACTAAAATTAGCTATATTTTTTGGATGCTTTGAAAACTCTATGAACCACTCATGATAGGGCAACTGCCCTTGAGCAGGATTTACTTGAGGCGCAACGGTAAACTCGGTGATTTCTACCCCTTCTTCATTTGCAACAGTTAATAATGCCTGCTCAACTTCTTCGCCAATTACGTGCTCACCAAAAGCAGATATGAAATGCTTAATTCTTCCGGTGACCACTATTTTATAAGGATTTTTAGAAACAAACTTCACCGTATCACCAATACTATAGCCCCATAAACCTGCATTTGTGTTCATAATAAGTGCATAATTTTGATTTAACTCAATTTCTGCAAGTGATAAACGGCTGGGATTCTCATTATAATACTCATCAGCAGGGATGAATTCATAAAAAATACCTGCATTTACCAATAACAGCAACCCTTTATCATCCTGTACATCCTGATAGGCAATAAAACCTTCTGATGCAGGGTACGTTTCGATGGAATCTATTTTTTTGCCTATGCTTTGTTCAATTTTAGCTCTATAGGGTTCAAAATTCACTCCACCGTAAATAAACAAACTAAAATTTTTAAAAATATCTGCAATTTTTTTGCCTCCGCTTTTGCTAGCAAGTTTGTCGAAATACATTTGTACCCAAGGTGGGATCCCCGAAATCAAAGTCATGTTTTCATGAATCGTTTCATCAACAATGGCATCAACTTTTTGCTCCCAGTCTTCAATACAGTTCGTATTGTAAGAAGGCAGGCGGTTTTTCTGTAAATATGCCGGAACATGATGTGCTACAATTCCGGAAAGACGGCCAACATTAACACCATGTTTTAAACTTAAAGTTGGGCTTCCCTGCAAGAAAATCATTTTACCATTAACAAAACCAGTTTTACCTGTTTCATGAATATAGGTAAGAATGGCATTCCGGGCAGCTTTTATATGCTCGGGCATAGACTCTTTTGACAGGGGAATATATTTTATGCCTGATGTAGTACCTGATGTTTTGGCAAAATAAAGGGGCTTTCCAACCCATAGTACATCAGCCTCACCGTTTACAACACGGTCTATGTATGGTTTAAGATCTTCATAATCACAAACAGGCACATTTCTTTTAAAATCAGCATAGTTTTTGATCTGGCCAAATTGATGGTCTTTACCAAAGCCTGTATGTTGAGCAGTTTTAATTAATTTTTCAAAAACTTCTTGCTGAGTCTTAAGCGGATTGTTTTTCCACTTATTAATCCGACTAACCGTAAATGCCGCAAAGGGCTTGCTTAATAACGCCTTTAATCCCATAACATCCCTCAGCCCTATACAGGGCTTTTTTTCTAATCGTTAATGTTTAAACTTAAGGTGAATATTGAATGCTGCCATTTTGATTTAAACAATATTGTGTAAAATATCCGGATGGTCATCTCCTTTGTATTCACCCATAATTTTACGGTAGGCCACAGCAAAAAAAGCGGTTGTAAAGGGTACAATTACAAATGAACTGAATACAACTACAATAAAAGAGATGTACTGGTTAATATCATAATCAAAAAAGAAATTGATTAACCGGAAACCTGTCATCACTACAACATAAAAAAATGCAAATACCAATGCCTGTACAAGTGCCAAGCCTACAAATATAAACAGCAACTTTATAAAATTACCTTTTGTGGTTGCTAAGCTCAATTTTATTGATTCAAAGGGACTACAGTGCTTATCTATGATAAAAAATGGGAAGAAAACAATTCTTATAAATGTGAAAATAATACTCATTGCCGCAATGGCAACTGCAATGTTTACAATCACCTTACCGGCATAGGTAAAATTATTTATGAGTCCTTCATTAACTGCAAACTTTAATATCATATCCAATATGTACAGTACGGGCATTAATAAAATACCTACTAAAAAAATACTGAAACCAAAATAAACAGTACCGATTAAAAAACGGCCAATTTCTTGCCGTGTTGGTAAGGTCTCTATTATCTTAATGTCAGCACTTTCATCATCCAACAGCTTGAATATGTATTTAATCAGGCACAGTTCTACTAAACAGTAGCACATAATGAAAATTAACAGCATTAAAATGCGTATACCAACATGAAGTTCGCTCATAAAAAAAGCCATAAATGTTGATGTGGATGCTGTTAAGAAGATTAAGAAACATAGTGTAGCAATTGAAAAGTAATTATCCCGGGTTACTTTCCAGGCTTGCATAATGACATCCTTAACAGCAAAAGTACTTTCCTTTAAATAATCTATCATGAGTGTTTAAAAATTATTCTTTTTATAAAATCCTGCATAAATCCCAAGCCATAAGCGGTTAATTGAATGAATGAAGCTATAATGCTCAAAAATGCAACTTTTAATGATTTATTTACTGACCATGAATGAAAAAATATCAGCATAAAGATAAGCAATAGTACTGCATTACAAACAAGACCTAAAGGGCAATATAAAATATTACATAATACGGTAAAGCCAATGAATATGGTGAAGGCTGCCGGTATAAAATGCACCAATTTAAGTTCTTTTGGAAAATGTTTGTATATATTAATTCTGGCCCTGCCAAAAAAATGCAGCTGTTTATAAAACTGACTAAAGCTGGTACGCCGTTTATGATAAACTTTTGCCTCCGGTATTAACCCAATTTTAAAGCCATTTTCCTGAATGCGGATGCTATATTCAATGTCCTCTCCTAACCTAGTTAAAATAAAGCCCCCTACTTTTTCCCATACGCAACGGGATACCCCCATATTGAAACTTCGAGGATGGAACTGACCAATGTGCTTTTTATTGCCTCTAATCCCCCCTGTAGTAAAAGGCGAGGTCATTGCATAACTTATCGCTTTCTGTACAGGCGTAAAACTTTTATGTGCTGCATCAGGCCCTCCATAAGCATCTAAATGATGTTCAAACAAGTAGTTTTTTACAATTTCTAAATAATTAGCAGGAATTAAACAATCTGAGTCAAAAATGACAAAATAATCACCTTTTGCATGTTCAAAACCAAAATTACGGGCAAAACCCTGGCCTTCGTTCTTTTTGAAAAAATATTTTACATCTAACCTATCGGCATAACTTTCCACTATGGCTTTTGCGTCTTCTCTTGATCCATCCTCAATGACCAGGACTTCAAACTGCAGATAGGTTTGCTGAGTTAAGGTATTTAGAAGTTCGTCAATTTCCTGCGGACGGTTATAAAGTGGAATTATGATGGAGAAAAACATGTTTTAGAGCTGAAAAAGCGAAAGACTAAAGACCAAAGCACAGTTGCTTTAAGCTTAGCCTTAAGCTTATTTTATTTCTTTTTCTATTAAATACTGGTTTCTTTCTGGTGCATTACGTGATAAAAGTTCAGCAATAAATCCAGCTAAAAACAACTGGGAACCAACAACTATTGCAACAAGTGATAAATAAAATAAAGGTTGGTCTGTTACATCACGATAGGCTAATCCCTGCCAGATCAGGTATTTTTTTTCAAATAAAATGTACAATGACATCATTATTCCAATAAAGAAGCTCAACACTCCCAATGATCCAAAAAAGTGCATTGGGCGTTTACCAAACTTACCTACGAAAAATATAGACAGTAAATCCAAAAATCCGTTTACAAACCTACTAAACCCAAATTTTGTGGTTCCATATTTACGTGCACGGTGCTCTACAACCTGTTCGGCTATTTTATTAAAACCTGCCCATTTGGCAATTACCGGTATATAGCGGTGCATTTCGCCATATACTTCTATTGTTTTTATAACATCGCTTCGGTATGCTTTTAAACCGCAATTAAAATCATTCAGGGCTATACCGCTCATTTTACGCGTTGCTGCATTAAATAATTTAGTCGGAATGGTTTTCGTTATTGGATCATAACGTTTTTTCTTCCATCCTGAAATCAGATCAAGATTTTCTTCTTTTATACGGCGGTACAGTTCTGGAATTTCATCTGGACTGTCCTGCAAGTCTGCATCCATTGTAATTACAACATCTCCCTGTGTTGCTTCAAAACCAACATTAAGGGCGGCAGATTTCCCATAGTTCCTTCTAAACTTAATCCCTTTAATTGCAGTATTTTCTTTACTCAAAGATTCAATAACTGACCAGGATGCATCTGTACTCCCATCATCAATCAGGATAACTTCATAACTAAAATGATTGGCATTCATTACATTTGCAATCCATGCCGTTAATTCGGGCAAAGATTCATCTTCATTATATAAAGGTACTACAACTGATATATCCATTTTTGAGTATTATCGTTATTGCGAATAAGAAATAGACAATCATTTAAGATTGCCAAATGCCAATCGGCTATACTTCATTTACAATAACACATTGTTAAAAACGTGCAAATTTCATCAAATAAAATGATAAAACCCTAACGTAGTTAAATTACTGTTTAATTTTTCTGTTCTTCAAAATGATTGAAAGATAGTGGTCTATCTCTTTTAAAGATGGCAGCAAATATTATGGCTAATACAAAAATTACAGGAATTGCTATTGTTATATTTCTAAATACAGTTTTTACCGATAATTCATTCTGCTTAACAAACTGCTCGTCCATTTTCTCCATTTCCGAATCAATTTTTTCAGCTTCGATATTTTGCTTCTTCATAAATGCGGCAGAGCTTTCTTTTATGCGCTCCTGCATATTAGAGGTAATATTTCTATCAATCAATTTAGTGTAGCCTAAGTTTAAGCAAAAAGAAAATGCCCAGCCCACAAAAAACATTAAGAAAATACCTTTTAAAGCTTGTTTAAAAGTCCAAAAACCACCTATTTGTTTACGCAGGTTAATACATAGAAAAATTACAGCGATTATAGGGATAACCAATTGAAAAATTATTGGATAAGCAATAATACTCACCATAAAAGATTCAGAACCCGAAATCAGATAAAGTAATATGATACCGAAAACAAAAAATACTAAACCCAATACGAGCCCGTACTTAATGATTTCTTCGTAAATTTTAGGCTTATTTTCTTGGTTTAAAACTTGATTTTCCATATGTGCTAATTGTTAATTGTAGTAATTAATGTATATGTAGCCACATCAAATGATTTGTTACGGCTAAATTGAATTAATTCTTTTATGGTTTCTGCACTTCCTTCCGTATCCAGGAAAAAGGTCATGAAAGGAACAAATAGTTCCTGCATTTCTTCACTTATGTTTAGGACAGATGCATTTTTGCAAATATCTTCCACGCTGCCTTCAGCCAGTTGCTGATTGCTGATCAGTTCTTCATAAATATCAAATTCATCCTGAAATTCATCATCTTCAACCAATAAAAATTCTTTTAAAAAATCGCCCAATTCAGGATCCAGGTCTTCATCATGACATTCTTTAATGTAGAGCAGCAGATTTAGAAGTTCAGTACCCCTATCAATGGTTTCTTCTTCTATATTGGCCCATTCTTCACTTTCTAAATAGTCTTCTTCCAGTTTCTGAACATCGCTGCTGAAAAAGTTGACCATCAATAAATCGAAAAATACTTCTCTAAGTTCTTCAAACTTAGGATATGAATCAAAAACACCATCAAATGATTTTGCCTTTTCTAAAAAATTTATTTCCAACTCAAATACATCTATAAGCTGTTTTTCAAAATCGCCCGTTTCTATTTTAGAAACTTCTGCATATTTATAAATTGATGCGTTTAACGCTTTTTTTACTCTGTTATCCATAATAAAGATTAATTAAAATAATTTGATCAAATTTCAGGGTTTGAATTTGCTTCCTTTTGACCACTTATATGATCAGGTTATTTCTATTTATACCCTATGGTATTGATTGTTGTTGTAAACTAAAGTTACTTTACCCTTAAGTTCAGTACCCAATAATGGGCTATTTACTGATTTAGAATAATTGTTGTCGGTTTGATAAAGCCATTTCTTATCGGTTGCAAATACTGTAAAATTTGCATGTGCGCCCTCTTCTATTACCGGTATATTTAAATTTAATAATTTACGGGGATTTATAGCCAATTTCTCAACAATTGTGGCCACATCCAAACCCGATTTTACCATTAACGGCAATACAGTTTGCAGTGCAATAATTCCATAATGTGCAATTTCAAATTCAACATTCTTGAATTCTATTTCTTCTGGTCTGTGCTGTGAAGTCACCGCATCAATTGTTCCGTCTTTTAAACCATTTAACAAGGCTCTAACATCTGTTTTACCGCGCAGTGGTGGTTTCACTTTATAATGGCTGTCAAAATCATTTAAAAGCTCCTCTGTAAAAACCAGGTGGTGCGCAGTAACATCGGCAGAAACTTGTACACCATCTTTTTTTGCTTTACGTATCAGTGCTACAGCTCCGGCAGTAGAAATATTACTGATATGGATTTTCGTTTCATTGTAGGTTGCCAAAAAAATATCGCGTGCAATATGCATTTCCTCTGCCAGCGCCGGTATTCCTTTCATACCAAGTAGTACACTGGTTTTACTTTCATTAACCTGTGCTTTACCAGCTATAGATTTATTTTCTGGATACACCATAAGCAGTGCATGGATTCCTTTTGCATACTGTAATGCACGGCTCATGAAACCATCATCCTGTATCGCTTTATCCCCATCAGAAAAAGCTACTGCACCTGCACTTTGCATATCAAAAAGCTCTGCCAGCTCTTTAGCTTCTCTATTTTGGCTAATCGCACCAATGGGAAAAACATCAACTAAATTGTTTTTTGCTTTGTTAATGATGTATTCTACCTGAGATTTAGACTGAACTACCGGATTGGACTGTGGCAAAAGTGCTAAACCTGTAAATCCCCCAGCTTTTGCAGCTAAAGTTAAGCTTTCTATATCTTCTTTAGTTTCAAATCCAGGATCTCCAGACACACTGTTTAAATCAAAAAAACCAGGGCTTAAATAAGCACCTTCTGCATCAAAAACAGCCTCATTTTTTTCAGATTTTAGCTTGCCTATACTTTTAATTTTTCCCTCAATTATTCTAACGTCGCAATTTTGTCCATTAAATTTACTTTGCGGATCGACAATATTTACATTGTTTAAGAGAAGATTCATGTTGTCTTTATTGAATGGTGGTAAAACTTAATAAGCAAAATTTCTATGGCAATAAAAATCAGCGACAAAATTAGACAAAGTTTCCATAAAGTATGCCCTATTTTATCCTGATCTGCCGTTAATTTAATTGAATCTTTATCTACGTCAAATAGATGCAGATTGGCTTTGCCCTTAATTTTATCTATATCCATTTTACTTAAATAATGTAAATCAGATTCTGTTCGGGTTGTATTAAAACTATAAACAGCAAGAAGCGAATCAGCAAGTGTCAAACTATAAAATCCAGGTTTTTTAAGCTGATCAGCAACATAAATAAAGGTTTTGCCTTCAGCATGACGCAATTCTGGAATGGTTTCAAAACTCTGATCGGATAGCTTTAAGATTTGATTTTTGCCCAGTGTAATTTTTTTCGTCTCTAAGGCTACATCTTTACCTAATGTATTAAAAAAAGACTGCCCCTGGCTATTAACTGTAGATATGCGGTACATTAGTGGAACAAAAATAAGACTTCTGGCTATATTTCCATCTTGATTGCCCAAGCCAGATGCCATTATGTATGCATGCCCATTCCCAATATTATATTGTGCAAAAAAGAGTTGTCCGCCGGGCAATTGCAGGATATTTTCCTTACTTAAACGATTGCTTTCTTTAAATAAAAAGTAGCGATTTACGGTAGGCAGTTCTAAATTTTTGGGAATCTGTTCAAATACTGTTTTAAAAATAGGATGGCTGAGCTCTATCCTGTCTACCTGTACAGGGCCCACATTTAGTGACTGTACCAGTGGTAAATTCAAGCTGCCTAAAAAAGCATTATACGTTTGTATATCTGCATCTAAATTGGGCAGAACAACAACAGCTCCCCCATTTAAAAGGTACTTTTTAAGTTGCTCGGCTAAGCCTGTAGATGGATTTTTTAACCCATTTAAAACAATTAAACGATAGTTTGAAAAATTGTTATAATTAATATTACTTTCTAAATTTTCTGTGAGTTTATAATAATGATCTACAGCAAAAAGGGTCTTGATATAATGACCAGCTTGCAAACCATTAATACTTAAAACCGGCAGCTGGGATTCGACCTTAAAACTAAAATTGAGGGTATCATCAAACGTTAAAGGAAAATCTTTAATACTAATTACCCCCTTTTGCCAGCCAGCTTTTAGTCCACTAAAACTTAAGGTATCAAGCTTAACCTTACCCGCAGGAACTGTTATTGACCCCTGCCCCATTTGCTTATTATTTAAGCTTAATTTTAGGGGAATATTAACGGCCTCTTTATCCGAATAGTTCTTAACCTTTACCACCAATTTTTCACTAGCCCCCGGCTGGTGGTTTGGTGAAAGCATCCAGGCACTATCAACAGCAACATTGGGCAGTGGAGTAGCATTGAGCATCAAAAAAGCATACTGAATATCGGGTTTGGTTGATAGTTCTGCACGATCTGCCATATTTTTTTGAAAATCAGAAAGGATAAAACTATATTTATTTGATGTGGATGTAAATATATTTTCCTGGCGGTTTAAAATCTGCTGGAGACTGCGACTTGATGCTGAGATTTTTACGTCATCAACAGCTTTTAAAAATTCATCAGCATTTAATAAACGTTGATGCTTGCCTTCAAAGTCATTTGTTAAAATTTGAAAGCGGTCATTTAATCCAAATTTTTTGACTAAATCTTTTGCTCTTCTTTTGGCTTCATCAAGCAAACTGCCATCTTTATTTATGGCCTCCATACTATAACTGTTGTCAATATAAACACTTACAGTATTTGTTAGTGTGGCATTTTTTTGATGATTTAACGGGATATAGGGCTGGGCAAAAGCCAGAACCAAAAAGGTGACAGCCAATACCCTCGACAATAAAATAAGTAAATTTTTAAGCTGTTTTTTTGAAGAATTTTGTTGCTCTACCGCTTTTAAAAGCTGAACATTTGAAAAATAAACCTTTTTAAATTTTCGAAAATTGAATAAATGAATAATTATCGGAAGGACAACCGCAATTAGTGCAAAAAGAAAGCCCGGATAAAGGAAATTCATCAAAAATCAAAGTTATAAAAAATATGGACAATGGCGAACCTGAAAAATAATTAAAGCAAGTTAGTACATAAATCCAGGAAACTCAATATTTACAATCTTCCAACGGCCATTTTGTAGTGCAAAGTAAAGCTTAAAAGGCCCGCTAATAATTTTAGATTGATTTTTAAGAATTTCTCTATAACCTGCAACCCCCTCAACAAACCCCATACCTTTTCCATTACCAAACAGTTCAAAATGTGCATCAATAATATCATATCTTCCGCCAACATATTCATCAGATTGGCCAAAAACACCTTTTAACCTACTCACAACCAATCCTTTGTCAACCAACTTATTACCAGGAAGAATGAAAAAATCGCTCAGTTCATCAGTAATTGATTTGGATTGTTTAAACCATGATTTGATAAATTTGATCGCGCTATTAACGATATCGGCTTGATGACTGAAAGTAGGTTCTTCTTGCATTTTGCAAATCTACACCTTCTATCTAAACTTTTTCATTGCAGCCCATAGTTTTTCGTCCATGTCATAAACATCGGCACGGTATACTATATTATTATTCTGCGACCAAGCTGTAAAATAAGTAATTAAAAGAGGGACTGGTTTTTTGGGTCCAAACCAAGCAGGCTTAAGCTGAAATGCCTTTGTTGTATCTGCTTTTTGTGCAATGCGTTTTTGATACCATTTATTATGTGTACTGTCTACGGGAGGCAGGTCAACCTCGGCCCTCAGTTTATCATAGGTATAGGGATCTTTAACCAACAGTTCTGCAAATTCTAAAGGTTTTTCAATACGTACACAGCCGTGGCTTATTGCGCGGTTGCTTAAATTAAATCCATTTTTATTATTGGTATCATGCAAATAAATGCTGCTGCTGTTATCAAAAATAAACTTAAACTTCCCTAATGCATTTCCACCACCTGAACCCTGTTTAAATTTAAAAGGAAGCTTATCTCTAGCATATTTATCCCATTGTATGGTGTCAGGGTCATTCACCAATTTATCTTTATAATACACTTTGATATTACTGTTTGATAAATAATAAGGGTCTTTTCTAGCCATCCAATAAATTTCGCTCTGAGCAATACTTACAGGTATATTCCAAACCGGATTAGCCTGTATAGAGTTTATTTTACTAAACAATAATGGGGTTTCATGATTTTTAGGCTTATCATCTAAATTTTTTGATTTTTCAAATGCTTTGAGTTTTTCATCATAGCCGTTTTCTCTTTTTGCCCCTACACAAACCTTCATACTGATCAATGTATCCTGGTGATTAAACCAGGTGAGGTTAAAATCGGGAATATTAACTTGCACATAATTATCTCCAGTTTCGGGCATTTTCCAGCGAAAACGTTCCATATTTAAACTTAAAATTCTTTTTTCGCTTTCCGTAACTGCCTTTAAAAATGCTTCTTGTAGTGCTTTATACTGAACTGATTTGGGCTGAGCAAATTTTAAGGTATCCAACATACTTACGGAGTTAAGTAGATTGTTAATGGACAAACTGTCTGGACGTTTGACTGGAATATAATATCGTGAAAATATATTTTTTGGATTAACCAGTCCATACTGCAGGTAATTAGTATAATTTAAATAGGCATTTGCAGTCAACAGCTCCAGTTTTGCAATTACCGGATAGCTTTCTTCTACTTTTTTAAATTTATTTGCATCAAGTGTTTTTAAAAGATTTTTTATTTCATCAACATCAAATATTTTTGGATTGAATCCATGAACTGTACTATTCTGTAAATAGCTTACTAATGAATCAAGTTGTCCATTTGTATAAAACTGTGTTACAAACTTAGACTGGTCGCCACGGTTCTTATAAAAAGATATTATTGCTTTTGGGTTGACGAATTTTTTAGATAAGCTATCTAAGGATTCAACAAAAATCTGATCATAAGCTACCGTATCAAAGTTTTTGTAGATTTTATTCTTGAAATGCTCAGATAAGACTTTGCCAATCTCGGGTGGACTTTTAAACCAACCACAGGCAGTAATGCTTAGGACAAATGGGATAATTAGAAAACGGAAATTTTTCAACACGTATTATTTAATACAAAATAAGGTTATAACTTTTTAAAATAAGCATAAAGGCAAATTAAGTGCCATTTTTTTTTGTTTTACCATTTCTATCTTTATATTTGCGAACGCTGATCAGCTTAAGTATTGATACAGACATAAATAATATCATGGAATTAATTTTGAACCATCACTTACATTTACACCATCGCCAATAGGCGATATGATATGTTTGTTTTGTACTTCAAAACTTTTTTTCCGTAAAATTATTTCTTGTTCATTCTATATTCAATACTTTGAAAACACTTAAAATCGCTATCCAAAAATCGGGTAGGTTAAACGAAAAATCTGTAGAAATACTAAAAAATTGTGGCCTTTCTTTTGAAAACTACAAAAGTTCACTCATATCAACCGTTACCAATTTTCCTTTAGAAATTCTGTTTCTACGTGATGACGATATTCCGGAATACGTTCAGGATGGTATTGCCGATCTGGGAATCGTTGGAGAAAATGTAATTGTTGAGGCCAAAGCTGAAGTAAGCTATTTACAAAAATTAGGTTTTGGTAAATGCACTTTAAAAATCGCTGTTCAGGCAACCAGCAATATTCAAAGCCTGACAGAATTAAATGGTAAAGCAATTGCCACTTCTTATCCTGTAATTCTAGAAAAATTTCTAAAAGAAAAAGAAATCAATGCTGATATCAGAACCATTTCAGGCTCAGTAGAGATTGGTCCCGGATTAGGTTTAAGTGACGCCATTTTTGATATTGTTTCAACTGGTGGCACACTAAAAAGCAATGGATTAAAAGCCTTTGCTGATGTCATGTCATCAGAAGCTGTTTTAATTGGCAATAAATCTATTGCAGAGCATCCAGAGGTACTGGAACTTATTCAGCGTATACGTTCTGTATTAAGTGCGAAATCGAACAAGTATGTTGTTTTGAACGTTTCAAAAGATAATTTACCTAAAATTGTTGAACTTTTACCTGGTGTAAAAAGCCCAACAGTAGTGCCTCTTTTTGAAGAAAACTGGGTTGCCGTACATTCAGTAATTGCCGAAGTAGATTTCTGGGATAAGATAAACAGTTTAAAAGCTGCGGGAGCCGAAGGTATTTTGGTGATGCCAATAGAAAAAATAATCTCTTAAGCCCTAACCTTAAAAAATCTAGACATTGAAAACTTACAATTATAAAGATTTAACCAAATCGAAAATTGAAGCACTTTGTTCCAGACAGATTGAAGATGATCAAGAAATTGAAGCCCGTGTGGCCAACATTTTAGAAACAGTAAAGAAAGAAGGTGATCAATCAATTTTCAATTTTGCGAAGCGCTTTGACAGGGTGAGCTTAAATAAGCTGTTCCTGGATTTTGATGAACTTAAATCTATTGCTTCCAATATTCCTGCAGATGCCAAAAAAGCGATTGATATCGCCTATCAAAATATAAAATCTTTTCATCAGGCGCAGCTTAAAAAAGAAGATAAGATAGAAACGATGCCCGGCGTAGTTTGCTGGCGCGAAGCCAGGCCAATAGAAAAAGTAGGGCTTTACATTCCTGGTGGTACAGCCGTTTTACCCAGCACTTTTTTAATGCTGGCCATACCTGCAATTATTGCAGGCTGTACAGAAATTGTAGTTTGTTCTCCACCACAAAATGACCCTAATCTACCTGATGAACAGGGCAAAACCAATTGTTATTTAGCCTATTGCGCTGTACTTCTGGGCATAGAAAAGATCTACTTAATTGGTGGTGCCCAAGCTATTGCAGCCATGGCCTATGGAACTGAAACAGTACCTAAAGTTTACAAGATCTTTGGCCCCGGAAACCGCTATGTAACGACCGCAAAAACAATGGTTCAAAACAAAACGGCAATTGATATGCCAGCAGGGCCATCGGAGGTTTTGGTTATTGCTGATGAAACGGCAATACCGGCCTTTGTTGCTGCCGATTTACTGGCACAGGCTGAACATGGTGCCGATAGTCAGGCTATTTTAGTTTCTACTTCTGCTCATATTATTACCGAAACTTTAAAAGAAGTAGCCCAACAAATGACCTTTTTACCCAGAAAAGAGCTTGCCAATAAGGCAATTCTAAATTCTTATGCAGTTTTGACAGATAGTTTGAGTGAGGCTATGGAATTTTCAAATGCATATGCACCTGAGCACTTAATTTTAGCAGCAGAAAGCCATACACAGCTTATCCCTTTAATTCGTAATGCAGGATCTGTGTTTTTAGGCAACCTAACACCAGAAAGTGCTGGCGATTATGCATCGGGTACAAATCATACCCTGCCCACAAGTGGCTTTGCCAAAGCCTATTCTGGAGTATCTACTGATGCTTTTTTGAAAAAAATAACCTTTCAGCATTTATCCGCCGAAGGTCTTAAAAACATAGGTTCAACGGTAGAAATTCTTGCAGAAGCGGAGGGTTTGCAAGCACATAAAAATGCTGTGCGTATTCGGCTTGAGAAACAAAAAATAAAAGAACAATAATATAACAATTCATGCTGAATTTTCAGCATCTATTTTCATAAAGCCCTGAATAAATTCAAGGTGACGAATAAAAGTATAAAAATGAACATCAACGATTTAGTTAGAGAAAATATAAAAAAGCTTAAACCCTACTCTACTGCACGAGATGAGTTTAAAGGACAGGCATCCGTTTTTTTAGATGCCAACGAAAACAGCTATGGCTCACCCTTACCAGCCAATTACAACCGCTATCCTGATCCACTGCAGCTGGATTTAAAAGATGCCATTAGTAAAATAAAAGGCGTGCCTATTGAAAACACATTTTTAGGCAACGGCAGTGATGAAGCTATTGATTTGCTGTTCCGTGCATTTTGTAACCCCGGAAAAGACAATGTAATTATTCTGCCCCCTACTTATGGCATGTATGAAGTATCTGCAAATATTAATGATGTAGAAATACGTAAGGTCAATCTACTGCCAAATTTCCAACTGGATTTAGAAAAAATTGCTGAAACAATTGATCAGAACACAAAAATTATTTTTATCTGTTCGCCAAACAATC
>Ga0116227_10007301_pt1 | contig 21707 bp, 17 predicted proteins | sample S1TSphgellanicum_FD_89693 | JGI IMG/M metagenome (GOLD analysis project Ga0116227, IMG submission 89693) | Host-associated microbial communities from peat moss isolated from Minnesota, USA - S1T2_Fb - Sphagnum magellanicum MG | ecosystem: Host-associated > Plants > Peat moss > Unclassified...
CTTTTCTGGGAAGGTTTTTTTCTTTTTTTTTTTTTTTGTTGGGGGGGAGGGGGGGGGGTTTGGGTTTGGGGCTTTTTTGGTAGGTTTGGGGCTTTTGGCGGGGGTTTGGGGGGTTTTTGGTTTTTGGTTTGGCTTAAAGCTTTTTGTGGATTTGGAAGCCCTTTTTTGGGGGGAGCCTTGCAGCTTTTGTGGGGGGTTGGGGGGCGTGTTTTGTGGGGTAGTTTCAAGCGTTGGCGGGTTCTCAGACTTTTTGGTGGGAAGTTCAAAGCCATTTTTTTTTGGCGTTTATGGCCTGGTTGTGCTGTTTTGCCTGCGTTTCCTTGATCTAAAGGCAGATCTTGTGAGCAGGAGGAGGCGCTGCAGCAGAAGAGCGAGAGATACGTTTCCAGGCATTGCTGTTGGTGAGGAGACTGACTCTTCTGCAGGTAGGTGTGGTTGGAAGAGGTGAAAGAATCATCCTAGTCTAGAGTGCGCGGTTTTGCTTTCGTATGAATTCATTCCTGCCAACTCGTAGAAAAATCAAAACATCAGAAGGTCTAGGTTTCTGAGATAACAGTTGCAGAGTAGCAGAGTGAGGTGTTCAAAACGTGATTGCTTTTGGTTGTCGAACGAGTTCATTGGGTACCAGCCAGCCAGCCAGCATTTGTTTTTGTGAGGATACATTTATACGTGGGGGGTGTAAGAATACAACAGCGCTAGGAACTGTAGTGGGCGAGTCACAGAGAATGTACCCCCCCACACTTTTCTTGAAATAAAAGCTGAGGAAGAACGCAATGTCGGTCGGTCTCCATGAGAAGGAAGGAACGAAGAAGGAAGGGTGCATCATCATGTGTACATAGCTACAGTGGTTTGTCACTAGCTAGGAAGAAACTCTGGGCCCCTGACTCGGACACTTGGTATTTCTACAAATTTGGAAGAGTTACCAGACAATCTCTGAACGTTACCATCTGCATGCTCATGACAAAACTCTCTGGGTTTTTCAACAGGTGTCGAAGTCACCGTGACGTCGGGTATCTGGTGTAGGTCACTTGGCATTGTCGAATGGCTGCTGCCCTGCTGTGATCACATTCCTTTCATGAGAATCAGGTTGTCTTGGAAGCCCATGTAGTAAGTAAGTAGTTGGTCACTTCTCCTTGTGCAGCCTGCAAGACAAAGAGAGCAGGAAGATAAGAGCTCTGTGTTTCTAGGTTCTTGTTCCTTCATATAGGGCAGACTTTTTTTTGGGGGTAACTCTTGGACATGACAAAGCGCCAAAGAGCTTGCGATGATGATCTTCGAAAGCATTATGCAGTGACTTTGGGGAAGGGGTTAGCTTGCACTGTTGTTCTGTGTGATATACAATGTGTCTTTTTTCGAGCAGGTTGGTACAGTGCCACCCACAAGGAAAACCGTGCAAAGGTCCTTAGTGGTGAAGAAGGCAGATCATCATCGACTGTGGCAGCACCACCCGCTGCACATTTCCATGAGTATTGTGTGCTGGCGAACGGGGCAGTGAAGTAGGAGTCCTGTAGCCACACAGGCACAGGATATAGGAGGAAACAAGAGAGGAAACAACAGGCTCAACGCAACACAACAATCAAGAGAAGGATAGCGAGTCTATGCATGGAAGGCAGGGAAGCACCGGCTGCCGGACCCGGTGGTAGCATGCAGGTGACAGTTCAGAATACCTGGTTTTGGAATATAGTAGGTATCAGACTGTCTTCTCAACATTTGTTCAAGATCTGCTCCTGAAGGAAAACACAAAAAGTGTGGAAACTGCCCTTTGGCTGATCATGTCACTTGAGCTCGCACTTTGTACCATTGAGGTCATCATGGCGCTCTTGAAGGCCCACCGCTTTTGAAACCCTATTAAAGCATGCATGACTTTTGTGTGCCATTTTGTGTCTTCATGAGTAGTAATGCCCATGAAGACACCAAGCTCACAGTATTAATGCAAATGACCACAAATGCTGGAATCAGATGTGTGATCATTGGCTTTGTCACTTTTGGGTTGTGTTTATACCAGGAAGAATGTTTGTTTTATGCCATGTCCTTTTTATTTTTCTGGTTTGTTTAATAGCTGACCCTTCCTCTTCTCTAGCTATGAAAACCAGCATATACAGACTGATGAATTTTTCCTTTCCTCTAGCATTTATTGTCTCCCAGCATGGTGGAAACTTATGTGGCTGGGTGCTATCCACTTTCCCAATCTGATGTCATATAGTTTCCAATCTCAAGATGCAGCTCTGTAAAGAGCACTACCAAGGGACAGTGCAAGGGACTGCACTTGTCCAGTCCTCTATTTGTTTATATTTTCATGTGCCTCTCTTTTCAATGACAGATTGCACATGTTTTACAATTCTGGGTTAGACCTATGGATGGAGGGTAGCAGATCTTAAGACCACACTGGACCTTGAAGTTGAGGAAAGTGATGTACTGCCAATGTTTTCCTGTCCTAGACTGCAGAGTGTGGTGAGGGACTGTATATATATGCTTGGATCAACTCTTATGACCACACTCATTGTTGCAATACCTTTGCAATGTTGTTGCAGAGTTTTCTCTGCAAACTTGTACATAGACTTGGAGCTGACATGGTTGAATACCATGTGCATTTTGCAGATGCCCTATGGCCTTTTGCAGCCAAGAACTGTAGGATTGGGAGCACCCCAAGGTGGGAGCATGGGTGCCGGGTCACCACAAGGCCTGCATGCACCTGCTGCCACACGGCCAGCACCCTTGATTATGGGGATGACCCTTGGAACTGCTAGTCCTTCAATGGAGGGTGGGCCCTCTGGTCCTCTTCCAGTCATGAGTATAACTCCTGGCACAGGAACGACCACCATGAGTGCTGGTTCCATGGACCGGGGTGAGCCCTTGAAGCGGAAGAGGGGAAGGCCTCGCAAGTATACAAGTACTGATACTGAAGGCAATGTAATTCCACTGTCTCTACCACTTTCTGCATCTCCAGCAGTTGCAGGAACACCATCATCCCTGTCAGAGAGGCGTGGTAGAGGCAGACCTCTAGGTTCGGGCAAGAAGCAGCAGTTGGCAGCCCTTGGTATGTACCTGGCTCTGGTGGGTTAGTGAATTGTGATGTGGCTGTTTCTCCTCTGTTTATTGATGCCATGCCCTGCCTAACTAAGCTGTACCATGTGGAGGTAAGAGGATACTGTAATGTGGTGATTCCTACTGTAGGAGTGAGCAAGAAGTCCATTGCTCACATTTGGTTGATGATTGTTTTTTTGTCAATACTTGTTTTTTGTCAATGCTTTTTTTTTAATCAATACTTGTTTTTATGAAGACTTGATTTCTTTTATCAATGTTTGTTTTAAAATCAATACTTGCTTTTTATCAATGTTTGGATGCTGACACTGCTCTTGTGCTGCTGCCTTGTTTGCCCAAATAGGGGTTGTACTGGCAGGTTCAGCAGGCCAGAACTTCACACCACACATATTAACTATTGCAGCTGGGGAGGTAAGCACTCCCTCTTTTCTGTTTTTGACGTAAATGTTAGTTCTTGTCTCTTGTCCAATGTAAATATTCAGAAAACAAAATTGTGTGATATTTGTTACAGAAGTTTGCTCTCTGAAGTCACCCACACAGTTCATTCCAACTGGCATGAGAGATAACAACATACTTATCATGGTCCCAGTATGTGGTGTATTGTCTATAGGCATTAAGTTTGGATGCTTGTAATACTACAGCTGACCTGCTGTCAATCTGCATTTGCTTATTCAAAGAGTTATTTGGTGGATTTACAACAACCTGCAGGATGTTGCAACAAAGATTATGTCTTTTGCACAGCATGGATCACGTGCGGTTTGTGTAATGTCTGCTAATGGTGCCATCTCCAATGTCACACTACGCCAGCAATCATCATCGGGGGGCACTGTTACATATGAGGTACTATAATTTGCTGATATACTAGTTCTGGGATATATCAGCAATGGCCATCTCCCTCTTCACAGGCACAAGCAAAGTGTTGATAAATTGAGTACTTTCCATTGTGTTTGGCACAACCATTAGTCCTGACTTGAATTATTGGAAATCTTGATTGAAACCTGTTTTCTGAGTAGTAGCAGTTCATGACTTGCTTACTTCCAGTGATCATGTATTTGTACATCTGTTGTACTGGAAAACTATCTGAGACTACACTGCACTGTACCAGTATCTGAGACATCTCCTCTGTACCTTTGTAGTCATTGTGCCTGCATTCATAACAAGTAGAAGAAATGTTTCATTTTGCAGGGTCGATATGAAATTCTCTCTTTGTCAGGGTCATATCTTCTACAAGACACTGGAGGTGGAGGTCGCCTACGAACAGGGGGACTTAGTGTTTCTTTGGCAGGAACAGATGGCCGTGTTATTGGGGGTGGTGTGGCAGGCCTCCTTGTAGCAGCTTCTCCCATACAGGTAGCAATCCTGGTGGACATGGGTTATTTGTTCTTTATGATTGCTTTCCACTTTGATTAATGTCTCTATTACACCAAGTGCTCAAATCCTGGTGGAGTGAAGGAGATGCCAACTTGTCTTTCTTGTTTGCTGGCTTTGGTAGCTGTACATACATATAACACTGTCCTTGTAGTATTGTGGTGGAAAAGTCTATGTACCGTTTGCAAGGATTTTGTCAGCATTTTGCAATTGAAACATGATTGGGAGAAAAGAACCTTCTCATAAATCTCTTCATTGGTGCTTGTCATTGACAAATTAACTGTCATGGGATGTCGCTCTCTTGGGGGTTCTGATGCAGGTAGTAGTTGGGACTTTTATTTCTGATCCTGGTAAAGGCCTTTCAAAGCCTAGACTTGAGCAAGACACATTTATTGGCTTGTCTCCAGCATCTGCATCTGGGGCTGCTACTTCATCTGGAACACCGAGACCCCCTAAACTTCCAACACCAGGTCCAGTTCTGCTCTTAGAGATTGCCTATATCTGCTAATTTCAGTTGTCCCGGTTCATCTTTATTCTTTGCAGTTGTGTGCGGTGGGGAGGTGGATGTGGTAATGAATATTCTGTTGCGGTTTCCCCCTCGAGTTCTGAAAACTGCATGTATGGTGGTTGATTTGAGAGTTGAGATCTCTCATGTTTCTTAGCTCCATCATGGAGTTAATGAAAGAGAGTCTCCACTTCGGGAGAACATTTGTAGGCCAAAGGAGTCTTTGTATATTGCTTGGGAAGCTATGTGGTGCAAAGTTTTTCATGAGTGTACCCTTATATATGGTTGCAGCAGCAGGGCAGCAACAAGGAGTTGGGGCACTAGCTCCTCCCAGCAGTCAGACTGGAGGACAGACAAGCCCAAGTTTGGGCATGTTCCAATCTCTGGGGCCTTGGGCAAGTCCACAGCCATCTGCAGAAATCCGGCGGGCAGACATCAATGCTCTTCCAGGTGGATAATGCTGCTTCAGTGCCATGAAAATGCTAGCCTTGCTGTTTCATACGGAAACCCATATTGTATGCTAATCCTCTCTGGTTCATCTTGCCATACAGAAAAAGGTTTTTTTTGGTTGAGGAGGGGGGATAGCAGGCAATGAGACTCCTTTAGTGGAAACACATGGTTTTGCAGCCTAGGCTGGGGTGATTTGTCATTAGTGTGAAACCAGGGCTCACATTTCACAATTCTCAGACAATCTCACTGCACCAGCCTTCAGTGGGTTCCATGAGCTTGTAATCTACCCATGTGGGTAAGATTTGACAAGTATAGGGCTCTCTGTAAATACTGTCTTCAAGTTATCCTTTGGCAGGGGTGTGTTGGCTGCAGATGTAGAGAGGTCAGTCTCTGAAGCTGGAAGCATGTGAGGAGGATTTCCATTTTTTTTGCCTCAACTTCACATGGCTCCATAATTTTGAGTAGTTTTACCCGCCAGTTATTTGTGCTGGGCCTTGAAGCTTGCACTGGGAGGTCTGTTCTTTGCACTGAGTTCCTGGCTCTTGAGGCAGGAAAACTTGTGGGATGCTTCAGCTACTGTGATCAAGCTTTCCAGTGTTGGTTGGGTGGCCAGTTCCCTAGGACTGTAGTGTCGAAAGCGATATATCTTCCACATGTCCAGATGTACCACATGATCACCAGAAGAACTGGTCCTCATCTGTCATTTTAGAGGGGCTTAATTAGCCCAATTTTTACATTTTTGCTTTCCTCACTCTTAGGCTTAGCTGGTGAATATATTACCTCAGACAGCTCTATCATGGAGCTTTGTGAAGTTTTACTGTTGGTCTCACAGCATTGACATCCATGTGGAATGAAGATTTGATAGTTCATTGCAGTGTCCGGTGGTCATGTATTTTGAGGTTTAACCATTTGCTTGAAGTCTCTGAGATTTAAAGATTTGTATATTGCAGTTTCTAGCTTGCATCTCTGAGATTGGGTATATGGAAGTCTAATCACCATATCAAATGTATCTACTTGCTGAAAAGCAGAATTACTGCAGCAGGACATTTTTAAGAAATGATGTGAACAATGTTTTTTTCCGCAAGAGATTCTGCTATCAAGGAAGTTTGTTACTAGCTTTGTTCCTGGCAAGCCACTCATCCCTCAGCTGCAGCTACTGCAAATTGAGTGTTGGAAGTTGTAACAAGGAAATTTGCCCTGGTGGGATGGACAGCTATAAGAGGACTGAATCACATTTGAAAGTCTTTGCCTGAGTTCATTGTGAAGCTATTTAATTACAGTCTACATACTATTCTCTGACTTAGCTGGCCTGGATCATCTATTGTTCCTAAGACACCTGTGTGTAGTGTAACCCTGGCTTCAAAGGCAACCTGGTTATCAAACTTTACCTTGTGCGAGCATTAGTGTGGCATTAACAGAGAAAGGGTGGGGTGTACAAGATGATAGACACTTCATTACCATCCCCACAGTATGTATAGATGCATAGCAAGACACATGCATTCCTTCTGTGACAGCAACAATCCAATACATCATTCACAAATCTATTTCAATGCAGGACGCCATGATGGTGATGTCAAACTAAAGATTATGAAAATAGGAGATCTCTCAAAAAGATATACAATTTGTGGTGTATTCATTATTGATTATCACTAATATGACATTAACATATAACAAAGGAGTACAATTTGTGAGGTGTTCATTGTTAATAGTCACTAACATGACATTGACATACAATGCAGCTGGGAAGTTCGATGTCTGAACATTGAACCAGTTGTATCTTCTTGACTCCACTAAGTTGACTTCCAAAACAAGATTGGAGCTGTGTAGGTGAAAAAAGGCAAAGCGGGTAATTCAATGGGTAGGGCCTACTTTGACAATTATAGTACAATTTCACTTAGGAAAATAGATTGGAGAAGATTTTGATTGATTTGCAACCAACTCTTCATCCCAAGTATAGAACATGACCACCCTTGAGCAGGACTTCTATTCAACCTCAACTACCAATACCTATATGAACACTAATTGCTGCCACACACAGCTTCAAGCATGAGCAACAACAGAATGACCCCACCAACACACAACAAGCTCAAAGCCCTCCGAATGTGATTGGTAAGAGCAATGCAGCTGGGATTGTGGAAATGTATCTGGATATACAAGTTTGTCCAAGATGAGTTCACTTTCGGTGTTGTTTTTGGTGTTCTCAGGTTCTGGGTGTGTTGTGAATACAGAGAATCTTGTTCTTGCGTTGCTGCAGACTACAATCAAGATGCATTGCAAAAATGCATTTGAGGGTGGAGGTTCTGAAGTGCTGGTAATTCTACTCCCTACTTTGTTTTTCTTCTAACCAAACTTGACCTTCAGAGATGTTTGTAATTCTTGTGTATGTAAAGGAAGTGGGTGAGAAGTCTGAATAAAGTAGTCAGTTTGATAATCTTGAATGCTTGTCCAAAGAAGGAGAAATTATATGAGAAGAACAACAATTCCATTACTGGTGTTGATGGCAAAGCAAAACTAGTGTGCTGAATGTGAAGACTATTAGAGACAGTCTTCACATGTCTTATTTTGGGCATGTGTACACTATGTGGTAGATAATGCCCTAGGAGTGGAGCATTTGGGAGATAAGGGCCTGCCTGAGTCAAGAGCCAGGGGGCCTTATTTCAGGAACACCCTGCTCAGAGGGCATTGCCTGACAGAACATCCTCACCTTCTTTTTCTTTTTTTCTTCTTCAATTGTCCTTGGTACATGGTGGGTAAGAAAGTTTCAAAAAGCACAATTGGAGGAACTTTTCACTCTATGAAATGTTCCAGTTATGAATAGTTGTCCATTGGGCTGCCAACTATGACTGGGTATCATCAATTCAGAATATTTTCAGGATCTGATTCTGAGAAGGCTTTGATTTTATGAAGAATGTGCGCAGTGGCGAAGATGCAGGTAAAGGGAAATCCAAAACTAGGGGTGAAACTCCCCTGAAGACCAATTTTGCACATTTATACTCGCTGGTTCATCTCTAGAACAGTTGTCCCTCTGTAGTTGTGCAGAAAGTATCAAGTATAAAAAGTTGCAATTGCAGGAAATTTCAAACTCAAACACTTTGAAGGTAACTCAAAACCCACTTTGTCTCAGTTCCTGCCAAACCAAAATAGACACAAGCAGAATGAGTGTGGCCATCACCTTGTGTGTTTCACTCAAAAGTGCCATAAATGGAGACTCATTTCTGAAGAGAACAGAGAGACACAACCTCGCCAATTGAAAGTTGAATGGCTATTCAGACTGCCAATCAATTGCACTGCAGACCTTTCCTTGAACTATTGAAAGCAGTGGGAAAATCTACAGCACATAACCCATCTTTGACAACCCATCCTTCTCCAGAACTGAAGCTTCTTTGGAAACTGTCAACTTGGCATACAATGTATAAATGTATAAACCTGGCTTATGGAGAGACTCTGAGAGAAGAAAATTTGTATCAGTTGATGGGACTACAGAGATGAAGACTGTAGAACAGTGTTGGACTGGTATCACCCTTTGAACATACCAGACTGGTCCCGGTATGGGGGGGGGGGGGGGAGAAGGTTTTCTCATAACCGTTTGCCAGGAGGCATGGCAGCACGTCATTGGAGAGCTGCACACAAGTTATAACTCACATGTGTGAGTGCCCTGACATGCCCTTGGTCTGCTGGCATAACTCCTTGCCGCAGACAACTGGTTATGTCCAGAAACTGGCTTGAGGCTCGGCTACTACACATAATCTTGTCACTCCCACAGCTCGATTATATGCAGTAACCTGCTGCCTTGTGCAGGTTACTTGGTCCATGCCTGGCAGGGTATTGGTATTGGGTACTTTTGTAAAACTTTCATACAACACTGGTGGTGTAGACAGCTAGCAATCCAATGGGACAGGCTTCCCTTTAGAGTAACAAGGGCCAGTACCACCAGTGTGGTCAGTGATTACTTGTTGCTGGTACTTCTGCAAGGGCCTTGCAGCACCTATACCTACCAGCTCCGCGGTTGACGTTTTGAGACAGTTTGCTGGCATGGCATTCATTTACTGGCTCTGACCAAGGCAGCTGCGGTCGGTAGCCTACCTGTTCTCAATGACCTCCTCAAAATGGGTAGGGCCATAGCTCAAAAACAGGTCGAGAGGGGCCTGAGTGACCCCAGCACCCACCAGTGCACCATCCAAAAAACCCCGTTTTGGGGTTTTTTTGGGTGGGATGAAGCTCACCCCAGGGTGATTGTCTCACCTGGGGTGAGGTTTTCTTTTCTTGGGACCTGCCCCCCCCACCAACCCATTTTTTTCAAAAATTTCACTTACTCCTCTCTCTTACCTACCTATCGCCCCCGCCCCCCACCCCATTCTCCCTCCCGCGCATCCGCCATTGCCAAGCTCCATTGTGCTCCATTTGTCATCTTCACCTAGAGCTCTCCTTTATGCTCTTTTGTTCTTGTTCCTCTTCATCCTATTCCTGCTAGTATGTGTGTGCGTGTGCGGATTTGCTAGAGAAGAGGTGTGTGTCATGTGACGAGGTGTGCATGTGAGAGAGCAAGAGCCAAGCTAGAAGGGAGGAGGCTAGAAAAGAGTTGTGAGAGAGTACAGTTGGAAGGGAGGTGACCAAAAAAGTGTGCGTATGAGAAAGTGGAAAAGAGCAGTAGCCGGATGGTTGGAGGTAAGCGAAAGAGGAGCGTGTGAAAGAGAGGCGTGAGAGAGTGCGAGAAAGCAAGAGTTGCACGGTTGGAAGGGAGGTGAGCAGGAGAGGAGCAAGAGGAAGAAACGTGAGGGGCTAGAAAGGAGGTAGTAGCAAGGGGAGAGGTTTCTTCCTTTTCGGTTTTTTTTCAAGTGGTGTGGAGGGGAGCTCGAAGCTCACTGACGATGGCAGCTAGAGGTTTTGGTTGCCATCACTAGGGAACTTCATGCTCCCCCTATTATTAGGGCACATGAATGAGGCAAAATGTTGACAAACATGAGCAGAAGCACGAAGAGAAATGCTAACGAGCAAAAGAACAAGAACAAAAACCAACCGGTAAAAAAAGCAAAAGCGAAATGCAACTAAAAAACACAATGCACAAAACCCCTCAAAACACAATCTATATATTTTTTAAAATTATAACTAGGTTGAGAGAAAAAGATTATTTATAATTTGAAAAAGCAATCACTTTTCAACATCTTCTAAACTCTAAACCTAATTTAAAATCTTGCCAAGCACCTTAGCGATTGTTGAATGTACGCAAGTGCTAAGCAGAATTTTAAAACCCTGACCTTGATACTGTTTAACACCTTAATAAGGTATTAATTTGTTTTATAAAAATTGATAGGGTTTCAACTAATTGGTTCTCAATCTAGTGAGAACCAATGAATGGGTTTCAAATACGGCAATCCGAGGTAATACCTGAAAATATTAATTTCAAACCTGACTTGAAACCTTGCCCAATTTTTAGCCAAATTTCTAATACTCACCCAACATTGATAAAAACCTACCTGAATTATTTATTCTAGTGTGGCCACAGTGTGCATTACGAAACATAAACTGCCCTCCAACTTTTTCCCCATTATACCTAGCGAATATCCAGTGGATGCCTGTCAGGTATCATTGGATTTTTTATAAAAAAACCAACCAATTATGGTTTTTGCGGCATATAGGGTAAACTAGCCCATCATTGATCACCTGCCTATGAACAAACACTTATTTATATCTTCATCATATGTGCTTCATTTTGAGTGATTTAAAATGTTATGTGAGTGTTAGGTCAAGCTGTGAGAATCATCTTTGAAGTGCAAAGGAAAAGGAATACTGAAAAAATAACAAGGAAAAGAAAAAAGCTTTCCAACTTACAAAATGCATGTTTTTTTTTCCCTTCTCTTTGGACCTCTCTTACTTTTAAACCTCTTATTTTGTATTCATTTAAAACAATTTAAAATGATATAAGAACATCACCTGAAGTTCTACAAATCATCTTTCAACTCTAATAACAATAAAGCAACATACAAGGAATTTTTTGAGTGTTTGGGAACTGACCTTTGTAATCTTTGATCGGTTGTTTTTTTGAGTTTTTGAGCCCTTTTATTTTGGAGGGTCGTAACTTTTTTAATTCTATTTCATTTTTGACTATTTTTAATGTGCCAAATGTGTCAATAGGAAGGGTTCAGGCTTTGTTGGGACACAGAAGACAACAAAGCTCTCCCCTTGGATCCGGCCTGCGCTGAGCACTTACGTGTTCAGTCACTGGCTGGTTTACCCTAAAGCCCACAGACTGGAGCTTTACAGAAATTCAGGGAGTGAAATTCAGTCAGGACTCCCTTGGCTCTCACCTCAAGGTCCCTTATTTCGGGTAAAGCCCGAGTCATAGGGCTTTACCCTACACTTCACGGCCTCCATTTTTGTTGGGGTGACTGAGATGTGAATGATCATCATTCCCCTTTTCTTTTCCTTGTTGTGGGTAAGGAGGATGTGTACGGTGGCAGCCAAAAGCTGCCTCCCATGTTGTTATTTTATTCGGCGTGCTAAATGAATGTCTTAGCTTTGCGGGAATAGTTGGAGGTGCTTCCTTCCTTCTTGTTCCGAAGTAGCAAGCAAGGTGCATTTGAGCACCTCTTATCCAGCAGAAGACCTATCCATTTGCAACATCAGCTCCTCTTCTGAATCTCTGGCTGCAAAAAATAGTCCTGAAGGACGTGATCACGGAGAGATTTGTTGAAGAAGAACAAGCGGGAGATTTGTAGATCCGAAGAAAACCTTGAGAATGTCATGATCCCTGAGGTTTTTTTTTTTCCCTCCTACTCCTGCGGTATCCAAAGCTTCGCATGGGCGAGATCTGGTGGGAGAGAAAGAAGCTGAGGAGGCTAGGACCTTTGTAGCTAGAACGTCAAGAAGGCAGAGGAATTGAGAGGTATAGCAGCCTCGATCCCAGATCAGCTTGGACTAGAAGAGTCGATGGCAGCTTCAGACGAATCGCTCTTGGGTGCGGTGCAGCAGAAGGGCTCGGTTCATGACGACTATGACCGTGATGACCAGATTGAGAATCTGAAATCCTCGCTAGCACATGTCACGGATGTGTGGAGGTCTAAGACTGGAGGGAGGCCCATGATGGCATGGGTCCAGGAATCAGAATATCGACGAGCGCCATGGCGAAAGAATCTAGCCGAAACTCTGGAGTCCACATCGACGCATTGTATCATTGTGGGCTTGCTGCTGGTGGATCTGCTGGCCACAGCAATTGACATTCTCAAGACCATTCACGACAAATCTGATGATTTGAATTCTTGTGTCTCGCTAGTGGAGGTGTGCTCTTGTGTAGAGCATTTCGAGAGAACCGAGGAATGGAAATGGACATACTGGATCGGCATCGTCATTCTCATTATTCTCTTGCTTAATGTCTTGGGGCTTCTGTTGGCTTTCGGGTTCTCCTTCTTCTTCCATCCCGGATACGTGCTCGACCTTGTGGTAGTCACCACGGCACTGCTTCTGGAGATTTTCCTGGATGCCGAAACAGCAGGTCTCCTCGTCATTCTCAGTATCTGGCGCATAGTGCGAGTGGCGCATGGCATTTTCGAAGTCACGGACGAGGCCTGGGAGGAGGACATCCATAAGCTGCAGGACCAAATCCAGAAAGTGCAAGATGATCACCAGAAGGATCTGCAGCTTCTTCAAGAGAAATCCCAACGGATTGCTGAGCTTGAAGCCAAAGTCTTCGACTCATGATCAATCCAGCAGTCATTACCAGCAAGAGTGGCAACCCTAGACCATGTGAAGCTGGCGTGAACAACACGTCTTGCAGATCTTGAGTACAAGGGTTTTATGCACTCTTGATGCAGTCTTCCTGCCAGCTTGCCAGGCAAGGTGTCAAAGCTGGCACTGGCTGTAGCTTATATGTTACAGGCTTGCTCACCAATGTGTTATTTTCTAGTAGCTATGTAGTCATGTGGTGCAGAAAGACTCTGATTCTGCAATCTGGAGGAGCTGAGGAGGATCTCAAGGTAGCACACCATTAGCATTGCATGATTGTTGCATTGATCGTCTTTCCGCTAAAATACAGAAGTGTGCCTACAAAAGTTACAGTGGTCATGTGTGTGCTTGAATGATCTGTGAGCTCATTGATATGCTTTCTGATTGATCTGATGTGAATGCAAAATGTAGACTAATTGAGAGGTTTATCTGACAGTTTCTGGATGAGTAGATATATGCAGCTAGAAGAGGAAAAAGATTTGAGTTCTGCAGAATTCATTGTGCTCCTTGTATTTACCCTGTTTTGAATACAGTCCACCTCTAATGCCAAGTTCACCCTTGTTTTGTTTCTCTACCAAATGATATGCTCTGGTAAGTGTGTGCTCCCACATTGATCAAGAGAATTTTGGATCACCCTAGAGAGGAAAGGAAAAGGTGAAGTACAAGAACTGGGAATCTGGGTTGAACAGAGAGGCAAAGCCCATACATCCATGCAAAAGGTGATGCAGGAATGGCACAAGCACTCCTGGCACTTGCAGCAGGAAAACTGGGAATCTGGGTTGACCAGAGAGGCAAAGTCCATACATCCATGCAAAAGGTGATGCAGGAATGGCACAAGCACTCTTTGCACTTGTGGCATTTCTGTTAAGGTTTTGAAAATAGCACTGCAAATGCCATCCAGTGTATATTTCTTTGCTCATTGTGCCTCTCTGGTAGTCTACCAAAACGTCTTGATGATAACTGACACATAGTAGCTATCACAAAGTGAACTTCACTAAGTTTCTCCAGCAATGGCTTTGGATTCTCTGCAGTGTGAAGGTGTTGTCCTTATGTTGGGCTCATGTTATGCCAGAATACTGCTTCCCATAACCCCTTAAAACATCTCTAATTTTTGATTGTAGAGTTTCCAAGTGGGTTGGCCTACTCTGTGGAAAAGACTCTCTGCACAACATATAAGAAATGACCAATGCAATCCGGAGAGATTGTCAATAATTAACTTCCAGTGTGAGTGAAGCAAGATAGAAGCCTTCTCTACTTGTCCTCAAGTCTACTATTTTTCTCTCAAAACCTTTGAGAGAAAAAAGTGCTTCCCCACAAATCTACTTCAGAAATCAGAGCAAATACAAAATGGGTTACAACTTACAACACCCAACAGAGATAAGCTTCAAATGTCATACCCAGCTGAAGCTAACCACTCTGTTACAAACTTTCAATCTTTCATGAAGTCATCTTGGTACAAATCTTCTGAACCCAACCAGGGCCAGGACAGCCTCAAAGAACCAGTGATCTTCATGAAATCACTGGCAAAGAACCAGCAGTTTGGTAGAAGGATATTAGACCGGTTCCTAAACTTTTTGAGAACTGCAGTTACATGTCAGAATCAAATTCTTAGATATTTTGAGAACCATGGTTATATATCAGAACTTGTTGATTTAATTTTTTTGAGAACCAAGGGGTACACATCTTCAAGAACCACCAGTTATCTGTTTCTGTTTCTGATAACAGCCCCACCTGGACCTTCCAGACCTTGTGACTTGTAACAGATGGACTTAAAACACAATGACAATTATTACAATGGCAAACAATGGTAAGAAAATTCTTTTGCTTTGTAATGTAACAACAGTCCATTAGACCTGAATGTTAGGACTCCATGGTTTCCTACCATAATTCTCTCAATTCTTAATTATACACCATCCCAAGCAATTGTCCAGAGGTTTTGGCAGTCTACACTCTTCACTCAAGCTGTTGAGGTTCATTCTCTAACACTGTTCTTCTATGATCCAAGAGTAGTTCTTCAGCAGACAAATTGCTCAAGCAGCAGGTCCTTAACTATTGGGGCCTCTTACCATCTCTCTTGCCCAGAAGTTATCTACTGTCTCATAGATAATAGAATTCTAATGGGTGTCATTTTTTCATGATCAATTGGGGACCTGAGATATAGTGGTATGCCTTCCCAGAACCATACCAGGTGGATAACTTCTATGTTAGACAGTCCAACCCAGAAATAGGATCAGACATAGTAAATCAGTCCTGCATCAGAATTTCCGCTCCATCAAAAAATGCTTTCTCCTTACTTCTATCATGCTATGCACACATGATTTGAGAACAAACCATGTAACAAATTCATCTGTAACTGTCTGTTATCTTTATATCTATGCATCTTTTACAAATGTATGAGATTGCAGAGAAAACTCCACAAGGAAACTTTGAAGGAGAAACATTCTGCCAGTTCCAGCAAAACCAAAACTCATATGATGAGAATGAGTGTGGTCATAACCTTCCGAGTCTCACTAGCAAAGTCTTAAAGACCATCACCTTCTTTTACAATAAACAAATCATACTGAATTGATAACCAAGCTCTGCATACTGCCACTCACAAACAAAACCCAATGTACTCATAATAATCTGTGACAATCTCTTGGCTGTAAACATTACCACAGTTGCTGCCCCTCGTTATACTGACTGACCATGATGCAAAGGCTCTGTAATTTCCTGCTCAGCTTGACCATTGTACATCCATATATACCAGTTAAGTGCAATGGCAACAGTAACCCTGGTCACAAACAATCTTCAGTGAGAAATCACAACCACTAAATGTTCTAACATTCCACAGGCCTAGACAATGAAAACTTCATAAGTTCTCTTTTTAAAGGTTTATGCAATAAAGAGCCATCAATGCCAAAACAACACTTCAGAGAGTGGGATAACAGCTTTCAACATTTTGGCAGACAAAACTCCCTGACCTTCTAGGTGGTGCTCAACTCCCTACCCTAGCGACTCAGATTTTATCATTGTCAGCTGCCACCCCAAGATGCATATATACAAGCACAACAGCAAAGTTGAAAATTACATACCACAGGATATAGGGCACCAACAAGTATGCTGCAATTGTATTGACATGCCAGAATAGGTAGATCGTGACAGCAATAGCCAACCACAAAACTACAATTTCCACCAATCCAAGATCCTGAAATAGACAACACCATTGTTACAAGCAATACAGTGAACTAGAACAGTGTTCTGAGATCAAAGCTGACACTCAAAGAAGCACAAATGTTTCTTCTGAAGACTGCAAGTTGCACTGAAGTCATGTGCAACACAGGGTTTGAAGTACGTACAGGTCTGCGCAAGCCAAAGAAAATTGGTGTCCACAGGAAGTTCAAAAGGAGCTGTAAGACAATTAAAAGGCCACTGCTTAAAAAACAATTGAAGCCACAACAAGAAAAGATGGTTGAACCCTAATCACGTTGAAGCACCAGTCCTATGGGTTGAGTTGGATTGAAACTTTTGACTTCAAAGATCACTTGATTATTATGGGTACCTGAAAAAAGTATGCCGCCAAAGGATAGCTTTGACCTTCAAATCCTGGAAGAAGGGTTGAACAGATGTGAGAATTTTGCAAAGTATACTACTGTGTATTTGAATCTACAGTGAGGGATGGATTGAATACAACTGGCTGCCAGCATGAAAATGGTTAATTCTACAATTGAATACAACATACAAGAATTGTGTGTTTCTTTGTGTCTGTTTCACCAATGCAAACCATTGAGTGTCATCTCAGTGGCATATTACCTCCTTCCTTCCAGATGAGCCAAGACGCAATGCCCATCAACACATACAGTGCTGTCCACATTACTGGAAACAGCCAATCCTACATGATGACCAAAAGATTACACTTTCCATCATATTCCACCATGCCAATCACAGGTACACCACTAGCAAGGTCCAAACAACATGTGTCAAAAACAGAACCAGTGAAGTTGATTAGCTCTGGCCAGAAATTGAATGAACACAGATACAAAGGAAAAAAGTTTTCATGAAAGCTCAATATATACCGGAGGTATCCATGAGGGCTTGTTCAACTCCTTATACCAAACTGCAAAATTCAAGAGACAAGATGCATCAATTTTCTTCCATCTAGAAATTTATAAATTACTTTTAAAAATAATAATAACTACAATATTGATGTATTCAGCTAGTTTCTGACAGCTATCTACACCAATCCATGTGAAAAACCCATAACCTTTGCTGTTGAAGGTTTAGAGCCAACTTCAACCCTAACTCCAGAGCAGAAAAAACTCACCACTCTGTCCACCTCCACCCACAGCTGTGCCCGTAAAGCCCACTGCCAGTGGTATGGCCACCGCAATTATGAGAGCTGCTATGTCCACCCACATCTACAGCACACAACCAGCTCCACACTTGAAAGCCACTCACACCAAAAGTAGTTACGTCTGTGAGGGACGGGAGCTGCAGCAGCAGCAGCAGCAGCAGCAATGGAATGAAACATTTGAGTTGGCAACTGACCTTGGGATTGTGAAGTTCACCGGCGTCGTTGTTGTCGTGCTGAGCGTGTGCGCTGCGTCGAGTTCTCACCAAAGCGCAGCAGCAGTAGTGCTACACACAGAGAGCGCTGGTTTTAGCTCCGGCTTGGCCTCGGAGCCGTTCCGGACGTTCTGAGGTGGCCACATCCCGTTCTGTCACAGAATGGTCGTGTCGACGGACAGGTGTTATTATAACACGTGGCGAATATAACACGTTGTCAAAAAGCGTGTACATCGCTGCACGTGGCAGGTCTAGAAAGGACAACGGTCCTCAGGTAGAATTGACGTGGCGGGTTTTTTTATTTCGGCAAAGTATTGAGTCCCAGTGTTTTTTTTGGTGGCGAAATTTTCGCCATTTTGCTTTAATTTTTTTGGAAAAAGAATATTTTGTTGCACACAAATTCCCTCTTTAAAAAAAAAGGGGTGGGGGGGAATTTTCTTTAAAAATCGCCAAAACTCGCCACAATTTCCTAAAATTAGCAAAAGGTACTTAAAATTTTCTACTTTCATAGTTTGAATTTTGTCAAATTTGGCTAAAAATACTTGGGTACAATCACCACTTGAGCAACATCACAAAATTGAAAAAAAAAAGAAAAGAAAAAAAAGCCACTGATATTGGCCCTGCAATGCACAGCTGACGCTGAATTGCACAGCGAACAACAAATAATGAAGTGAATGGCGATGATATACCTAGTCTTTATTAATCCTGTAGGGTACTCATCTGGTACCCGCCAGTTATCACAGTAAATATACATATATATAACATTTACTGTGACAGTTTTTTACATCAGGTAAAGGTCCTCGGGCAAGGGCATTCCCAAAATAACCAGCCCTCGGCCTTCCTTCCGCCTCCGGGGCTGCTTATTTTGGGAATGCCCCTGCCTGCCCGAGGTCCTTTACCCTACATGTAACCATCTCTCTTGAGAATCTTAACAATCTGATTGGCTGTCAAGCACCGAGTCAAAATCCATAATGATATTGCTCCACTTCACTAGTGACCCACTATAAGCACAAGGTGGCACCCCCAGCTCTCTCATTGGCCCAATGATTCCGTAACCTTTTGGATGAACATTTGAGAATCACTCTCTCTCTCTCTCTCTCCCTCTCTCTCTGAGGATGAAAAGAGGGTATCTCAATTCTCATGAGGGATGGTTGTGTGCAGTAAGTAATGAGAGGCCTTTAGTTACCACAAATAGTAGTCTTGATTGTACAAGCATGGCACATTTGAGGGAGGTTGCAAATGTGCCAAGTGCTAGCTAATGGGTATGCATATATTGTATAGTCTTTCATGTAGTCATCAACTAATTTAATGTGTGATTAGTCTCAATTCATATGCAACTAGGACATCATCCATGGAACATATGCAAACTAGGTCATCATCCATTGTTCCATGCATTAAGGCCTTGTTGATAATGTTTGAAAATCATAATCATAATTGCATATAAGATAAGGCTCCTTCCAAAAAAAAAATGAAGCAATGTTTGTACCAACAAAAAGTTCCCGTATAATGTGTCATTTTAATTTCAATGAGATGTTGAACAAAAAATGTAATGTATCACATTGTTTGGCATATATGTCGACTACATGGCACATTAATCTATAAATATTATTTTTTTGGTGGGATAAAATTACTATGGACTCATGACACCATAACATCCATGATTTAGATTCCCACTTATGTTGAAATGTCAAATATTAAAAATGAAAATTTCTTTATTAATCCATATGTTATGATCCATTTTGACCATTTTATTAATGTTTTTAGTTTTTTAAATATGAGGTTAATTTTTTCTCTAATGAACCAAAATTTGAAATGTGTTTGGATTATGAATGAAAATTTTGTGGCACATTGTGTTTTATCACATTCATTATGAGAACCACAATATATGTTTTACACCAAGGTTCATAATTAAACATGGTGTAATCAATTCATAAGTTAACTTTTGTATTTAGAGATCCAAATCAATGATCATTTCTTTCATATGTTTCACTTTTCAATTCACTTTAATTTATCAACTAGTTTTGAAATACAACTAATCATGTTGTTTTTTAATATCTTTACATTGAAATTGACATTTCACATTGATGGTATGGGTGATGACAATATTCAAAATGGTATTCAAACATTTAGAATAATAAAACATCTATGGCAACAATCTGATAAACAACATGACAACAAGTTAAAACATATAAATTGAATCAACATTTGAAATAGATGATGCACCTTCATGCTTGTTAGGTGGTATTGGTGGTAAACCCACCACTTTTGAAATTTGAAAACAATGAAAATTTTCAAAAACTTGAGGTGCACTTTGTAATATAATATAACTAAATTACAAAAACTTCAAATGATTATGACAAAGTGACAATTTACTTGCACTTCTTGGTTATTTCAATTGGATAATTTGATAAAGTTGGTGGTAAATGTAGTTTTGAACCAAAACTAAGTCATGGATTCATCACATGTTCACATGAACTAAACCATGACCCAAATTCCTACAAGAGGCACATTTCTCCCTTTATTATTTTCCAATTTACACAAAATTCTTGGGATTCCCAAAGTCCTCTCTTGAAATCAAAACATTTTAATGTCTTATTGTTACACCAATATGTGTCCCAATATTCACTTTATATCTCATTAAATTTGTGAGTGAATTGAACAAATTTACCATGGCAAAAGTGGCCAACCCCCTAATGAACAATGATTGGTTGCTATGGACAAGTGAATTCACTAATAGTTAATCAAATTCATTAATAGTTAATTCATTAATAGCTAATCAAATTCATTAATAATTAATTCACTAGACTAGCCTCCTAGTCCATAGTTAGGTTAGGCTAAGAACTTAAATTAAACATCTAATCACCTAGCAAAAGTTAGGTGGCTTAAATTAAATTTAAGAACTTAGGTTAACCTAAGCCATTTAACCCATCAATTTAGGGTACAAATGTGAATGTTTGAACTTTTCATTTACCCCACCTTCGTGCTAAAAGAATAAGTCCTTCACCATTAAACCAATATTTTAAAAAATGCAATGATTTGTCATTGCACATTCTTGTCCTATATATGTGTATGTTATCATAGGTTAGATTTTTACATTAGTCCTAGGCTATTCCTAGGTTAGTTTAGGTTATTTTAGGTTATTTTTAAGCTAGTGTAGTCTACCTTAGGTTATTATTAGGTTATCATATTCTAGGATTTTAGGTTAGTCTTAAGCTATTATATCTTATTATCGATTATTTTAAGCTATCTACCTTATGTTATTTTAGACTATTTTATTTAAAAATATTTTAGGTTGTTTCATCTTAAATTATTTTAGTTTATTGTACCCTAGGCTCTTTTTGGTTATTATAAGGTATTTTACCTAAAGTTATTCTTGGCTAATCCAACCTAGGCTATTTCAAAATATATTAGATTATTTTTTGCTATTTTAGGCTATTCCACCTTTGGTTATTCTAGGTCATTTATTATTATTTTAGGCTATTCAACCCCATGCTATTTTAGGTTGTTCTATTCTAGCTATTTTTAGTTATTTTACCTTAGATTATTTTTGAGTATTCTAAGTTATTCCACCTCAAGCTATTTTAGGCTATTCTCAACTATTCTAAGTTATTCCACCTTAAATTATTTAAAACAATTTTACCATAAGTTATTTTAGGCTATGTAACCCTAAGTTGTTCTAGGCAATAACCCTTGCATGTTTCATTTTGTTTTGCTTGTGCCATTCCCCAAGTTTATTTTTGACTTCTTCCCTATTGTCTTGTTCTAGCCTCGGTAGTAAACCCAAAATTAACATTGCAACAATAGACCAAAAAATAAAATAAAATCCATGTATAATTCAAAAATGGTACGCACAAGTCATCTATACATTATGATTGAATATGTTCAATCATTCATATGTAGTTAAAAAGAATTGCATTTATTTACTTGTTTAGATCAAATATGCAATGAAAGATACAATGCAGATATTGTAAAAAGAAAAAATGAGCTACTCATCAGCCTTTTTTTTTTTTTTTTTTTTGTTTAAAATTTCCCAAAAATTTAAAAAAAAAATTTGATGATTTTATTTAAAAAACGTGAA
>Ga0116227_10007304_pt1 | contig 21697 bp, 16 predicted proteins | sample S1TSphgellanicum_FD_89693 | JGI IMG/M metagenome (GOLD analysis project Ga0116227, IMG submission 89693) | Host-associated microbial communities from peat moss isolated from Minnesota, USA - S1T2_Fb - Sphagnum magellanicum MG | ecosystem: Host-associated > Plants > Peat moss > Unclassified...
AGAGACGCTGCAGCTCGATCATATTGATCAGCGACTGCGCGGCATTGACATTGCTCGACTCCAGTTCGCCGGAGGTGATCGACACCGTGTCGTCGCTCTTCACCTTGGCGCCGCTTTTCATGCGGAGCATGCCATCATCGCCCTTCTGTAGATCCGAGGTGGGCGGGTTAACCAGCTTGATCCGATCCGCCTGGGTTATCGCGAACGGTGCGGACCCTTGCGGCACGACGGATATCGTGCCGTCACCGCCGATCGAGACCGTGGTCGCGGGCGGCAGCACGATCGGCCCGGAATCCGACAACACCGCCAAGCCGCTGGCCGTGGTCAACGCGCCGGTTGGCGTGAGCCGCAAATCGCCGGCCCGTGTATAGGCCTCCTGGCCATCGGTGCCGCGCACCGCGATGAAGCCATTGCCGTTCACGGCGATGTCCAGATCGCGCCCCGTGTTCTCCATCGTGCCCGAGGAGAAGTCGGTGCCGGCATCCCCCGCCACCGCATTGACGCGGGTGGCGTAGCCCGGTCCATAGATGGGCGAGGAATCGAAGGACACGGCGTCGGCGCGAAAGCCGATGGTGCTGATGTTCGCGATGTTGTGGTTGTTCACGGCCTGCGCCTGCATGATCTGCTTCGCGCCCGTCATCGCCACATAGAGCCCTCTATCCATTGGTCGAGATGCTGATGACGGTCTGCGACAGTTGGTCCGCGGTCGTGATCACCTGGGCGTTCGCCTGGAAGGCGCGTTGCGCCGTGATCATGTTCACGAGCTCGGTGGTCAGGTCGACGTTGGAGTTTTCCACGGCGCCGGATTGGATCGAGCCGAAGCCCGCCGTGCCGGCCGCGCCCGACACCGCGGTCCCGGATGTGTAGGTCTCGGCCCAATTGGTGTCGCCCAGCTGTTTCAAGCCCTGCGGATCGGGGAAATTCGCCAGCGCCAATTGACCCAGCTGGGTCGAGCGGCCGTTGGTGTAGACCGCGGATACGACGCCGGTTGAATCGATCGAGACCGTGCTCAACTGACCGGTGGCGAAACCATTCTGCGTGATGGAGCTGACGCCAAAGGTGCCGCCGTATTGCGTGCTCTGTGCGAAGTCGAACGTCATTGACTGCGGTGAGGTGGCACCGCTGGTCGGCGCAAAGTTCGGCCAGGTCAGGTTGCCGGCGTTGGCGCCGGTCACCTGTCCGGCCGAGTTGAACTGCAGCGTCTGTGTCGGTGACTGCACCACGCCGTTCACGGCCAGGTTCACGTCCCACTTGCCGGTCGTCGCGGTTTGAGTGAAGTAGAACGTGGCTGGATAAGCGTTGCCCAACGAGTCGTACACGGTGGTCGAGGTGGATTGGTTGTATGAGGTCGTGTCGGTCGGAACGAACGTGTTGGCCGCCGCAGCGTTGGCACCGTCCGCGGGTTCGGTGGAACCGGCGGGAAGGTTCAAGATCGCCGTACCGGTGGTCGTGGCCGCCGGCGCGCTCTGCGCGGTCTGTAGATTGAGGTCAGTGAGCGTGCCGGTGTTGAATCCACCCGTGGTGATGGGCGGATAGACCTGCAGCGCCTGGCCGGTCGCCGTGACCACGTTGCCGTTCTTGTCCTCGGAGAACTGGCCGTTGCGCGTGTAGACGATACCATTGGTCGGGTCCGACAATGTGAAGAAGCCGTCGCCGCTGATGGCCAGATCCAGATTCGACCCCGTCGTGGTGATGTCGCCCTGGGTGAACTGCTGGGCGGTGTCATCGAGTTTCACGCCTTCACCGATGGCCGAGGTGTTGAGGTTCACCGCACCGGCGGCGTACACATCGGCGAATTCGGCTACCGAACTCTTGAATCCCACGGTGTTGGCGTTGGCAATGTTGTTGGCCGTCACGTCCAGGTCGGAGTTCGACGCGGACAATCCCGACAATGCAATACTGAAGGAAGACATGTGGATGCTCCTGGATGAATTAGTTGGAAATCTGCTGCACGCTCGAGAAGGGCACGCTGCCGACTCCGGAGATGTTGAGCGTCAGGCCGGTCGATGTACTCGAGGACGAGGATGAGCCCGAACCTGACGTCGACCCTGACGTCGACGAACCCGTCGAGCCTGAGCCGCCCATGCTGACGCTCTCGACGGTGCCGTTCACGTAGGTGGTGGCGGCCGTGCCGCCCGACGTCGCGCCGGCGTAGGTCGCACTCAATGTATAAGTGTCGGCGGGCGCCTGCGCACCGTTCGACATGGTCCCGTTCCAGCTGAAGCTGGCGAGCCCGGCGGATTGCGCGCCCAGATTGATTTGCGAAACCAATACGCCGGCGCTGTTCGTGATGTTGAGCACCACCTGGGACGTCGTCTGCGGCACGCTCACGGCGCCGGTTACCGCCGCGCCCGCCGTCGCCGTGGTGGCGGTGCTGCTCGCCACCATCGCCTGATGACCCAGCAGCGAGGAAGCTTGCAGCGCTTGGTTCGAGGTCAGCGAACTGGACAGCGTGCTGAACGCCGTATTCAGGTTGGTGATGCCCTGCACTTCGCTGAGCTCGGCCAGCTGCGACAAGAACGTGTTGCTGTCCACCGGACTGGTGGGATCCTGGTTCTGCAGCTGCGCCAGCATCAGCGTCAAGAAGTCCGTGCCGCCGAGCGTCCCCAGGCTGGCGCTGCTCGAGGAGGAACTCGTGGAGCCGGTGGTGCCGGTCGTCCCAGTCGTCCCGGTGGTCCCGGTGTTGCCGGTCGTGCCGGTGGTACCCGTAGTAGCCGTGGGTATCGCGGTCGACGCGGCAGTCGCGTAGATGGAATTGCTGACCATGATCAATGCCCCATCGAAATCGTTTTGAGCAACAAATCGCGCGCCGTGTTGATGGCCTCGATGTTGGTCGCAAAAGAGCGATTCGCCGAGATCATGTTGGTCATTTCCTCGATCGAATTGACGTTCGAGGCATAGACGTAGCCGTCCTTGTTGGCCGCGGGATTCTCGGGCTGGTAGCGCAGCAGCGGCGGTGCGGTGCTTTCAACCACACCGAGCACGCGCACACCCACGCTGGCGTCTTGGCTCTCGAAGCTGGAGTCCGCGGTGTCCATCATTGATTGAAAGACCGGATGGCGCGCCCGATATATCTTGGTGACGTCGCCGTTGACGCTTTCGGCATTGGCCAGATTGCTGGCCGTCGTATTGAGCCGGATCGTCTCGGCGTTGAGCGCACTGCCGGCGGTGTTGAATACATTGAATAATGACATCTCTGCTCCTTGAAACCTGAGGCTGCGCTACTGACCGTTGATGGCCAGCGTCAGATCCGCGATCTTGGTGTTGATGAATCCCAGGCTCGCCTGATAACGCACGTTGTTTTCCGAAAAGGCGGCCTGCTCGACCGGCATTTCCACCGTATTGCCGTCCAGTGAGGCCTGGTAGGGGTTGCGGTACATCAATTCAGCGGCGCCCGTGCTGCCATCGCTCATGCTGATGTGCCCGGCCTGAGTGACCTTCAGTGACAGCGGCGCGCCGTCGCCCGACGCAGCTGTGCCCGACGCGGTGGCGCCCAACGCTTCCTCGCTATTCGACAGCACGGCGCTGAAGTCGATGTCGCGCGCCTTGTAGTTCGGCGTGTCGGCATTGGCGATATTGGCCGCCAGTACGCCGAGCCTCTGCCCGTACAGCAGCAGCGCTTGCTCATGGATTCCGAAAACATTCTCGAACATGCGAAACACTCCTTTGCGGTGGATAGAGCAAGAGCTGTGCCAACGGTGTGGGGTGCTGTCAAAAAGGCCGATCACGCCACCAGTGACGCGGAATGGACCCTAGGGGTTGCTGCCTTGACTCATCGCAGCTTGCCGGCGGCTGACTTGAGGCGCGGTCGCGCGGCAAGAACTTGCCGCTTTCTGTGCCTCGCGGCCGGCCAGTACCGCAACCCGCCGATGTTGACTCGGCCCAGCCTTAGGCCAAGCTGGCACGCCGCTTGCTTGTCATATGGCCATATGAATGGAGCGCCAATATTCCGTCGGGTTCTCTGGGTGATGTGTCTGGCATCGGCCGCCTCGGCAAGCGCCGGCGGCGCTTCCGACTATCAGGACCTCGCGCAGCTCGAATCATTGACGCGCGACGAAGCATTGCGTCAATTTCCGCCGCTCACCAGCCGGCAACGCTTCGTGATCGGTCCCATTGAACCGCGCCTGGAGCTCGCAAAGTGCCGCAGTCCCATCCGCTCCTTTCTCTCCTCCCCTCATCACATGCAGGATCGTGCGACCATCGAGTTGCGCTGCGAGGACGGCCAGGGATGGCATCTCTATGTGCCGGTGCGCATCGCGACCACGTCTCCCGTCGCGGTTGCGGCGCACGCCATCGTCGCCGGCAGCGTGCTCAAGGCCGGCGACCTGCGCGTCGAGGAACACGACATTTCCGATCTGCCTTTAGGCTACATGGACGACCCGGCGGTCGTGGCTGGACTGACCGCCGGGCGGCCCATCCCCGGCGGCGCCTACATCACGAATCAACTATTGGTGGCGCCTAAGGCCGTACAGAGGGGTCAGACCGTGACCCTGGTTGCCGATACGGGCGGCATCAGCATTCGCATGGCGGGCCGCGCCTTGAGCGATGGATTGTTGAATCAGCGCGTCAAGGTGACCAATCTGTCATCCGGCAAGGTCGTCGAGGGGATCGCCCGTTCCGAGCAGGTAGTTGAAATTATTTTGCAATAGCCCTTCAGTGAACTGCGTCACGGCCGATATAAAACTTCACGGGCGGCGGTGAGCGAAATGGCTAAAGTTCATCCAGCTCCCGACGATAACGTGGCAAGGGTGGGATTTTCGTCCCAGGAGAAATTTCGGTGTCTCAGAAAATCAGTGGATTCTCAGCAACAGAGCCGGTCGCACCCGTCAAGGGTTCGACCAGCAATGCCGGTGCGGCTGAGAAGCAGGCGGAGACCGCCACGAGTACCGCGGTGCAATCTTCGGATCAGGTCACGCTCACGAGCTCAGCCCGCTCCCTGCAGAAGATCGAAGAGACCATCGCTCAGACGCCGGTCGTGAATTCCTCCAAGGTGGCGGCGGTGAAGCAGGCCATCAGTTCAGGTACTTATCAGGTCGACTCGGGCAGAGTCGCCGATAAGCTGCTGCAGTTCGAGAACGGGCTGAAGTAGCCATGAACCATGAAGTAGCCATGAACCAGGATCGCCGGCTGCGTCTCGAAAACTTACTCGATCGCGAGATCGAGGCGGCGCATTCCTTGGCTGCCGCGTTGGCTGCGGAGAAGGCCGAGCTGACCGGCGATTCACCGAGTTCGGTCGAGCAGAGAGCGGCCGAAAAGATGCGCTTGTTTTCCGCCATCGAGAAGCTGGAACAGGAGCGGCGCTCGCTGTGGGAAGACCCGAGCGCAGCGGACGTTTCTGAAAGCGTCGTGCTGCGCTGGCGCTCGCTGATGACGGTGATGGCGCGCTGCCGCACGGCGAATGAGCTCAACGGACATATCATCCGCGTTCGGCAACATCAGATTCGTCAGTTGATCGACATCGTGCGCGGCAAACCCGCGGCGATTACCTACGATCCCCAGGGTAAGACATTCGCCAAGGCGCTGCGCGCTTTGGCGCGGGCTTGAACCATGCTAGTCCTGAGCCGACGAGCCGACGAATCCATAGTCATTCAGCCCGCCGACGGCGTGGACGCGAACATGACCATGGCGCAGTTGTTTGCGAACGGTCCCATCCAGATCACCTTGCTGGGGGGAACCGGCCGCCGCGTCAAAGTGGGCATAGAGGCTCCCGAGCAGCTTGCGATCCGGCGCAAGGACGTCGCCTAAAGCTCATTCTCCGCCGCAGAGCCGTGCGGCCTCATCGCATCTGTACGCTTGCAGGCTGCTGATTTTACATAAGTTTCTGTTCGCTTACATATCGAAACAGAATTTTTTCAAGCCCTACCGCTCGCCCCTTTGTGATGTGCATAATGGAACCTCGCAACTCGATTGAAATAAAGGGACCATCTGGATGGAGCGTCGTTTGCACACTCGTCACCGCGCACGCACAACCGTGTACGTGGTGATGTCGGGAAAAAAGAGCCGCATTTGCAAGGCCAAGAACTTGAGCGCCAACGGCGTTTTCGTTGAGACGGAAAACCTCGGGCTGCGCAAGGGCCAGCAGGTTCAACTCGCCTTCGCAATCAACTTAGGATTGGTCACCAAGATTCACCGCCGCACGGCCATCGTGGCGCATGTGACTCGCGGCGGCACAGGCCTGATGATGGAGCAGTTCGCGGGCCGCTAACTTGACACATCCTGTAACATCACAGGATGCCACCCTTCGATCCGCCACGCTCGGATGCCATCCGCATCCGCGGCGCCCGTCAGAACAACCTTAAGAATCTCGATCTCGACCTGCCGCTGAACACGCTTCTGGTCGTTACCGGCGTCAGCGGCTCGGGGAAATCCTCGTTGGTTTTCGACACCCTGTATGCGGAGGGCCAGCGACGCTACGTGGAGACGTTCTCGCCCTACGCCCGCCAGTTCCTCGATCGCATGGACAAGCCCCAGGTCGATCGCATCGAGGGAATTCCGCCGGCCATTGCCATCGATCAAACCAACCCGGTGCGCACCTCTCGCTCGACGGTCGGCACGATGACCGAACTGAACGACCACCTCAAGCTGCTCTTCGCGCGCGCCGCGGTGCTGCATTGCCGGCAGTGCGGACAGCCGGTGCGCCGCGACGATCCCGCCAGCATTCAGCTTGAACTCGGCGCATTGTCGTCGGCGCACGGCGATCCCATGCTGTTGCTCACCTTCCCCGTGACCATTCCGCGGAATTTCTCGGAGGCGGAGATCACCGGGTTGCTGGAGCGCCAGGGATACACGCGCATCCATGAAAAGCGCGGCCAGACGCTGCAGGTCATCCAGGACCGTTTTCGCTGGTCGAGCGTGGATCCGGCACGGGCGGGCGACGCCATCGAGGCGGCGCTCAAGGTGGGCCAAGGCCGCCTGGATGTCTATCCGGTCGATGCCGCTGCGCCGTGGCGTTTCTCCAGCGCTCTGCACTGCGCACACTGCGACATCGCCTACAAGGATCCGAGCCCGAGCACTTTCAGCTTCAATTCGCCGATCGGCGCCTGCGAAACGTGCCGCGGCTTTGGGCGCAGCATCGGCGTCGACTATGGCCTGGTGATTCCCGACACGTCCCTGACATTGCGGCAGGGGGCGATCAAGCCATGGCAGACCGAGTCCTACGAGGAGTGCCAGGACGATCTCGAAAAATTCGCGCGCAAGCGCGGCATTCCGTTAGACACCCCGTGGCGCGATCTCACCGACGCGCAGCGACTGTGGGTCATCGAGGGCGAAGGCGAATGGACCAAGAAGGTCTGGTACGGGGTGCGGCGCTTTTTTGCCTGGCTCGAAACCAAAGCCTACAAGATGCACATTCGCGTGCTGCTGTCGCGCTACCGATCCTACACCGAGTGCTCCGCCTGCCATGGCGCGCGTCTCAAGCCGGAAGCCCTATTGTGGCGGTTGGCCGCCCCGCGGTTGGCAGACCCGCCTAGCGCGGCCCCGCGTAGCGACGCCCGGCGGGTGGCCGCCCCCAACATCCGCGATGTGATGCTGCTGCCCATTGATGCGGCACTGGAATTCTTCACGACGCTCGAACTGCCGGCGCCGCTCGACCAGGCAACGGATCTACTGCTGCGCGAGATTCGCGCGCGGCTGAATTTTCTGACCGACGTGGGCCTTGGCTACCTCAATCTCGACCGCCAATCGCGCACGCTGTCGGGCGGCGAGGTTCAGCGGATCAATCTCACCACCGCGCTCGGCACCTCGCTGGTCAACACGCTGTTCGTGCTCGACGAGCCTTCCATTGGACTGCATCCTCGCGACGTGGGCCGCATCGTCGGCGTCATGCATCGGCTGCGCGATGCCGGCAACACGCTGGTGGTGGTCGAGCACGATCCAAAAGTCATGCAGTCGGCGGATCGGGTGCTCGATATCGGCCCGGGTCCCGGCGAGCACGGCGGAAACATCGTCTTCTACGGCCCGACGGCACAGCTGCGGCATGCCGCGGGATCGTTGACCGCCGATTACCTATACGGCCGCAAGCGCCTGGAAGCGCCGCACGCCGCGGCCGGCGGCGGATCTGCCAAGGACGTTTTGCGCATCAACGGCGCGGCCGAGCACAATCTCAAGAACATCGATGTCGAAATTCCACTGCGGCGGCTGGTGTGCGTAACCGGCGTGAGCGGCTCGGGCAAGTCGAGCCTGGTTCACGACATTCTTTACCCGGCGCTGCTGCGCGCCAAGGGCAGACCTACGGAAAATCCCGGCAGGCACGCGCGCATCGACGGCGCAGAACTGATCGACGCCGTAGTCATGGTGGATCAAAGCCGTATCGGCCGCACCACACGTTCCAATCCCGCCAGCTACGTCGGGGCATTCGATGCCATTCGGGACTTGTTCGCCAAGTTGCCACAGGCGCGGGAACGCAAATACACAGCCGGAACCTTCAGCTTCAACGCCGGCAACGGCCGCTGTCCCGCCTGCGGCGGCAACGGCTTCGAACACGTTGAGATGCAGTTTCTCTCCGATGTGTACCTGCGCTGTCCCGACTGCGATGGCCGGCGGTTTCGCGCCGAAGTGCTCGAATGCAAATTGCTGCGTCCCGGTTTCCCTTCATTGAGCATCGCGGACGTGCTCGATTTGACCGTATCCGAGGCGCTGGCCTTCTTTGCGGCCGATGCCGAAGTGTGTCTGCGCTTAGGTCCGCTCGCGGAGGTCGGGTTGGATTATCTTCGGCTTGGACAGCCCGTGCCGACGCTATCGGGCGGCGAAGCACAACGCCTGAAGCTGGCAGGACACTTGGCCGAGAATGCGGTGCGGGCCAAACCGCGGAGCGGCGGCGCAGCCGGTCCAGCGCAACCAGCCCGCCGCGGCTCGCTTTTCCTGTTCGATGAACCCACCACGGGCCTGCATTTCGACGATGTCGCCAAGCTGTTGCGCGCGTTCCGGCGTCTCATCGAGTCCGGACACTCGCTGCTGGTGATCGAACACAACCTGGACGTGATTCGCGCGGCTGACTGGATCATTGATCTGGGGCCGGAGGGCGGCGACGCCGGCGGCACCATCGTCTGCGTGGGAACGCCCGCCGCCGTGATGGGCGTCGGCGCGTCGCATACCGGGCAGGCGCTGCTCGAACTTGAAGAGGCACAGTCCACAGGGGTGCAGGATGCCTTCTTGCCGTACACCGGCGCGCCGTCGCAGCGACCCGTCGCGCCGACCGCCATTTCGATTCATGGTGCGCGCGAGCACAACCTGAAGAACGTCGATGTTGATCTCGGCCTGAACAAGTTCACCGTGATTACAGGGGTGTCCGGTAGCGGCAAGAGCACCTTGGCTTTCGATATCCTGTTCGCCGAAGGTCAGCGGCGCTACCTGGAATCCCTCAACGCCTATGCGCGCCAGTTCGTACAGCCCGCATCCCGCCCGGACGTGGATGCGATTTTCGGCATTCCGCCCACCGTCGCCATCGAACAGCGCACCAGCCGCGGCGGACGCAAGAGCACGGTGGCGACCTTAACCGAGATCTATCATTTCCTCAGGCTGCTGTACGTGAAGCTGGGCGTACAGTTCTGCCCCGGCTGCAATGCGCGCATCGAGCCGCAATCCGCCGAGGCGATCGCGGCACGCCTTCTCAAGGACTTTCGGGGCGGGACCATCACGCTGGCGGCGCCCTTGATCGTGGCCCGCAAAGGGTTGTACACCGCGCTGGCCAAATGGGCTCGCGGCAAGGGCTTCGCGCAGCTGCGTGTCGACGGCAAGCTCATGCCGACGGCGAAGTGGCCGCGGCTGGACCGGTTCATGGAGCACAACATCGACATGCCGGTGGCTACGCTCAAGGTCAGCGCCGCGGCCGAGGCGGAATTGCGCCAGGCGCTGGCTGTGGCTCTCGAGCATGGCAAGGGTGTGGTGCACGTCGATACGCAATCGGGCTCGAGCGTATTCTCCACCAAACGCGCCTGCCCGAATTGCGGCACGGGCTTTCCGGAACTCGATCCGCGCCTTTTCTCCTACAACTCCAAGCACGGCTGGTGCTCGAGCTGCTTCGGCACCGGACTAGAGTTGCCGCAATTCGATGCCGAGCAGAGCGGCGAAGAATCGGTGTGGCGCGAGGACGAGGCCTCGCCCGCCGCGGTCTGCGAGGCCTGCGCCGGACAGCGGCTGAACCCCGTGGCGCTGCATGTGTTGTTCCGCGGCAAATCGATCGCCGCGCTCACTGACCTGCCCGTCAAGGAGTTCGCCGATTCCCTGCAGCGCATCGAGTTGGCGGGCCGCGAACGTGACATCGCGCGCGATCTTCTGGCGGAGCTGCGTTCGCGGACGGACTTTCTTTGCGACGTGGGATTGGGTTATCTGCAGCTCAACCGGGCGGCGCCGACCCTGTCCGGGGGCGAGGCACAGCGCATCCGCCTGGCCGCACAGCTCGGATCCAATCTGCAGGGCGTTTGCTACGTCCTGGACGAACCCACCATCGGCCTGCATCCGCGCGACAATTTGACCTTGCTCGATACGCTCGATCGGCTGCGCGCCAAGGGCAACACGCTGATTGTCGTGGAGCACGATGAAGATACGATACGGCGCGCGGACCACGTGATCGATCTCGGCCCCGGCGCCGGCACGCGCGGCGGGCGTCTGGTGGCACAAGGCACCGCGCTGCAGCTGGCGCAGCTTGCGAACTCTCCGACCGGTCGCTGCCTGGCGGCGCCCTTGCAGCATTCGCGTTCGCGCCGCCGGGCGGTGAATCCCAGGGGCAGTATGCTGGAGATCAAGGGCGCGGCCTTGCACAATCTTCGCAAGGTCGACGCGCGCATTCCACTGCACGCGCTCAGCGTCGTCACCGGCGTATCCGGATCCGGCAAATCCTCCCTGGCGCGCGACGTGCTGCTGCGCAATCTGCAGCACGCCCTGGCGCGAACCAGCCGTGGAAAATTCGCGCCGCAGGGATGCGACAGCATCACCGGATGGGAAAGCATCAGCCGCGTCCTGGAAGTGGATCAGACCCCGATCGGCAAGACGCCGCGCTCCTGTCCCGCCACCTATGTCGGATTCTGGGATGCGATCCGCAAGCTGTATGCGGAGACCACCGATGCGCGCATTCGCGGCTTCACTGCCAGCCGCTTCTCGTTCAATACCGCGGGCGGCCGCTGCGAGGCGTGCGAAGGTCAGGGGATGCAGCGTATCGAGATGAGTTTTCTGCCCGACGTGCAGGTGCTGTGCGACGTGTGCGGCGGAAAACGCTTCAACCCCGAGACGCTGGGCATTCTCTTCAAGGGCAAGAGCATCGGCGAGGTGCTGGCCATGAGCGTGGAGGACGCACAGGTGTTTTTCGCAGCGCAACGCGCAGTGCACCATCCGGTGAGCCTGCTGAACGATGTCGGCCTGGGCTATTTGAGCCTGGGGCAACCCAGCCCCACGCTGTCGGGCGGCGAGAGCCAGCGCATCAAGCTGGTCGCCGAGCTCGCCAAAGTTCGCACCGATGCCCTGGGGGTGGATATCGCGCGGCGCGAAAAACAGCACACCCTGTATGTGCTGGATGAACCCACGGTGGGATTGCATATGGCGGACGTCGAGAAACTGCTCCACGTCCTGCATCGACTGGTCGACGCGGGCAACACGGTGGTGGTGATCGAGCACAATCTCGATGTCATGGCCGACGCCGACTGGATCATCGACTTGGGTCCCGAAGGCGGATCCGGCGGCGGCCGCATCGTCGCGCAGGGCTCTCCGGAGAACATCGTGCGCAAATCAGCTGCCAGTCACACGGCGAGGATCCTGGGAAAATTCCTCGAAGAACGCGGCGTGGCTTGACGGGCGGTGCCCCTCGGCGTCAGCCAAATCCCGCCACGGCCGCATCCCTCTGGGGAATCGGCAATCGAACGACAAAACGGGAGCCTTCATTCGGGCCATTGCTGTGAGCAGTAATGGTCGCGCCGATTTCGCTGGCCGCATTGGCACTGTTGTGTAGATCGAATCCTTGACCATTCGACTTGGTGGTAAAGCCGAAGCGCCACAGACGCGACAATACCTCTGCAGACATGCCGATGCCGGAATCCTCGACTATGATGACTGCATGGTCCGCTTCGCGGACGAGGTGCACCAAGATTCGCCCGCTGCCCGTGTCGGTTGCCAGCACTGCGTCGCGCGCGTTGTTGAAAAGATTCACCAAGATCAGCGTCAACTTATGTCGGTCCGTGGTCAAGTGCGGCAAGTCTTCGTAGCGGCGCACCACCTCGATGCCGGGCGAGTCCATGAACGCAGCGCGAAGGGCAGCGTCGATCAGTTCGGTCAGGTTGACGCGTTCGCGCAGGCCGCCGATATGCGCACGCAAATGCTGTGCGCTGACGATGTCGTGCAGGTGTCCGAGCAATGCGTCGGTCGTATCCAGTTCCGCCAACACCGCATGCACGTCGGAGCGGATTTTCTCTGAGAGCGCCGGCAGATACTCCGGTAGGTGCCGTCCGCGCTCATCGTCGTTCAGAAAGGTCGCGAGCGTCGTGCGGTTCAGGTGGACTAGATTCACTGCCTGATTCAATTGCTCGAGACGCAGCGCTTTGAGGTTGCGGCGTATGGTCGCATTGGTGATCCCCAGACTGTTGGCCACATTTCCGACGCTGTGGAGCACGCCCCTGGCGACCTCCGCCATGCCGGCTAGATGCGAACTTTCCCGCAGTCGCTGCTGTTGGCCCTGCTCTTTACGTTCAGCCTCGACGCGATCGGTGACGTCGAGCGCAACGCCCATGATGCGGTCTGCCGAGCCAGGTTGTTGTACGGTCGACGCAATCGATTGGACGTAGCGCACCGTGCCATCCGGGCGAACGATGCGGAATCGCAGATTTCTTGCGGCGCGGGCGACCCCGGGGCGGCCGGCATTGGCTCGCACATCGCCGCGATCCTCAGGATGCACCAGCGCCAGACATGCTTCATAGGACGGCCGGAACCTGGCGGGATGCTGCCCAAAGATATCCCACATGGCATCGCTCCACCAAATATCATCACCCGTGACTGAGCGCTCGTAAAAACCGACGCCGGCCGCACGTGACACGCTATCGAATCGGCGGGCCATGATTTCAGCGTCGACCAGTGCCGCCAGGTCTTGAAGAGCGTCGAGTTGCTGCGACGACAGCAGTCGCGGCCGCGTATCGATGACGCACAAGGTACCTACACGCTCGCCTAGCGGCGCGTGGATCGGGTAACCCGCGTAAAAGCGTATATGCGGTTCGCCGACGACCAGCGGATTATCGGCAAACCGCTCGTCCAGCCGCGCGTCCGCGACGATCAATGGTTCGTTTTTCAAAATTGCATGAGCGCAAAACGAAATCTCGCGCGGCGTCTCGATCGTCTCGATACCGTGTCGGGACTTGAACCATTGGCGGTTCGCGTCCACCAAGCAAACGAGGGCGATCGGCGCCCGGGTGGCGGCGGACGCCAGCCGGGTGAGGCGGTCGAACCGCGAGTCGGGGGAAGTATCTAGAAGCCCAAGCCTGTGCAGTGCCTCGAGACGCCGGTTCTCGCCGGCGGGAATTGCGGGTGCAGACATGTGCTAAAACTACGTATTACCTTGCCTTGGGTCGTATCGGCTAACCTTAGGGGAACTTGAGGCATTCCCCTAATCAGTATCGTTGGCCATTACAAAAATGTGACAGCGGCACGGGGCCGCGACAGAGCGACGCTAGCCCGACGATGCGCGGGGGGGCTTCTCCGCCGCGGCGCGGTTCACTTGCACCCGGACGCGTTCCTCGAGCAAGCCGGGGCCAAAATTTCGCATCCGATCGATGAAACTTTGCGAAATCTCATAACCGCGCGATACGAGCAGCGTGCCCAAGTCGGTTCGCAAGTCATCCATCAGAACCATGCCCGGAACGACCTCGCGTAGGCGGATTTCCCGCAACTGCGGGCCGCTGTCGGCCGCGCCTTGCAACGCGGCGAGATGCGCCAGCATCGCAGCATTTTTTGGCCCGGATCGCGCTCGCAGAGTCGCAATGGCGGTATCGGCATTCTCTCCCCGGCTGGTCAGGGCATCGAACTCGAGCACGATCTTGAGGACGGTGGCGTTCGCCGCAACTCCGGGATCGCGCGGCTCCTTGCTCCCATCCGGCTGACTGGCATGGGCCAGGATGGCGGCAACGTTTTCCAGCCGGGGAATTCGCGCCAGGATGCCCTGTGTGACTTTTGGGGTCTCGCCCAGCAACAGCACCTCATCGGAGTTGAGGGATTCTCCATTCACTGCCTTCTCCACGAGTTCGACCGGCAGCGAAACGTAACCAATTTGCGACAGCAGTGCGGCCGCCTCCAATTCCCAGCTGGAGGGCAGGCCGGCCTGCTCCGCAAGTTGCATGGCCAGGCGTTTGATACGGCTTCCGCGTCCGAAAGCGATCGGGTTGACGATGCCGAGCACATCCACCAGCGCTCGTATGCTGCCGAGCACCGTCTGTTGCAACAACATCTTCTCTGCTGTCACGAGCTGATGTTGTCGTACGGCAGCCTCTACCGCCGCGAGAAGTTTTTCGGGAGCGCAAGGCTTGGTCAAGAAGCGGAATATCTGTCCCTCGTTGACGGCGGCCACGGCTGCATCCCGGCCCGTCTCCCCGGTCAGCAGCAAGCGGGTCGCATCCGGCCAGCATTTGCGCACCCGGGTCAGAAAAGTCGCGCCGTCCATCACCGGCATCCGCATGTCCGATATGACGACGGCCGCTCCGTCCATTTCCTGCAACATGGCGAGCCCTTGTGCGCCACTGCTTGCGGTCGCCACCTTGAAGCCATGGCGCAAGGTGAGCTTGAGGCCGTCCAGCACCCGCGGTTCATCGTCGACGCACAGAATTAAGGGCGCCGTGGCGTTGGAGCTCATGCGCTCTCCTCGACATTCAGCAATGCCTGCGTGCCTTCCAGCAACGACTCCCACGTGCGTGAGTGTTTGAGACTGCGCAGGTAATCAGCACCCACCATCGATGCGTTCCTCTCATAAACCGCGACATCCGCCGGCCGCACCTGCGCGAGCAGCGCGTGCGCAACGGCAACAGCGCTCAAGACGTCAAGACCACTGTGCCCAATCCTGGTCGGCGCGTCGTGATGCGCGACGCTCTCGACGACCTCGTACGGCAGCCCCCACAATCCCAGCAAATAGCCGCCTGCTGTACCGTGATCGACACCGACATACATCTGTTCCGCCTCGGCGAGCGGCATGCCGGCGGCAGCCGCTTCCAAAGCCCTCTGCATCTTATCTCCGAACTGGCGGCCGAGCAGCAGAAATCCCACATCGTGCAGGAGACCGGAAAGAAATGCGTCCTCCGCCCAAGGGGTGTCGGCGGCAACGTAGCGCGCAACAGCCGCGACGCTCAGAGCATGCTTTTGCAGCTGCACCAGATCCAGACTCGGACAGAGCGACTTGCCGGGGCTGAATAGCTCGGCCGATAGGGCCATGCTCCGGACCGCCGAAAGACCCAGATAGCTCACAGCCTGCTGGATGCTGGCGATCCGGCGGGGTAGCCGAAAGAACGCCGAATTGCACACCTGCAACACCTTTGCCGAGACCGCCGGGTCCTTCTGGATGATCGCGGCAACCTTGCTGGAATCCACGCTCGGATCCGCCAGCGCGCGCTGCAACGCTGCGAAGGTACTGGGCATGGGAGGTAGAGACCCGATCGAACCCAGCTGGTTACGCAGTTCCTCCGACTGGATCAACGACTGGGTCATGAGACATCGATCGATGCACTCCGCAATTTTCTTCGCTTCGCACGGCTTGCTGAGATAGCGGTGCGCCAGCGACACCAGCCGCTGGGACTGTTCGTCATCCACATAACCCGACAGCACGATGCGGATCGTGTTCGGCCAATCGGTCTTCGCACGACCGACCAGGGTCGTGCCGTCGAAGCCCGGCATGCGCAGATCCGTCACCAGCACGTCGAAGTGCCCCTGCTTCATCAGCTCCACGGCCTTTGCGCCGCCCTCGGCGAACTGCATGTCCCATTCCTTGCGCCGGGCATGGAGACCCGCCTTCAGTCCCTGCAGCACCAAGGGCTCGTCATCGACGAATAGAATCCGCTTCATAGGGAATTCGCGTTCATCGGCAGCCGCAGCGTGAAACAGGTGCCCTTGCCGGGCGTGCTCTGCACACTGATGCGTCCTGCATGTTTGTCCACCACGATGGATCGGGCGATGGCGAGGCCCTGCCCGGTGCCGCGACCGACTTCTTTGGTCGTGAAAAACGGATCGTAGATCTTGCCGATGATCTCCTGCGGGATGCCGCATCCATTGTCCTCGAAACTGAACTGCGCCCACCCATCGACCACCCCGCTCTTGATCGTGATGCGCCCGGTGTCCGCGTCGCGCCCGGCATCGGCCAGGGCATGCGCCGAGTTCACGATCAAATTCAGGAAGACCTGGCTCAATTCACCGACATTGCACATCACCTCGGGCAGCTCGCCGCACTGAAAATCGACGGTGGCGACGTATTTGTACTCATTGCGCGCGATCATCAACGTGTTCTGCAGCGCCCTGTTGACGTCGGCAGGCATCTTCTCCGAGGAATCCGGATGCGAGAACTCCTTCATGGCGCGCACTATGGTTGCGACCCGCTCGGCACCCTCGATGGTTCGCTCTATGGCACGCGGCACCTCGTCGCGAAGAAATTTGAGCTCCTCCGATTGATCCGGTTGTGCCGTGCTTTCGTTGGCAGCGACGACGGCAAGCAGCTCGTCGAATGCGCTTCCCAGGAAATTCACGCTATCGGTGATGTACTGAATCGGCGTATTGATCTCGTGCGCGATTCCTGCCGCCAGCCTGCCGACCGATTCGAGTTTCTGCGCGAGTCCCAGCTCCATTTCCGCCGCTTGCCGCAGTCGTATCTGCTCCCGCAACTGCTCATTGCTGGCCTCGAGACTCGCGGTGCGGCCGCGTATCGTCTCCTCCAAGGAGGCGAGATGCTTGCGCAGCTCCCGTTCACTATGCCACTTGCCCGTCAGGGCGTTGGCGCATTGCAGAACCTCGACCGCTTCGAAGGGCTTCTTGATGACCAGCAATTTATCCGGCCGCTTCAGCCGCCCTAACACCTCATCCCAGTCGTAATCAGAATAGGCGGAGCAAATGACGATCTGCAGCCCAGGGTCGACCGACCACAATTTCTCGATCGTCTGCAGGCCATCCCAGCCGGGCGGCATGCGCATGTCGACGAAGGCCAGAGCATAATGTTGATCCGAACCGGCGGCGGTCTGCACGCGGGCCAGCGCTTCGGCCCCCTGAAATGCGGACTCGATTTCATAGACCGGCATATCCAGGTCGGCAGTGCGAGAGGTGCCGCCCAACGCCAGCCGCTCCAAATCATCGAGACCGGAGGGTGCCGGCGGGCGGGTCAATATCTTGGCGAAATCTGCGTGGATCGATTGGTTATCATCGACGACGAGCACTTTCGTGGGCGTTGCGTAGGTCATGCAGCTTCTCCAGAGAGCATGGGTTCGGTACCCAAGGGAATACGTAGGACGAAGCGCGAGCCTTGACCAACTCCGTCGCTGTGTGCGGTGAGCGTGGCGCCGATTTCTTGGGCAGCATTGGCACTGTTGTGCAAACCGAAACCATGACCATTTTTCTTGGTCGTGAATCCGAATCTCCAGATCTGCGACAAGACCTCTTCAGTCATGCCGATGCCCGTATCCTCGACCGTCACCCGCACGTGGTCACCATCGCGTGCCAGCTTCAACAGAATTCGGCGATTTTGCCGGTCGCCAGCCTGTACGGCATGGCGGGCATTGCTGAGCAGGTTGACCAGGATCTGCAGCAACTTGTGACGATCCGAGACGATGGTAGGGAGTTCCTCGTACTCGCGCACGATCTCGATCTGCCTGAACTCGGCCGCCTGCACCAGCAGCGCGGTCTCGATCAGCTCATCGACATGGAGCATTTCGCGCCGGCCGCCGACATGTGCCAGCTGCTGCTGCACGGCAACGACATCGCTCAAATGGCGCAGTAGTTGTTCCGTGGTTTCGAGTTCCGCGTGGATCGTGCGTGAATGCGCCGCTATCTGATCCGACAGCGCGCACAGATAATCGGGCAGGTGGCGGCCGCGCTCATCATGAGCCAGAAAGTCGGCAAGTGTGTCACGGTTGCTTCTCAACAGAGAAGCCGCCTGCTCCAATTGCTCGACACGCAGGGTCTTGAGTTCGCGGCGTGCGGTGTTGTTTGCAATCCCCAAGCTGTTGAGGATGTTCCCGACGTTGTGCAGCACACCGGTGGCGATCTGCGCCATTCCCGCCTGGTGAGAACTCTCGAGCAACTGTTGCTGCATCTCCTTTTCGCGCTCTTCGGCCCTGACCCGCCAGGTGACGTCCATTGATATGCCGGAGAAACGCTTGCCGATCCCGTCTTGCGTTTCGGACACGGCGCCAACCGATCGAATATGGCGTACCTCCCCGTTGGGGTGGATGATCCGGTAGTGCCAATCGTATGTTTCCAGACCTCGCGTCAGGCCTGCCGCAAGCTCCCTCATGCGCTCGCGATCGTCCGGATGGATCAACCCCAGCCACGACTCCGTACTCGGCTTGAATGTGGCGCGATCCTGTCCAAAGATCTCCCACGTCATCTCGCTCCACCAAGAGATCTCTCCGTTGGAATCGCGCTCGAAAATGCCGAGACGCGCGGCGCGTGTCGCCAGGTTGAAGCGGTGCGTCAATTGCTGCATCGATATTCGTTCTTCATGCCGGCTCGTGATGTCGGCCTGTATCGCCATGAAGCCTTCGAAGGTGCCGTCTGCGGCGAATATCGGCTCGATCTTCATGCCGACCCAATATCGGCGGTGATCCTTGGTGTAATTGATGAGCTCCGCGGCAACCCTTTCGCGGGCACGTAGCGCGGCGGAAATCCGCGCCACCTCGGCGCGATCCGTCTCCGAACCCTGCAGGAGCTGTCCGGGTTTGCGGCCAAGCGCCTCTTCGAAGCTGTAGCCCGTCATTCGGGTGAATCCCGCGTTGACCCAGATGATGACGCCTTCTGTATCGGTGATGACGAGGGCGCTCGCGGTGGTCTGAGCGACTTTGACCAACAGGCCGATGCGACGGCGCACCTCGCTATCGTTCCAGTCGGTGAGACCGGAGACATCGACGATTTGCGCGGGCGTGATACGGGTGGACATGGCGGTTATGCGGCGCCGCGCCGGGCCGCGAATTCTTCATGCCAACCCAAGAGGTTCGCCGCCGGCATGGGATGTGCGAAAAAAAAGCCTTGGACCTTTGTGGCACCCAGTGCTCTGACCCGCTCGTACTCCGCCGCCGTCTCGATACCCTCGACGATGACTTCGAGGTTGAGTTTGTGCGCCACCTCGAGGGCTGCGCCAATGATGGCCTCGCCTCCCCGATTGAAGTTTTGCACGAAGGATCTGTCTATTTTCAAGACATCGACGGGCAGTCGGGACAAGTAAGCCAGTGATGAATAGCCGGCTCCGAAATCGTCGATCGCAACGCTCACGCCGAGCAGTCGTGCCTCCAGCAACACCTTGCAGACCCGATCCAGATCTTCGGCGAACACCGTTTCGGTCAACTCGAGCTCGATGGCGGTGGGATCGATCCCATTGGTTTCAATCGCCGTATACAAGGAAGACATGAATCGGCTGTCGAGAACCTGGGTCGGAGAGACGTTGACACTGACACGGCGAAATACCGGTCCATACAGGGTTCGAGCATCCTCGCACGCACGCTTGATCACCCAATCCCCAAGCGCCGTCATCAAGCCGGTTTCCTCGGCGAGCGGAATGAATACGGAGGGAGGAATGGAGCCCAGTTGGGCATGTTGCCAGCGAGCGAGGGCTTCCACGGAGTAGACGCTATTGCGCTCGACTTCGATGATCGGTTGATAGCTCAAAGTCAATTGCTGCTGCGCCACCGCCACTCGCAGCGCTTGAATGATTTCGCGCCGGCGCTCGCTATGAATCAGCGCATCCCGGGAAAAGAGCCGTACCGGATTATTGCCTTGACGCTTGGCTTCGCGCGCCGCCAACTCGGCGTAGCGCAGGGCGCTGCGCGGATCTTCCAGCCCCGCGGGTATCCGTGCAATTCCTACGGTGGCGCGGCTTTGCATGCTGATGCCCTTCAGATCGACCGGTTGCTCGAGCGCACTGATGATCCTGGCGGCCTGCGCTTCGAGGGCCACATCGGATGGATCCGTAGGACTCACCAAGGCGGCGAAGGTGGCGTCTCGATACCGCGCCAAACAGTCCGCGCTGGCAAGCAAATCGCCCAATCTCATCGACAAGACGCGGATCAGCTGATCGGCGGTTTCAGAGTCGTAGCCGCCCAACGCGTCGAGGTCGGAAATTTCTATTGCAAAAATGACTTCCGCCCGCCAATCGCCGGCCGCGACGGCGCCTCGGCATCGATCCAAGCGCTCGAGCAAGGTTTCGCGGCTCGCCAGCCCCGTCAGCGGATCGCGGCTCAGCAGATGTTGCGTGATGTCGCGTCGAATGCTGCTTCGTTCGAGGGCCTCCTCATCGAAATCGGCCATGGCGGCCTCGACAGCTTCGATGAGCTTCGCGCTCGGACAGGGCTTCGTCAGGAAGCGAAATAGGCCGCCTTCGTTGACCGCGAGGATGGCCGATTCGGTATCCGCGTGTCCGGTCAGGAGTATGCGGCGCGCGTGCGGCGCAATTTTTCGGGATGCCGCCAGGAACTGTGCCCCGTTCATGCTCGGCATACGCATATCCGAGATGATCACCGCCGTGTGCGGCAAGGAGCGCAACATCTCGAGGGCCGCCTTACCACTCGAGGCGGTCTCGACCTGGTAGTGGCGACCGAGCGTCAGTGCCAATGATGCCAGGATATGCGGCTCGTCATCCACGCATAGGATGCCGTGGGGCGACGCGAGCTGCTTTCTCTGCGGGAGGTTTACCACCACGTACTCGAATTGATTGGCGATGCAGCGAGGCAATACCCGGTCATGTCGCAATCCTTTCCATTGATCGATGCCTGTCGCAGCCAGCCCCGATGTGCCGCTGGCACCGCTTCTGTGTTGTGCATTAGCTATCGGCGCCCGGTAACGCACCTTTAGATAAATGTTAAGTCTTGTGAGGGAAAAGCCTAATGAAGGGGAAAATTGGCGGGAAAAGACGGCATGCGGACGCGCTGAGCGACCAGCCTGCCAGGAATTTGCATCAAACGGCCCCTATTGACCGCGCGGTTTAGCCGTGCGGGCTCTTAGGCCATGGCTCTACCAGGCTCGGATCGTTGTTCTTCGGTGTATTGACCCTGACGCTGACTTCATGAGCCACCATGAGCCCGGAATCGTAGGGCTGCAGGACCGCCCGAGCTTCTTGCGGGGAGCCCGTCAGCCACGCCTCCCGGTCCTCCCGGCGCACGATCGCCGGCATCCGATGCGGATTGCTGCCGGCGTTGTGAATGTTGCTCATCAAATCGTTGGCCGGCAGCGTGATGTGCACACAGCTGGTTATCGCGGTCCCGTCCGCTTTGATCGACCTGTCCCACAGAGCGGCGAAGCCGAATACTGCCTGGTCGTTGAGATAGATGTAGTACGGAGCCTTGCGTCCCGTTTCATCCTGGTGCCACTCATAGAAACCCGTCGCGACCTGCAAGCAGCGTTGAGCTCTCTGCCAGGGACCGCGATATGAGGCCGTGGTCTCCATCGTTTCGATGCGTGCGTTGATGGTGGAATATTTTCCCGGCACGCCCTTGGCGAAGAAAGGAATCAGCCCCCAACGGACACTCAAAGCCTGCCGCACGCCCTCGTTGAC
>Ga0116227_10007305_pt1 | contig 21693 bp, 22 predicted proteins | sample S1TSphgellanicum_FD_89693 | JGI IMG/M metagenome (GOLD analysis project Ga0116227, IMG submission 89693) | Host-associated microbial communities from peat moss isolated from Minnesota, USA - S1T2_Fb - Sphagnum magellanicum MG | ecosystem: Host-associated > Plants > Peat moss > Unclassified...
CTGACAGCTCAGCAATTCAGCCAAAGGTGTGATGGCAGTTAGTGGCAATGAACCTCTAAACCTCTCTCGAACACTTTGATAAGCAGGGCAAACCAACAAGAAGTGGTCCTCATCCTCAACCACACCCAAGTTGCACAATTTGCAGTAATGCTACTGCACCGGCACCTTCACTGGCTTAACTTGCCTTCCTAGCTCAATGTGCAGCTTGTGATTCGCACAATGAAAACGTGCCAAGCTTCTCCTAAGTTGTGCATTGTCTACCTTGGAGAGGTATTCTTTGTACCCATACTGTGATGAGCCATTCAACCCCAGATAGGCTCTCACCCGGCTGGAGTCAGTTGCAGCCACTTGATGGTGTACAATGTATTGCCTTTCAGCCAACTGCTTGAGGCGAACACATGGTGGCAATTGATCGTTATCAATGCACAAATTGTACATCGACAGTTGTTCATCTACTTGTGCTAACGAGCAAGCAGACAATTGACTCTTTCTACCCATAGCACTCTGGTTCCCGAGTAAGATTTTTCGCTTGGTTACAAGCAACTACAGCTGTACATCATAAGCTAGCTTGAGCATGTGATCTGAGTCTACCTCAGAACTAACACGTGAGAGAAAACGCATGGTCTGTTGCCACCAAAATATTTCTAAGGGAAACCTGCCAAACTCTACCAACATAATGTAATTGGATGTCGTGGTGTTGACCCTAGCAACGACTTCTGAAAAGTCTGATGAACCACCTCTAACTGTTCGCATGCTATGTGGTCTGACCATACTTCACACCCATAGCTAAGCACTGGTTTGACTAGTGCATCAAACAACTGGCATTGTAATGTTAGGTCAAAGATGCGCAGCTCTGCAATGGCAAGCTTTCAAAACAATCTAATTGACCTTTGGATAATACTACTACTATAGTAAAAGGGCATCATATCTTTCAACACGTCTGTCCAATAATTAATTAAATTTGTAGATTTCATGTGTGAAATGATTTTTTTTAATTTTTTTTTGTTTTTCAATGTTTTTAATCTTGGTGCAAATAAGAAGGATTTATTGCATGTTACACATTGCATCATATCATCATTATTGTTTGGCTGAAATTCATCTTTCAAGGTTATTTCAACATTTCATATCATTGACATATGAACATGAAATGAATTTTCTATGTTTGAACATGAACATATTTTTTTCTCCTTCATTGTGATTTGTATTTACTTAAAGTGTTAAACACCAAGTGATGTTCACCTCATTATGTGTGCATTATGTGAAAAGAAATGATTGAAAAAAATGCATGAACCAAAAAAAAAAAGATGTATTATTTTTTTTCAATATTTTTTTTGTGTTTTAAAAATTTTGGTTCAAAATTATTTTGACATGTGTTTTGATCATTTGATTAAATGCATCACATCATTATTATATAATGTATGCTCTACGATATCAACCCATTTATAGTTTTACAAAAATGCTTTAAATAACATGAGTATTCATCTTTTGAAAAAAAAAAAAACCTTAAACATTTAAAACCTACATATTTGTGAAATGACTTAACCAAGAAACAAAAGATAAAATCATTTGAAAATGAAATAATACAAAAAAATTAATCAAATACTGATTGAAGAAGTATATTTGTGAATAATGTTATCTTTGAAATTCACATTTGACATTTTTTATTTTCTAAAATTAATCTCCAACAAAATTGAATAAGGATTTTTGAATGTTTACAAGACAAATTCTACATCCAAAATGTCATTTTATCATTATTACATCATTACATACATAATATGAATAAATAAATAAAAATATCTTTGTGCATGTCTTGTGACAAAATTAATGGTTATTAATAATCTATTGAGATAATGATATGTTTCATTATCCAAATTTTCCTATCATAAATATATATAGAAATTTTTTTGCATGAATTTTCTATTGAACAAAAAAGATCTTTTTATATTTTCATGATCGATTAAGTTTGCATCAATCAAGTCCTCAACAATGATCCTTTCATGAATTTTTTTTGAAATTTCATTAATTGAAATTCAATTTGCATATCATTAATTACATGGGTAAATGACCAACATTATCCTTATTACAAATGTTGTTGCTTGATGATAAATCTTAAATAAACTTAAAACATAAAAATTAATTATATCTTATTATATGAATTTAAAATATCTTTGAAACTAATAGAAACCCTTAAAACTATTGTTGACATTAAAAATAGGAGAGGAGATTAAAATGTTGCTATAAAACAAGCATGATTTCATGAGATAAAATGGTTTTTATGTTTTTAAAAATTCATTTGATGATCTTTGTCCATTTTGCATATATGAGCTTCTCAAAAAAAACAATTCATTTTGTTTATTGCACAATTTATTGTAAATGGATGTCATTTTTTATATTCATTTTTATATTAATGTAATACCTTGAGATCTTTGACACTAATTACATTATTTGCAAAAAAATTATAATTTTCAAATTTATTTTTTCAATGAACAAAATTTTGTGAAAGAAAATATATAATTTTTGGAATATTCAGGAATATGTTTTTGACATTAATTTTTTTTAATTCATTAATTATTCTACAAACATGTGTTGAATTTGCATTCATACTATTGTATTCAAAAGTTTTAAAATAATTTTGAAAACATTATGAATTTATTATATCATGTGTGGTTTTTACATCCCACGAATATGTTGTGGAAGTTATAATTTTCTTTTGATGTGTGTTATTAATTGAATTAAATGTATGAGAAGATGAATGACTTGTTGACATACAAGTTTTACAAGAAGGAAAAACAATGAAAAAATAAAAATAAGATTTTTAAAAGTGATCTAGTTTGTGGGCAAATCATCAATACTTGCAAATTGGCTGCAAATTGAAATGGGCAAAACTTGAAAAACCATAAATGTTGATTTTTAAAAAAAATTAATCATAAAACTTTCCCATGTTTTAATGTAGTTTTAAAACATGTTCAAATCTAACTCTTGATTTCAAATTCTATATTACTCAAAGATTTAATATTTTGGTTAAATCAATTGTATGTTAATCATAAATCACATGTTTCTCAACCTACTAACATAGTACCTAGGTGACTTTGGCAATTCTTTGCTGAATAATTAATTTAATTTAGAATTTTTGGTTCAATAGCTACCTTTTTAATTCTGAAAATTTTGGCATATGTGTAATATCTTTGATATTCACTTTTGCATGTTGTTATTTTAAAATGCATGATTCACATTCAAATGTATTTTTGTTTCATCTTTTCATTCAACAAGTACATTTTAAAGTTTAAGATTACCCCAAATGCATTTATTACATTATTTTTATTTGAAAGATGAATATTAAATTATGATTAAAATTTTCAACCTATACATTATGATTGCATTTTGTTTTAGATGTTTTTAATTTCAACATTTTGTTTCAAATGAAAGGAATAACATGTCTTGGTGTATTTGAAACCATTAAACCACATTTTACATCTATAATTTATTTATTTTTTATTGGATTTGGTATTGATTGATTTTCATAATGTTCATAATTCCAACAAGTGATAATAATAAATTTAACATGTTAATAACTTTTGGTTTGTATTGAAAATCAAATTTACAAATAAATCAATATGAAATTTCATTATAATTATAAATTTAAAACTGATTTATAAAGATTATTTTTACATTTTAAATTTAATAATTATTTTAATAAAAGTATTAATAATAAAATAAATTTACATTAATGATTTTTATTAATTATATCACATATGAAAACATAAAAACATTAAATTTCAACCTTTTTTGTAATATTTTAGTGCACACTTTTAAATCAACATTAAATATATATTCAAATCAACATTGAAAATGATATATCTATCAAAACATTTTATCAAAGTTAATAAGTTTACATCATTTTTATCAATGTCATGTTTGTGACGTTAGTTAAATTTAATAAATTCATTCTAAACATCAAATTCATTAATATTTAGTGCGAAGTGGCATTTGATAATCTTTTAATATCATGTCCATACATGACTTGGCAACTGGACATTTTATTTTGTCCCTTCTAACCACCCTTTCATTAAAATGGGTAAACATTTTGTTTTCTTTTTAATTATTTTCTCTTTTCATATCAATTGAATATATTATCTCTTTCAACTTCGATTGTATTAAAATTAATGAAGATTTGACCCATCATTTCAAAAAAAATTGAGCTTTTAAACCATTATGTTTATTGTTAGGCCAAGTTTTTGAAAGGTCCCAAGATAGGATGTCAACTTAACAAATGTTTTCAAATCTAAACATCCTTAATTAATCAAAATTCAAATCAGTGCAATGTTTTGATTTGAGAATGACCTAAGTTTTGTCAACAAAAAGAAAACACACCTAAACAACAATAAAGATGCCAAAAATTGAAAAAGAACAAAAAGATGGAAATGTTGACAAGGAACAACAAAATGACAACAAAAAATAATAGGGGTGTTGAAAAAGCATGTTGGAAACACCAATTGTGTTAAGTTGAACATAATTTTTTTTCTTTTTCAAGCAATAGAAAGCATCAAAATGTTGAAGATCGAAGGCATTGGATATAATGTTGGAGGACATTGAGAAATACATAAGAGATGTTGAGGCTTTAGGGTTGAAAATGTTAATGTTTTGTAGGTGAAAATGAAATCTCATGTTCAAAATTAATGAAAATAAAAATAATTTCTTGGGCAATCGATACGATCATGGATTCCCAACTTTTGGCAGGCGATTATCTTTTAAATTTAAACCTATTAATATTTTGACCTTGTGTCAATTGATTGTCGCTGGTAGTGTGAAGCAACATGAAGCCCAAGTAAAATTGCCCAAGTATTTTTTAGGTATAATGTGAAAAACTTGTTATACCCTAAAAATGTTCTGGGCTTTCACTTTGGATAGAGCTTTCTCAACACTCAAATGTGTAGCTAGCTTTTCGTATAACCTCCTGGCAAATCTGATGAAGCTATACATAATCTTGATTGTGCTACACACAATTATGACAAAATAAAAAAACAGGCAATCAATCTAATTTTGCACGCATCTACCATCATCTCAAGTTGAGTGATAGCAGTGTGTTCAGCCACCTCTCAACTTCAATCCCTTCTAGACTCACCTCTAGTTCCTACTACTGACTTGTTACATTACAAGTAGATGATAGTTGAGTCAAGATCTCAATTATCTGTTTAAGTCTTTCAATGTCTGAATTGTAACCATTGGACTTGGACTTAGGTCCTGTCTCCTTTTGTACTTGCACTTCCTCTCTGGATCAGTGCATTTATTGACAAAGTATGGTAGGGACTTGCATCAATTTGCTCACTCACTTGGGTTCTGTGAATAGCGTAGACTGTTATGAGCATGGGTCCTAGCCTTTGACAAAACTTCTGGCCCAGCTTTATCGGGACTCCCACAGTCAAATGGAGGTTGCGGGTCATACTCAAGATACAGCTGCACAGCTTTGGCTGTAGTTTCATCAGTTATCAAAGCAGCAAGCTGAAGAGCCATGTCAATTCCAGCTGAGACACCAGCTGCTGTGATGATTTTGCCCTTCCCACCAACCACAAAAATCCCCATACAACAAGGTTTAGAAAATTCGACTAAGGTTTTCGGTTTTGTCCCAAATTACTTCAGCATTTAGGGTTTAGGGTTTCGTCCCAAAGAAATACCTGCTGAACAACTCTGGCCTTGACAGGCTTTGCACCAAGGCTTGCGAGCAAGTCAAAAGCATTCCAGTGGGTTGTCGCTTCTAGTCCATTGAGCAGACCAGCAGCAGCAAGGAGGAGAGAACCAGTACATACCGACGTTGTGTATAAGCTTGTTTCATGCACCTTGTCATCATCATGATCACACATGCAAAGTGCAAAATTCAGATCAAATTCCCATCACAAAATGGGCAGTCACCTGAAATTCCATCACAGGTAAACCCTAAACTCTTAACACAAAACCAGAACAGGAATGAGACCCCACAGTTCTATACTCTTCTGGATTAGAAGTTTTTCTCTTTAGCCCACAGCAGAGCAATGAAGAACAGAAACCCATCATCACTTGCAAACAATGGTGACCCACTAATTCCACTCCTGAAAATCACTAAGCTCTTGATGCCATTTCCAAAGAGGAGGAGGAACTCATGAGCGACAGACATAGATATACCTTGCGCAACCATTCTAAGATGGCCTCATCTTTTAAAAGGGCACGAGTGCCAACGCCTCCAGGAACCACCACTATGTCAGGTTTTGGCACCTACGTCTCCATACCCATCACATCCAATCCCTTGAATCACTCAAATTCTCGTGCCCGCAAAATTTATTCCAGTTTCCATTTCTTCTTCTCCATTCACAGTACAGAGATTTTGCAAAGAAAAACAGGTATATCAATATGTGTACCTACTACCTGGTCAAAAGAGGCAGTGGCTTGGACGGTGAGCGTGCCGAGATCAGTGTAAAGTCCCACACTATGGCTCACAAAGACTATCTTCACATTGGGCAAACAATTCAGCACCTCGTAAGGACCCACGAAATCCAATGCTGTCATCGCCTTGAAGATGGGCACGGCCACTTGTAGAATATTCCCCTTCTCCATTTTCACAGCTCTGGAACTCCTGCAAAAATCTCAAACTCTTCTCACTTGCAAGACCAGATCTTTGCTGGAGGAAATCGCGCAGCTTGTTGGGGATTTTGTAGTGATCTCTCTTCTTCCACGACACCATGATGACGATCATCCACGGGAAGAAGTTTAGCCAAATTTGGCTATAAGAAAAATACTAAAGTCATGGGTTTTTTTGGAACATCCTTCAATGTTTTGGCGACCCTACTTGAACGCCATGCACAGAAATCTGGCTTGCTTTTTTATGAATTTTATTTTGAATTTTGGCTATTTAAAATCTTCAGAAAAAACAGTTGATTTTCTTGGTGAGGATCTCAGAAGTGTTTATCCTAATTGAAATAGATCAGGTGTGGTATGGGGAGTATTTTATCTGGTGAGAAGCTTAGGAAAATGGATTCTTGAATTCTGGATGTATGCAAGCAAAAGGTGCAGATGGTAGAATTTGTGTCTCATTCTCATGCTCCAACTTGTTAATCCATGACTATGAGCATTTTGTTTTCTGTATTCTTCGAGGTTTTCTTATACAATTTTCTCTGCCTTTAATGTATTTTCAATATTCGAACATGCTAATGTCAATTGCACTTCATACATCTTAATGTGCTGGTGTCTCCAGGGTATTCTATCTCCAGATTTCCAGTGAACTTGGTAAAATACCAATAATAGGAACCTTCTTCTTGCAAAATGTTTTGAACAGCATAGTGCAACTTGGTATATAACTCAGATCTCTGAGGACTTTGTTAAAACTTTCAAGAAATGTTACAGGAAGCAGCAGCTGCCTTAGTAATGTATAGGAACTTCACATGACCTCCACTACCTTATAGAAGCTGATTCATATGTGAACACAAATTTCCCACAGAATGTAAGCACAAGTAGCTGTAATCTTCGTCTACCCAATAGATTTTCAATTGCAATTGTTGACTATAAAAAGTCCCATGTTGGAAGTATTTGAGAATGGAAGCCTACAGATTTGTTCCGTAATGCAATCTCATCAAATTCTGTGAGAAAAATTCATTGAACAGAAGTTGGCCACGAACAGCTCAATTTCTGGAACCAAATGCAATGACTTGAATTCATACTACTGCAACAGTTAAGGGAGCAGCGTTTTGCATATTGCATGGAGCCAAAATCAAAAGAATGCAAAACCCACTAGAAGAGCAAAGGACAGAAGAATAAGAGATTTTTTTTATTTTGAAGAGAAAAAAAGTAGTACCCAAAAAATTATTCAATGTGCTGGCACAACTATAATGAAATGCACCAGACTTGAAAAAAATCTTCCCTTGAACACAACACAAAATTAAATCAACCTGATGATACAGACCCTTTTAAGGTGCAAAATTAAATCTGTTACCTTGAAGGTGCTGCAGCATAATGAGAACTTCACTCAGAAATAAATACCCTTCCTTTTTTGTCTTCAAAGAGTTTCTAACAGCTAGTGAACGTCTTTCCTCTCATCTACTGTTTGTTGTGGAAAACAAGCTTTTTCTTTCACTCCGTGATCTGACTCAACCTCATTGTACAACCCATGAGTGCATGCCATTGGCAGAGCTCATGAGATGCCATTCATCTTTTCTGAAGAAGGACCTGTGTCTGAAGTTATCTTCAGAAGGGTTTCCGAAACCCCTTGGGGGCATTCACCACAATGTCATGTATATTTGGGTGTCTTGATGTAGCTCTTCAACCAGCTTTTGCCATTAATAAAATTCACAGACAGAAATGGCTTCGCCTGTGCAGGTGTTAGGTCGTATGCCCATGGTACTCTTTGGGTTGTGTTAGCACCTGGGCCCCAACACTTGTACTGCCCAAAAAAGACCTCACTGTTCAACAAACCCAAAGCAACACAACACAAATGTCAGAAGAGATACACAACAATCCGATTGTATTACTGTAATTTATGATTCATTGACTCACCATAATAATATTTCAGAAGGCATGACGCTAGAGTTGCTGACAATAAAACAATGGCGTGAAAGCACAGCCATCATGTTCCAGAGCCAAGAACAGAGAGACTACTTACTGATCGCGTTGTGGGAAGCCAAAGTCACTCCAGCCACCAGAATAAATAATGTCATTCATATATGTGTAGGCGTAAACCGTGCGGGAGAAGTTGCCCCATGCACGACCCAAGAATATCTGGATTCCTGTTCCATCTACCTTGCAATCTAAGAATGAGAAACCTGTATGCATTCGAGATTCATTTCTCTTCTGTGCAGCAAGTGAACCAAAGGAATCTGCAACTTCCAGAAGATGACAATTCTGTCCAACCCAACGCAAAAAGTCACTCAAGTCAGTCCCTCCTCAGATATAATAATTGCTGTTGCTGAAGAGACAAATCTCATCATTTCTGCAACTTGGGGTTATGCTCTTCAAAATATCTTTGAGAATTGTTGAAGGTGGAGGAGAGGTCTGAATCTGTAAAGTGAGATTTCTGCAACTGGAATTATGTTCTTTCAAGGAGGAATGTAGAAGAAGGAGGAGGAGGAGAGGTCTTTGTAGCAAATAGAACATTGTGGTGTATTACTCAATTTGAAGATCATGCATACATACCCTGTATAAAGAGCGCCCATTGCCGAATATGAAATCAATAGAACCCACAATCAAACTGTTCTCGAAATAATGCCGTCCTCTGTGATCATACAGGGTATCCTGATGATGTCCACCCAACCAAGAAAAAAACAAAAAAATCCCCCATGAGACACAAGCACAAAAAACTACATCCACATGAAAGAGACACAAGCAGACAAAACTCCACCAGCACAAAAAAATCCACATGCAGGAGACACAAGCAAGCAAGTATTGATGGAGAAGAAAGAGAGGATTTCAGAATCCATGATTTGCAGCAGCGACCCATGTTACATAATATCAATGTAGCTTTGTGATCTGCTGCTGCTGCAAGGTTGGGATGGATGTCAGTGACAAAGAAAAACACCAAAAAAATGGAATTCGTGTGTGTTCTGGGGGCAGAAATTCATCAATCACCTGATATCCATAAAACGAGCAGTTGTAGAATGCAGCTCTGTCTGCTGAAATCCGCAATGCAACAGCTTGCTTCAAGATTGCACCAGGTGCAGGTTGTGGAGCTGAGTTCTGAACACAAAACAAGAGTCCTTGATATCAGACATCAGACCCTTGAAACCCCAGAAGAGAAAATTCACATCTCCAACTTCCAAGCTGCTGCTGCTACTTCCCTTAAGGTAAGGTAAACTCAGCCGCAGCAGCTTCAAAACCAAGACACAAACCCAATCTTGTGCTGGAAATTGAGATCTATCCAGCTGAGTAAGAAAGCTGCAATGGGTGCACACACAATGGCTGCAGGTTTGGGAAATGCTGAAGCAAGGTAAGAATCAATCTAGATGTGAAGATGTAGCTATCTGTAAGGGTGGTACAGCTGCAAGACTGAGAGAGACAGTTAAGGAAGGGGAGGGTGATCTGGGTTCATTTACTTACCCTAAACTGAATTCCTTTGGCAATGAACCACTCAGAGTTGATCCCAACAGTTGCACTGCGAAAAGTCTTGAGAAGGACATCAGAGTCATCAAAGTCACCAGCAATGTCTCCCCAAGTAATTATGGTCTGATTTGCGCCTGCTCCCAAAAGTGTTATGTATGGTTGGGTTGAGTTGATGGTCACCTTTTCCCTGCAAAAGTGATGAATGCACATCAATTAGAAAGCTTTGATCAGAAAAAGATCCACTAGCTAGAACTTCATTAGAGTGTGAGAGCTTGACATCCATGTCCCAGCTTGAGAGCTCTAGGAGCATGGGACTAGGAAAAGCTCTTCAAGTTAAACTCCCAGGATGAGTCTAGATGGGATTAGTATAAGCTCCTCAAGTTGTGGACATGGGATGGGACTGGAAGGGACTAGAATGAGCTCCTCAAGTTGAGCTCACAGGATGGGACTACAACGAGCTCCTCAAGTTGAGCTCACAGGATGGGACTACAACGAGCTCCTCAAGTTGAGCTCACAGGATAGGACTACAACGAGCTCCTCAAGTTGAGCTCATGAGATGGGACTAGGACAAGCGTCTCAAGTTGAGCTCACAGACATGTGAAACTGCACAAACCAAGAAGATGCAGCAGCAAGCAGCAGCAGAGTAAGTGCAGAGCGAGCAAGCTGAGCTAGCTTGCTGCTCGTCATCACATACTTGTAAACACCAGCTTTGATCTTGATGATTGTCCTGTGTTTCGCATTCGGCTTGATGGAGTTGAGAGCTTCATTGATGGTCTTGTAGTCTCCCTTGCCATGTTTGCTCACAGTGATCTTCACTGGCTTCCCTGTGGGCGGTGGCAGAACGCCGATACTGTCGTAGTTTTCCTTCGTCTTGCTTCCTTTGCTGCTATGAGAACTGGAGGATCGAGCTGAATGCTTTGATCTCTTGTGGGCTTTGTTGTCGGTTCTCGCATGTCCCGAGGATGCAGCTAGATTCGAGAAGTTGTTGTCGTTGTTGCCAGAATCCGTACCTTCGTCGTCGGAGTCGGATGTTTCCGCCATGGCTTGCAACCATTGAGTGAACTGGTCGTTGTTTGCTGCAATTTCAGATGCGGCATCCTCTGCTTGAGAGCTTGCAACCACGTTTGCAGACAAGGCCGCAAGAAGCTGAAGCATCATGGCGAGGACCACGACGCACCAGACTACACCATACTGATCCCTGTAATTCGTCGCCCGACCTGGTGCCATCTCTCTTGCCTGCAACGCACGCAACCAACACATCAGCTGTTGTTACTCCACGCTTGCTTCTCCTCTCACAAAACACTTGGACCTTTAAGCTCCTCCTCCCATGAACTGCAGTAGTAGTATACGAGTACTGATCTGCAAGCGAGCGAGCAAGCAAGCGACAACAAAACCAACGTAGACTCGACAACAAAAAAACTCAAGCTGTGCAGCCAAAGGCCAAGCTTTCTAGCTAACTACCACAAAACTCCTTACAGCAATGCACATTACTAGATCAGCTACCTTCACCTTCGTTTGTAGAAGACTTACAAAACAAAAAAGTACTCAGAATGTATATACACTTACAGAGACAGAGACAGAGACAGAGAGTTCTACAGTGATGAGAGGAAGAAAGGACGTGAAGCTTTGGATCGTTTGCTCACCCAAAAGAGAAGAAGACGAGAAGAGAGCGAGAAGACAAAAAAAACACCACCAACACCAGAGTCTAAAGCTTTCGACAATGCCGAGTCTGCAGACGCCTTATTGAGTACAGAATCCAAACACGCAGCAAGCGATGAAACTCCAGAAGAGAAAACGCGCGACAAAGGGAGCAGCAGCAGATGAGAGGAGACGAGAGCGACAGCGTCGACGACGACGACGACGCGCAACTGCAACAAGCTCCTTCACAAACTGGAGCTGCTATTGTGAAGAAGAAGAAGAAGACCAGCCCAGTCCACATGGGATTCTCCCTCCTTTATCAGGGGACAACAAACAAGAGGCACCAGTAACCGGAGCCACTAGTAACCGGAACCACCAACTACATCTACTACTGGAACCGGTAACCGTCCAGCCCTATCAACCTCGGGCTGCATGGGAAAAAAATTTCTGAGGGTTACCTTAACCCATCTCTAAGGTTGTAATGTTGTCCTCCAAGTATATTCCCTCTGAGTTCCTTCTTTCTTTGGCTTCCTTGTGGCACTCACCCAAATTTGCTAGTGTATTTGGAGGGCACTTTGAATGCATAAAGATTTTGTTGAAAAGTTTCTAGTGTATTTCGATGGCGTATTTTTAAAGTGGAATTTTCAAGACCTCCAAGAAATGCTGGGACCTTCCGTTTTTGAGAATGGGCTCTTTTTGGCATAGCCGGGAATTGTTTTTTTCATTTTTGGGAGGAGTCGGGTCTTTTCCCATTTTTTCACAATCATCTTTTGTGTATTTTTTTTGGCCTTGTAGGCAATTTTCCTTGTGATTTCTCGGATAATAATCTTATCGGTGAAACAAAATAAAATTGAGTCTTCACCCTCCACACATGATCAAGGGCATTACGAGAAGCAAAACTCATGCCCAACCCAACTCTCGCCCTCACCTAATAACAACCCCCCTTCTTCTGGTAATGCCCTTGATCAAACCTCATGCATTATTTATTACCAGGTGTGTGTGATAATGTTCACCTTGTGCTTTACCATGGGTTAGTCTAGGGTTATGCCCTACACTACAGCAGGGCATGGCCTGGCACAAAGAAAGAACAAGGAAAGTTACAGTCGCCGTACAGAGGTGCCCTTACAAAATGTGTAGGCCGACTCCGTACATCCGTAAGGTACCTTCGTAAGGAGTGCCACCTTGCACAAGGCAGGTTCCCTCATTTAAGGCCACCTGCTGCAGACTACAGTGGAAAAAGGGCTCAAGTGCTCTATAGAAGGGAAAGGATAGGGCCCAGCACTCATTCCCTTATTTTTGGCTAGGGTTTTGGTCACACTTCATATTATGGGTTTGTAGCCAGAATTGACTAAATCTTCCTGAGAAGGATCGCCACTTTTTCTACATCTGCTTCCTTCCTTATTATGGACAATCGCCACTTAAAAAACCAAGTTTCCTGAAAATAATAATAATAATAAGAAGAAAATTTTAAAAATAAAAAAATAAAATCCATTGGGCTGTACTAGTGAGAAACAAGGGTTTTGCCATTGCACTAGGTGATGGACAAGTCTTTGCACTTTCATAAATGGGTCATCCATCAATCCTTTCAACAAGGCTCCTCTTCTCATATCATGTCATGGCCATCTGTTGTTTGTTGGAGGGTTTATGAGGAGTTATTTTTCTTTGTGCTTCAAGTAGGTAGTAGGCTAGGAGATGATGGGTGGTGCCATATTTAGAATTCCCACTCTCTTCCTTTATTAGGGTTTAGGGTTTAGGTACCCCTTTTTTTTTCTCTTCCTTCCTTTTTTATTCCCGTACTTATGTTGTACTTGCCACTTTGAGGTAAATGAATTGATGACCTCTAGAAAAAGCAAGGGTGTGTGTGTGTGTTGTGTGAGACACAAGGAGGAGTTGGGGAGTGAAGGAAGGGTGGGTAGGGAAAAAGAAGCAAGAAAGCTTTGTCCACCAAATCTATATTTTTAAGGAAGGTAATTTGTTAGCCTTGCCTACCAAGGCAAGGATATTGTGTTTAGATTCATTATGGAGTATAGTAGCTTACTGGATTTTGGCCCCTAGGTAATATGAGGTCTATTTTTATATGAGGATTTTTGAAAGATGATATTTTGGCTTGTGTTGAAACTTGTGATTAGTTATAGAGTTAATAATATCTTGAAGGATTTTGGTTTTTTTTTTAGAGGATTTGTTGAAGATCATATTTTGGCATGGTGAAATAATTGAGTTTCCATAGTTCTTCTTTTGCCTTAAGATACTTTTTAATGTAAATGGCAAGGCCACAATGTGACACACCCCTTCTTTGTCTTTTTTTGTTTGTCGCCGTGAGGTCTCTCCCAAACCTTGTCTCATCCCCCTCTCCTCCCCCCACCCCCCAAACCTGTTCATGGATGAAGTTGACAATGAAGATGTGTAATGTGAATAAAACTTGGTGAAATTGTATCATGGATGAAATTGAATACATAAAATGTAATTTGATCACATGAATGAAAATTTGATGGAGGATAATGATTTACAATATAAACATTGATCACAAGAATAAAAACTAATACTTGTGGATGAAATTAATGATATTCTATCATATGGATGAAATTGATAAAACATGGATGAGCTTTTGTTCAAGGATGGAATTCCACACTACAAATGAAATTTGACATTAATCAAATTGAAAATCATGAACAAATGCATGGAGAATGAAAGATATCACATGGGTGAAATTCAATTTAACATGAATGATAATGATCAGCATCCATAACATGATCCATAGCATTGATACTATGGATGAAATTTAATAACATCTATGAAATTAGATTATGGATGATAGTGACCACCATCCATGTTATTGAATTTTCTTCCAAGTGGTTGTATCTCTCAATAGTGGATGAGATGTGGTCAACTTCATTCATGTAATCAAGTTTCATCCATATGTTTTATTGCATGCTTTTGTACATTCCAAAAGTGAGATTCACATAAGCAATAACTTTTTATGTAATTAATGTGAACAATGTTGTCGATTTCATCTGCTTTTCACATTCATCCATATCATTAGGTACCACCCATGTTGACAATTTCATTCAGGTGTAGCCAGGTGCAAAGGGGGATGTTGCCATTCCAACCCCCCATTTGCCCCTTTGGGTTGTGCATTTAATCCATGGAATGAGATTCATTTGTGTCCAAATTTCACCTAATCCATATGGTCATATCATTCCATGTTGTCAATTTCATCCATGTGAAAATTTTCATTCATGATATCCAATTTATCAACTTCATCCCTATGCTATGATGTCATCCATGTGATTAGTTTCATTTGCATGCTTAATTTCATTCACATTGTCAAGTGTATATAACATAATAGCCTATCTTACAAAAAACCCCCCTATTTCCACCTAGCATTACCTATGTAACTAGGTACCTACCATAGATAGGCAAGATAAGTGGTTTCATGCAAGTAGGTAAGGCACTTGGTGGCAATGGGGTAGATGTGTGTGGATAGTTAGTGATCATAATAAGAAGGAGAATGTGAGTTTAATACATATATCTTTTTTTTTCTTTTAAGAGAGGTGCATTTTTCTAGGGGTAATTTTTGCAATGCAAGCTCCAAACAAAGTACCTTGTTAAAAAGGACAAAGCAAGTCAATTGAGACCAACAACCAAATGGGCACCTGACGTTTGAGTCCTTGCAAAACTTCTCAGTTACACATCCCCAAACCAATCACCCTAAGCAATCAAAGTAAGTATGGCTAAGATTTCAAGGGAGAACTTATGCATTGCATGGAACACCATTTTAATCTTAACACTATGTCAATTTAGCTACAAGACCACCCCTAATATAAAATATTCAAAAACAAAAAAGCCATCATTATAAATTAGTACCTATTTGAAAAATATGTAATATGTATTAGCCATACATTTGGGTTCATTCTAGTGATAGAGCAATTTTTGCAACCAACAAAACAAATACATATATTTTCAGCCATTTTTTAAAAAAAAATTACCCCACTAGCCAAATTTAGCCAGGTAAATTTTTTAAAAATAAAATAAAATATAAATTATTATAAAATTTAATTTTTAAAAAAAAACCCTGCCAACAGATTATGTAGTACAGTACCTTCTTGAGCTGAGAAGGTGTTTTTTTTTGTACTTGTTGGACTTTAAGCACATCATGCAACAATTTCACTAGAAAAGTGTGACACAAATCAGTGGCCTGCTGAGTGCTCTTCATGTGTTTATTACCTTAGGAATCACATAAATCATTGGACTCACAGAACTATGGAAATAGCACCAATAAACCCATCACCACCACAATTATGAAATTATTAGAGCATAGGAGCCCCTTTGCCCCTCTTAATAGCAACTATGAATAAGAGGAAAAAAAAGGTATAAACAATAAACTACATACTTGCTTCATTTAATCAAGCCAATCCAACAACAACAAGTTCTGTTCTCTAATTCTTCACCTCTTGGTTTAGTTTCATTGCAATGTTTGCAATTCGATCTGACCAGGGTTTTTTTTTTTCCCAATTTTTTAATATCAAAAATTTTTTATAAAAAAATCGAATTTACATTATTATGTAAACACAATTACAAAAAATTCCCAAAAAAATAATTTTCTTCACAAAAAAATTTCAGAGAAAAAAATAAAAGTAAAGCTGACTCAATGCTTTGGTTGCTATTTGCTAACTCTTTTAATTCGAGCCAGGGTTTTGTCACACAACCCACATTCTCTCCAGTTTGTCAGCAAGGGAGTTGTTGGTGTAGCAGACTGCAAACACATGGTCTAGTGTTTTTTGCTCATGTGATATCCTTAGCACAGCAAAGACTTGGCTAGATTTTTCTAGTGTTGTTGGAGGGCACCTTACAGCTCACAATATTTCCTGTACTTGTTTATTTCCCGCATTTGTTATTCAAATTTTTAAATTAAAAAAAAACCCTTCCAAACCCCATTTTTAATAATTTAGTTGAAAATATTTTCAATGACGGATATTACTCAAATATTACACCATTTTCCATAAATTATGAAATCACCTCCATAGTTTATTGTGCTGGTTAGAGTAACAATTTCCAACCCAAGCAAGCAAGCACCATCATTCTGCTGATCCCCCTTGATTCTTTTACTAGGCCCACTACATGGAACATAATAAGCATTCTTGTGCATGAAGTGCATGTTTACCGAATGACATTTTCCATTTTGGAACAATCTGCTCTGAGCTTCTTACAAGTGCTTCATATATGATACAAGTCATACAAATTGCATGGCTAATGCTTGACACTCACATTGGGGTTTAATGTTATACAAAATTATACACTTGTTCCATTCCCCAAAAAAATTATATAATTATTAACTCATTAAAATTTAAATTTAAATATGATTTTAAATAGTAGTGGGTTTTGTGATTTGGCATTGCATCAGAGCTTCTACTATAGAAAATATGTTTTCAAATATAACATTCAAGAAAATTTGGTATTTTTGTCATGTAACCTTAGAGGTGATCATTGATAATACAAGTTAGCCAAATTTGGCTATGAAAAAAAAATTGCAAAAGTAAAGACATTTAAGGCATCAATCTATATTCTTGGTTAAATATTGGAACATGATGTAGAATCTGGCAAATTTTTTTTCTTGATTAAAAGTTCGATAATCAAACACCCCAAATAAAAATAAAAATAATCTATACATTAATTTTTTTTATTTTTTCAAAAAATAATAATTCCAACCAGTAGAAAGCCATATAATTTCTGCCAAGTTATTACGTTTGTATCCCTAACATTTGACTTTATTTGCAACATCATATAAAACCTACCTTTTTCGCTTGTGAAAGGAAAAATGGATCAGATTTTTGCTTGAAAGTCTCATTTTCATGAATGCTTGAAAGAAACAAGATCATTTGTATGAATGATTGACCATTTGAGTGTGTACTTGGGTGAGTGGAACGCATCATTTTTTGATATCCAAATTGAAAAAACTTGATGGTCACACATGAACTATAATTTGAGGATGGAGTTTGGAATGCATAAAATCTTTTGATGGAAAGGTCAGGTTAGAAATTTTCTTGCACTTATTTTGAAAGTGGTGAGTTTTTTTGTATATATAAAAAGGTTGTTTGAACATGATGATTGTTTGAGTTTTTTTTTTTCTTTCAAATTTATTTAAATGGTTCATGGAGTGATAATTTCTAACATTAGATTGATTGATTTTAGGTGTAGGTATCACAGGTTCAATGGAAGTTTTAACCAGCGGGAACACTAGGGTCAGTTTCCACATTGACCCAAAAAAAAGAAAATCAAAATTATTTTTTTTCAAAAAGATTAATATTTTTTTAAAAAATCTAAATCATTATTTTTTTCAATGATCTACTCATGATATTGTCATATGAGTAGTAGGGAAATTATTCAGAGTGTAAACTATGATAATTATGATGATTTTCAACATGGCAACTTCATAGTGGTATGCCACCAAAAAAATTTGTTTCACTATATTTTGAGGATTATTTAATGACAAAACTGACCTGAGGCAAGGGGGGGGGGGAAGCATAGCATCCATATTATGATTGAGTAGTGACAAAAGATGCACTAAAGATGCAACATCTTGCAGACCAGGAGCCAGTTGTGAACATAATGAGGTAACAGACAACAACACTAGGTATGTCTGCAACAAGTTTTGAAGAGATCAATCAGCTTGTTAGCCAGCCACCAACCCATTTTGCATGGATGGGGGGCTGTCAGATCAGAGATCAGATCACACCTTATCAGGCAAACTCCTCACTTGCTCAGCTTGTAGTGAGTGAGTGAGGATGATGAGCAGTAGTTTTAATCCCCTAGAGAACATGCTAGTTAGCTGGAGATGACTAGAACTCCACCCCATGACAAAATTGGGTAGCTTAGCTGAATTTTTTTTACATATAATTTTCATGACAAACTTGTGACAAACTTGATGAGATGTTTGTGTGTCACTCTGGAGTGAGGGACATAAGTGCAGTGGGAAGCACATTCTTCTGTCTGCCATTTAAACCCTAAAAATGGTTTATTTAATTAATTATTTAATTATTTACTTATTGGGAAAATTTCAATTGATCTAGCAAGCAGAAATGGATTCATTGGGGATTGATTCATTGTGCTTTCCTCCTTCTTTGGATACTTTAGGGTTTAGAGAATCCAGTTATTTGGGAGTGCTTCTTGGATGCCTGTGAAAACCAAGGGAATCAAAGCATAGAGTACCTCTGACGCCCCTTGGGTTGGATTCTCTCTCTCTCTCTCTCTCTCTCTCTCTAACACTCTCATCAGTTGCACTTATAAAGTGAGTTATAAATGTGCAGATCAGAAGCTGCTCTGTTAGCCTAATGGGTAAGCCTGCAAAATCAATCAGTGTCTTCTCAACACATCATTCCTACAAAGTCTGTGATGGATATAGGGAAATCATCAGGATTGGATACAAGTTCTCCACCATCACAACAACCCTGCCTTCCTTTTGCTTTTGTTGGCCTTGATCTTTGTGTTTTAGATTCATTATTATAGAGTGTAATAGTAGCTATAGCTTAAGGGATTTTGGCCCCTAGGTAAATAATAATAATAATAATAATAGGTCTATTTTTATATGAGCATTTTTGAAAGATGATGATATTTTGGCTTCTGTTGAAACTTGAGAGATTAGTTATAATAGAGTTATAATAATATCTTGAAGGATTTTGGTTTCCTTTACAGGACTTTTTTGAAGATTATATTTTTGCTATGGTGAAATATATTTGAGTTTTCATAATTTTTCTTTTTGCCTACGGATACTTTTTAAAGCAATTTGGCGAGGCCACAATGTGACACACCCACCCCTTGTTATGAATGAGAATAGTGAGTAATAAGCCCTCCCTCTTATCCAAACTTAGTTCAAGGTACATTCTAACCAGGCTATAAGGTTAATGGCCTTTTTGCCTCATGGGCAGTGGTGCTATGGGGAAGACATATTATTATGGGGTTCATAGGCACCCACAATATGCCCTTTACCAGCACCCACCAGCCCACCAAGTAGGATGGATGGTATCTGGACAGGAAACAGTTTTCTGTTGGGTTTCAGTTCCTTAGCTAACCATGGTGGTTAGCTCAGTTGCCTCTTTTTTTTTCTACCTACCTACTGACAACCCACAAGCAGGCTGTTAGTAGGTAGGTAGTTAAAAACAGCCTTTACATATGTATAAATCATCTACTTACCTAGTACTTACTACCTATTTTCCTACCTATCTACCTATATATATGAGACCTATTTCCTACAGAATTGGTTACCAAGGTGAAACTCAATATTAACTCATTTGAGGTTCATCCACAACTGAGTTATAAGGGGCATCCAATGGATGGTGCACTGGTGGGTGCTGGTTCACCGTGGCCCTCACCCATGTGGAGAGATTTAGCCATATTTGGCTATAAACAATATATGAAAATTAAAATTTTAAACATCCTTCAACTACTTGCTTGCTTGAACCAATGTATAAAAAATTTGGGATTTGCTCTTCTTTTTTTTTTAATTCGAATTTTGGGGATTGAAAAATCTCAAAAACCACTTCATTTTAGCATTTTAAATTTTGACTTTCATTTTGTGAGAAATGTTTCAACTAAAAAAATATGCTGCCTAGAAGGTACCAAGTGCCTCACCTATATACTAGACCACTTGATTTCCCTACCTAGTTTAGTTCAAGTATAACCATTGTTGTCAATTAGCTATGGGATAGGAATATAATGAAAAAATGTTCCATGTTTACAGTAGTGTTGGGCAGTTCTCATTTTATTTTTATTTTGTTTTTTGTTAGAACTGGTTTCAATTTTCTCATAGAGTTGTAAAAATCAGCCCCAGTTCTTTTTTAAAAAAATAGTTTTATTGAGAATTGTACAAGGTATTGAAATTTTATTTTAAAAAATTCAGCCAATTCTCAAATGATCAGTTTTAATAAATATAAAAATAATTGATTATATTTCCTTTGGGTTTTTTGAATAGGTACCTGAGGCACTTCTCTCTCTCTCTCTTTTTAATTTTTAAAAAATATATATAAACTGGTTGATTCTTTGGACAATATGACAAAACACAAAGTACTTAACAGTTGGGATGTCTGAACATTGCACATTGCCATCTGTTGTTGATTGATGGAAACTCCTCTTATCTAACATGTACTCTCCATTCTAGTGAGGTCTACATGACTTGCTTTTGGTTGCCCTGGATGACCCAGCACCTACACTTGTACCAAAGTAAAACTCAAAATGGGTTTTGGGTTCTTGTATATATATATATATATATATATTTTTATTTTTTATTTTTTTTAAATTTATTTATTAAGGAGGGTTATTTATTTGTTTGTTTGTTTGTTTGTTATGTTATGTTTGTCAGGATGAAATCTCTCATAGCACACAGCACCCTTCTTCATTGTGCTCTTGGTACCATGAGAAAGTCCTGGATGAGTAAGCCATGTGCCAATGTGATTTTCATAATGTTTAAACCTGTGGTGCAAGAGTTATCCAATATTGAACAATTTTGTCATTGAAAATTTAATAAATCAAAATTTTAAAAATTAGAAAAGTTGCATCATGCTTTTGGTTTGTTGGAAATTGTTCAATGAGTACCATTCTATAAAGACAATTTCATTCATTTTTAAACATAAAGTGCAAGAGATAATAAACTTTGAGTAATTTTCATCATTGCAAATTCAATAAAAACTCAAAATTGAAAATCAAGTAATTATGTAATGAGTTCACACTTGGTTTAACAACACAAGCCACATTAGAATCTTATTAAGAAGCAAGGGTTTTGTGTTCAAATTTAACATTTCCCCCACTATATAGTAAGGCAACCAAGCTGGTAATTGAACATATAAGGCTATAATAAGAAGGATGGTCGTCATTTTTTTCATAATATGGTATAAAGAAAAAATTTTGCCCCATCTTTGGGCGCACCCATAGCCATTGAAATCAGAATTTGGTAAAGTAATGACAATGATATGCCCCCCCCCCCCCAACAAAAAGGGGGCAAAACTTAGA
>Ga0116227_10007306_pt1 | contig 21692 bp, 10 predicted proteins | sample S1TSphgellanicum_FD_89693 | JGI IMG/M metagenome (GOLD analysis project Ga0116227, IMG submission 89693) | Host-associated microbial communities from peat moss isolated from Minnesota, USA - S1T2_Fb - Sphagnum magellanicum MG | ecosystem: Host-associated > Plants > Peat moss > Unclassified...
GGGTTTTGGGTTGGTTTTTTTTTTTTTTTTTTTTTTTTTTTTTTTTAAAAATTTTTAAATTTTTTGGGGTTTAAATGTGGAAGTTTTTTTTTATTCGGGGTTGTTTTTTTTTTTTTTGTTTTTTTTTTTTTTTTTTTTTTTTTGGTGGAAAATTTCGTTGTTAGTGGATAAAAAGACAGTGGGAAGAAATGAAAGAAGAGGAGAGCGTGGTGAGTTTGAGGTATCTGAGTCCGGTTGTGAAGCAGGACTTAGCGGAGTTGGACAAGGACGGAGAGAGAAGGCGTATCGCAATGCAGTCGCTCAAAGCTTTTGTGGATCAGCTTGATTGTGTCTCCATGCCGCGATTTCTTAACCAGGTACGATTATGCTCCCTCATCATCATCATCATCATCATCTTCTTCTTCTTCTTCTTCTTTTCTTCATCGCGGTCGTGTGTTTTTCGCTGTCTGTCCCCTGTTCGTTATTGGTGCATTTTGTGAATTGTGTTTCTTTAGAGCATTGATGGAGATGGAATTATGTTTTCTTTTTCCATTGCTTGCCTGCTTTCCTCATCCCCCGCTGCCGCCTCGTTTGCACAGGTATTAGAGACTCGAGAACCAGGAGGTCCACGCCCCTACGCCGTTTCTCTCGTACAAGACGTCGCTCAGGTGCATGGAAAACTCGTCGTGCCTCACATTCCGCGTGTAATGAACTCCCTCATGCGGGCTCTGTCTGCCAGCGGAAGCTCACCGCAGCTGCACCTGACGTGCGCCAAAGTCGTGGCTGCGTTGGCTTGCTACACCATCGATGCATCCACTCCGGTTGAAGAAGCTGAGCAGATACTAAGGTTGCTCTCTCAGCCTCTCACTGACGCAATTGCAGGTAAGCCAAGCCTTCATCATAATAGCAAACAAAACAAGATGTTTAAGCTTCTTCTTCTTCTGCAGCATTTCTTCCAGTAGGACTTGAGAAGAAGAAAGAGAGAGAGAGAGATAGAGAGTTCCTCAGCAGTGGCCCGTTATCTTCCTTCTTTTTGGCGGATCGTCTGCAGCCAAGTTGGAACCTGTGGCAGCTGGGGCGGCCACATGCCTGCACGCACTAGTGGATTGTGAGAAATGGAAATATGCCTCAGAGGAATCGATACACGAAGTATGTCAGCGTGCTACAGCAGCGTTGAGTGAGAAATCCAACCGCACTGTAGCCCACATGCAGCTAGTGCGCTTGTTGGCCACAATTAACCCTGTCACTCTCAGCATCTATGGGGCAAGCTTGCTCAAGGAGGGGGAAGAAATCTTGAAGGGATTCCCTGATTCTTGGCAGCATCGAAAATTTGCAGTGCATTTGCTGCAGGCAGTTCTTGCTATACTGGATAAAGAGACACTGGCTTTGGAGCTTCCTCATACAGTACAGGTAAAAAGAATACATTTTCCCAATTGCAGGCCTCCCCTGCAATGCACACAAAAAGCCACCTTCTCTATATCTTTTACACATAGTCAGTGACTTACTATCACTTTCCACATAATGCAGACTTTGGAGAGCTGTCGGCTGGACAAAATGATTCATGTGCGGGCTGCAATAGGTGCAGCCCTGCAAAGAGCCAGAATGTTGATATCGTGCGATTGGAGTAAGGAGACTGTTGATGAAGAGGTAGCAGAGGTTCCAGTAACTAGGAGTGTGGTGGCAGGATCAAATGATGAATGGCATTCTGAAGAGAGTCCGGTCCCTCCAGTTTTGAAGTTTACAGCCAGTCCAATTTCGCAAGAGTCGCACCATTTCTCATTTTCACCAGCCTCCACTGCAACTTCTGATTCTATGGATGTTGTGCGGGTGTCTTCTCCGACACTGAGTCCTATCAAGAGAGCAAGAAGAACACCTCTATTTGCAGCAAAGTCTCAAACCCAGTCGAATGGATCTAGCAGCCCTACTTTATCGCCCTCAAGCCCTGCCTCTGATGAATGTGGTTCTATTGCTGCTGGCTGTGAGTCCTTGCCTTCCCCTGTGGACTTCAAACATATTGCTTGAATTTTCAACCTAGTATGCAGATAGGTGGAGGCCTCTGCAGCCCACATTTATGTGCTCTCTTTTGCTCTGTCCCTCAGTATGCCCTGTCCTAAGCATGCATTCTTCCCTCTGCTGCTTGCTCATCTTCCAGGTCTGATCAAGCAGGATTCAGATTGCACTGTTTGAAGTAGTGATTACAATCTTGCTGTGTTAATGTGTGCAGCATATAGCAAGGACAAGACTAAATCAGGAGGCCCAGCTGTTAAAGAGACACTTTCCCTGAAGGATGAAGTAGGAGTTCCAAGTGGCAGTGTCCGAGTTGGCAAGTACAGTCCTTTAACAAAGTTCCCTATTCATGAAACCCTCACCCCACCAGTTGGATCTAAACAAATAGCAGCTGCAACCCAACAGGAAGATAAGCAAGTTCACCATGCAAACCAAAGCCCCCATGATTCACAGGATGCAATGGATAGAGTTCTGAGGAAGATAAGCTCATTGGATACACAAGTCTTGAGTCTTAATGAGGCAGAAAATTACAGGTTGGCATCAAGATCCTGCTCAACCAAAGTCCCAAAGGAGGCAGATCTTAACAGTAGCAGTACTGAAAGTAATAGAATTGAGATTGAGGATGTGCTTTGGAGGATGAGGTTGAATAGTGATGGAAACCGGAGTGCAGAATCTATTGTTCAAAGCAAGTATGGCGGGGGTCCAACCCGAAGCAGTGAAAGTTTTGGATCTCACATCATTCGCCACAGTGATGGACACTATCAACATGGATTTGGACTTGAGGAGGGCAGCCAGAGTAAGAATCACAGCATCAGGGCTGGTTTTCATCATACAAGTGGATGTGAAATTGAAACAACAGAGAAAACTGTCAATAGAGTCACAAATGTCAGGAGCATAAATTCAGATTCTTATGCTATAAGCAGTAGTGTTGAGAATCCAGGAGGGTACTCCAGGGGCCGGGTGAATCTGCTCACTCATCACTTCAACTTATTGGCACATCAAAATGAAGAGGATGATAGCACTGGATCTTCCCAGGTGAGAGCCTTTAAGATGTCAAACTGCATTCCTCTTCAAAGTCTTAATGTTATAGTGTCTCTGCTGTTGCTTGCAATATGCTAGAACATAATTATGAAAAAAGTGCCAATGATGTGGTTCCTGGGACCTGCAGAAGTCAAGAATGCTCATCAGTGCAAAGGACTTCCTGCCATGTATTTCACCACGAAGACTTGTGCAGTCACTACAATCAGACATCTCGAGCTCTTTTTCCAAGAGGAGCAGTCAAGATCATGAGCTGACCTTATCTATGGATGAAATTGGGTTAGCAGAGCAAGGTGTAACAAGCATAGATGTTGCTGATATGGATTTGGAGACCTCAAGTGATGCTGGATGGAGTGTGCATGACAATTTGAGGTCAGAAGAGTCGGTACAAAAAGATGGAAGGAGCCAAGAGGATGTTCAGGAAAGACATGAAGGCATTGGTGAAGAATCTTCTGACTTTCCTCATGGACCTGCTAATTCTAAAGAGATAATTAGTCCATGCAAGCTCCAAATGGCATCAACCTGCCATCACAGAAGAATTAAATCAGTTGACAGTAAGCAGGTTTCTGGCAAGGAGTGTAGCCTGAGTATGGGTGCTGACTCTGGAATGGAGTTACTTCTCTCCAACTCCATAAACTCAGAAGGTAATTGTGGAAGAAATGCGGTTATGGGCCAGCCATGCAGTTTGAGCTGCTGTAATAGAGCTGCTTTTGGAACAGAGCCTGAGTCTGATTGCCAAATAGAGGAGGGAAACAGGACCATTCAAGACATGACAAAGTTTAATCCAAATGAGGGACTGCCAAGGTTTGGTCAACAGGATTATACCTGCAGTCATGGGAGTATTGCAACAGGCATGGGAGACTATCTGGAGGATGAAATAGGGAGCACAGCAGAGATTCCTATTCAAAAGTTCAACTGGGGTCAAGGGAATGCTGCAATGATTCACACTTTGGAGAAAATGTGGAGGAGATTGTGCTGGTATGCTGAGATTACACTGGGTGGCTCCTTGTGTGTAGTCCTTTCCCTTCCGCTGGCCTTAGCTGTTGTCAAGGCTCTTACTCTGCCACAAGATGATGCTCTTGTTCCCACATGAGCTTTGACAATCCAGGCACAGCAGTTAAGACTTCTTTGTTGTCAAGTGTACACTACCATCCACCATCCACTAATTATTCAGGATGAATCTTCTTCAACCCAAAGGGATGTGAAGGATTCAAAGAGCTGAATGTTTGAACTTTTGGGCTTGACAGTTTTGACCTTTCTGGACTTTGTCTGTCTGTTCCCTTGTACAGCAGCCAGCCTATCAGAGCCAAGATCAATCATTACAAGCTCTGACGACCTAATCTACGTGATAGAAAAGCCAAAATACACTTGGTCCTCTGCTGAAAAGGTTCAACCAGGTTGGTTTTCTTTTTCACTAGCCAATTGATGCAGTGTGTGTATGACATTGATCAAACAATGGTGTAGTGAGCTGGATCTTCATCTTAGCTCCAAGGATTTCTAGCTTTCTTTGGGAGTCTGGACTCTCTAACTAAACCTCTTATTTTTTGGGTGTAATCAAGTTTTGGATGCTGTTTAATGAGACACCCGTATCTTCTGGACATTTTGCGATGTTAGAACTTCTTTGTGCAAGTCTTTTGGACAAACTGACTTTTCATCATTCCATGTGCCCTAAAACACTCAGCAGCAGGCATTCCATTTCGTGGAACACCTGTGCGCTGGGTTCCTGCATATGACTGGCTCTCCTGCCAGAGGTAGGTTGAGGGCATTACCAAAAGAAGGGCCGTGCGTGAGGTGGGAGCCAAGTGTGAGCCTGCTTCTGGTAATGCCCTTACTCTGTACATAAGGTGTAGTACTTAAAACAAGGTCTTGTTAGATAACAAAATCCTAGAGAAAAATTGTTCAAATCTTGTTAGGAAAACAAGTGAAGTTACGAAATATGTCTGAATGAAATCACATGTAAAACCAAAACTAATTGTAGCTGCAAACAGAGTTCATACTAAGGCAGGTGAGTGGAAAATCCATCCTGAGAAGCTTATTAGCTTAGCATGCGGTGAATCCAGGCTACAAAATCTTGCAGATGGAGCATTAGGTTTTCTTACTGCTGAATTGTTCACCTATGAATGCAATTTTGTATGGAAAATGCTTGAGGTGAAAGTGGCTGCCATTTGTATTTGAATTTTTTTCCTTATGATATCATGAAGGATTTTGGTCTCTTTTAGAGGATTTTTTGAAGATAATATTTTTGCATGTTCAAAATTTGAATTTCCATGATGCAAAAAGAGTTTAGGGTTTAGATTTAACCTATCTAGTTGAAAAACATGTCTTCACATTCAAATATAAGTAGGGTATCAATTTTTTCCCAAAGTGATGTGAGACCAATTGGGCATGATAGATATTTCCAAACTTAATATTTGGCGGATAGGATGCATAGCAAGTTGTTACAATTTTTGATACCCAATTGATTGTCTGAATCAATTTTCAATATCTTGTCAACATTAATTGTGACCTTTGTTGGGTACCTTTTAAGGTTCAAACCACTCACCTAATGTAATCTTTTAGTGTTCAAAGCACCCTACATTCATAAATATCCCCTTGTAAAAAAGATAAATTGAAAATTATAAATTTCAAGGCCAAAAACACATTTGAATTCACCAATTTCAATTCTTTTAAAACTTTTAGTCATCAATGTTCAAATCCTTTAACATTTTGAAAATGGATGGTCAACATTTGATAAAGAAAAATGATGTTGGAAAAAATGGAATGTCCATTTTAAACGTTTGAGTGTTTTAAACATGTCAAAAGTCTTTTGATTTACATCAAATTTTGAACATCGAAACTTTTAACTAATGGATTTTATTTCAAAAAAAATTGACAATTCAAATTATTGTCAATTTTAAATAACATGTCCATATCTTTAAATGGCTCTTTTGATTATGTTTCACTCCAAGATAGTTCTTAGTCTTGTTGTACCTTGTGACATGGAAATTGTGTAGTTTGATATCAAAACAACATTTTTTTACAAGATTTTTGAAGAGTTGTATATGGATTAGTTGTGACCTGACAAGAAGTGAATTGGATAATATTCTCGTGTGAACACAACAAGTTATTAGGGTTTTAATTTTTGTTTTTAGTGATTGTTAACTTTCTGCATGTTAACGGCAAAAATTATTTCGTCATTGTTTGTTTTTCTAAGATAGTTGCAACAATAATTGCTTCAAGAAAGCTTGCGAGGATGGGTAGGACGTTTTGTTTGTTTGTGTATTATGTAAAGTTGATTGGCATCAAGTTACGGATGGCTAAGGAAGGTGTGACAATTAGATGAAGGCTTGGAGATTTGGACGGTGGAAGGTAGGATAAGAAAGGGAATTTGGAAGCAATGTAAGGTGTCTTTTTTTTCATGATCAGTTTCAGGAGATGGTAGATTTACTTGTTGTGATTGATAGTTGCTATATTTGATTTTTACTGCACCAGTAATTACACTGTGGGAAGTAATGTATTCTTGGTAGGAATGGTTTCTATAAGGGGTTAATGTTGAGGATTGATGACAAAAAGGGAGGAAGTAGCTATAGAGAAAGCATCAATATGCATTTGAATTGGGTACTATAAATATTTGCTAAGTTTCTCTTTAATCCATGTTGTAGGTTTGGTATCCGCGTGAACATTAGAAGCTTCAGTTGGGGTGTCCTTGGGTTGAGCAGAATGAGAGAAATGAGTATAGAAGTGGGAAGTTAATAGAGATATCTATAGTCCAATCTACACAAAAAAATCTACCTTTTTTGAGTGGTTTTAAGTCAACTTGGTATATGTCACTAGTACTTGCGTTTAGACATTGAGTTCAAAAGTCTCTGAGATTGAGGTTTTTCATATAGGGAATTGAATGTTTCTTTGCATTATTGCATTTTTTGGAAATGAGTTAACAACTCATGTGGATTGACTAAACATTAAGGGTTCTGATTTCAAGCTATACCTTATAAATTTTAGACTTTTGAATGTATGGTTGTGTATATGGTCCAAACTGTTCGCTACCATTATGACAAGTTAGAGAGCAATCACCATGTGTGTATTAGTTGGCAATTGATACATATAACATTGAATTTTGTTCCAATAGTTTTGTAGCACCAATGGAATTCTAGTAGCACAAGGTCTGTAGCCTTGGTGATGTAATTTGTTGGAATTAATGGTGTTTAGATTTCCAAGAGTTGTTTTTATTATGAATTACTCTTGAACAAGAGAGTCTTATTTCTACACCCTTCTTTTTGGTTACATAGCCACTTGGGTTTGAAGATCAAACTACATTGAACAAAATATTTCATTTCCACAAGTCAATTTATGGAGTAAAGCAAGGAGATTATGGGCAATTTGCAATTCATTAGTTTTTGAATTCATTTTGATATACCATATTTCCACGGCCACCGAATTTTCTTAATGTTTATGCATATTCATTGCAACATTGTTTTCAAAATCTTGAAACATATACCTAAAAGCAACTTCAAGCTTTGGTATTTGTTTCACTAAAGATGAACTTGTTAACATCCTAACAATATATTGATGTAGACTATGCAATTGATTTTGATGATTGCAAATCATGAATAGGTTTCATATTAATTGTTAATGGGGAACCTATTGTTTAGTGTTCACAAAAATTCTTGTTCAAGTTCAATTATATATGAAGTTGATGATATATAATTTGAACAACTATTATAAAATAAGTCATTTAAATTCACAAACATTTGGATAGTCTTGGTTTTTCATAGGAACAACCCACTAGCATTTTTTAATGACAACTAGAATTTCATTAAGCTTGTTCATAATCCTTAATTCCATTAAAGAACCAAACAAATTGATATTCAATTTCACATGATCACAAAAGGAGTTGCAAAAAAGCTTCAATTGTTTATGTTTTAACCACAAGACAAGTTGTTGACGTTTTAATGAAAGGCTTATCTATTAGGTGTAATCCTTATCAAATGTACTAAGGATTGTGTTGAATGCAATAAAATCTTGTACCTAAGGGACTTTGAAAATTATTGCATGAATTTTAAGCATGATTTCAAGTGTATAATGTTTCTATATTTGTGAATTTACATCTAAATGATTTTGGTGTAATTCCAAGATGTTTCATTGATCATTTAAAGTGAATAGTAGTAGTGGACAATTCAATCTTGGATAGGTGTTAAAAATTTGAAAGCCTTTTATGCTATGTAAAATCAAACCATTATTATTTTTTTAATGGCCATATATTAATGATTATGAAGACTTGATATTCAAAATAAACTTGAATATATGTTTTAATCTAGTTGTCCATTATAATCATTAAAAAAATTGAACATATTTTTGACCATTAAAACTACATAATTTGAAGAATAACTTTTTCAAATTTTTATTTTTTTTGTTGTGCAAAAGAGGTCAACATTGCATTTTTATTAGGATTGGACATGTGTTATGTATGTATGGTGAATATGCTTTATTCCATTAATATTGATGTTGAAGGAAATTATGTTTACTTTTGTTGAAATATACACATTTAATTTATGTGAAAAATAATCATTCTATAAACGATTAATTACATGTTATTTGAAAATTCATTGAAACACATGTGAATTAAGCTTTTGAAGTTAGCATTTTATATCATCTTCTTATGAGCCTTAGCCAAAACATGGAAATCATGTCTCAAATAAGTTAAGACCTAGTCTTTAAAAAACACTTGGACCTTGTAATGATTGGTTCCTTACAATTTGATTACACCCTATTGACACTTAAATGGGAATGGTCGATGAACATTGAGTGGGAGCTGGTTTTTGATTCATTACAAAAAAATGCAATTTTTTTGATTGGTACTTTTGACCAAAGTGCATTTTTGGATAAGTTGATTTGAATTCATCCACTTTGATTGGTGTCTTTTTTATTGTCATTTTGACTATAGCCAATATGCCCAAAACTTTTGTCCATTTCAAGCAACAATTTTTTTGGCAATTTTTTAAAAAATGATGTTCCATTAAAAAAAAAATTGATTTAAAAATATTTTTGACAAATAATTTATTAGTGGTAAGTAGTTCTGGTGCTATTCCCTAATGAAGTTTTAAAAGAAAAAAATTACATCAATCTATCTTATGTCACAAATCAATGCCACCTTTACATTGTAACATTTGGCAAAAATATATTGTTTAATTTAAACATTTAGAGATAACTCAAACATTAACAATTTCTTAAACATGTGACATGCATAAATATTTTATTTATTTTGGCTTGATAATTCATTCATTGAAAAATGCTTTGATGGTATCAAAGTGAGGTTGAACTTTTAGATGTTTTATTTTCAAATCTATATAGTTAGCATTGAAGGATTCAAGAGTTATATAGTTAGCTATGCAAAATATTGACATTCTATCAAGTTGGATAATGTGTCAATCACAAACCATCATTAATTAGGTGTTGTACAATTTCTATTTTATTTTGTGAATGTTTTTCATTATCTTGATTTAAAGAAGATGTTAGGCTTAAATAGCTACTTGTCAATAAGTTGGAAGGATAATTCAATCTATACAATGTGAAAATTTGGAATCCAAAACATATGAGAAAGGGGGGAGCTTTGTGATTTGGTTGAACTAGAACCTACTAGTATTTCATCAAGTATTTCAATCATTATTTTTGATCTTAAAGTGTAGCTATGCTCAAGAGATAAAGAACTAGAGGAATGTCTATAATTGTCTATCAAAAACAAAATTGATCCTTACCTCATGAATGCAAAAACATCAAAAAATGTCAAGAGATTTTACAAAGAAGGTTTGAAATCATGAATATTGCAAATATATTAACAACTTGCAATAAGTTTTCAACTTGAAAATGGAATAAGGAATGATTATCTCTAATTTCATGCATATAATACAAGATATTTCCAATTAATTGAACAAGTTAGAAGAACTTCCAAAAGCAAATGTGATCATTGAACAAGTTATTAATATGCTTTTCCACCAAGTTTTGATAGTTTTGTATGAGTGGTCATGTCCAATGAAAGGGAGTTGCCAACTTTTGAAGAGCTTGTTGGTCAGCTACATTTGGAAGAAAGTATGAATGTGAATGGAAACAAAAACAATGATGAGGATGCTTTGGTTCTAAAGTTTAGATGCATTTTTGAGGAATCAACAAGGAGGCTTTGAAAGAAGACTTTTAGAATAGTTGAAACTTGGATTTTGTGGATGTTGTGGTAGGAAAGGTCATTGGGTTAGGGATTGTCTTTTAAATAGTTAAAATACAATTCCACATGTTTGTGATTTTCACAACTATCCCCTAGTAAACAAGAACCATGCAAACATTGTGTTTGAAGAAAATGAAGTAGAGGTTGATAATGATGTCTTTGAGTTTGAAAATAAAATAAAAACCTTTGAGGTAGCATTAGCAACCATGAATTTAGAAAATGAAAACATTTCTTGGATATTTTAGGTTGAAAGCACACTATGGTGACTCCCTTTGGAGCACTTAATATTATAGTACATACAATATTTAATTGTTCCAAAAGCATGGTACATTTAATTTTGGGAATCAATTTTGGTTTTAGGACCGTACAATAATTATTTTTACAAAACTAATGTTATCTAATATTATTCAAAAAGTAAAAATAAATTTCATTATCTATATTGAAGGATTCATGAATATGTTTATAATATACATTGGCATAATAGGGCCACAATCTCATTTTGATTACACTAACTTTAGGGCTTCATTAGTCATTAAAATAATCAATTTTAATGGAATTAAAAATATTGTTCATCTTGCTATGTTTGTCATCTTTTCTGTGGATGTGAGTATTTGTTAAAATTTCAATTTACCACATTTTTATCACATCTTTGTTGAAAAAACTCATCTTTTGAGATGAAAAATTTGAAATTAGTCATATGGTATCCAAACATGGTTCATATTATGTGAAATGACATGGTTCAATATACCTTCAACTTTCATAGAGATTAAAAATTATTTAAATTTCTTTTGGAGTATATTTGTGTTTTTGAATACATAGGTACACAACATTCATTTTCACAAATATATTCTAATCTTTCATTTTATAAAATGAAATGAAATATATATATAAAACTCTTGCTTACATTATATTGTAACATAATATGTAAAAACATTGTGAAAATCTTTTGAAAGTTTGAGATGGGACACATTCAAAGATTCACATCCTTGGAAAGTAATATAATATGACATCCCAAAGGGAAAGGGGTCACCATAGTGTGCTTTCACCTTTTATTTTGGAACAACAAAATATATGATAGGCAATTCAAAACTTCTAAATGGGATTACAAAACTTAAATATGCAAGTTCGAATTGTTAAAGGGACATTTGATGTTATGAAAGGGCAAGGAAATTTGAAAAAATGCTTAACTAATGGAGAAATAAAGCAACATTGTTTACATTCTTGGAGTTAAAAAAAATCTATAAATCTATTTTCTATCTAAGGACCAGGATTGATAATGAATTAATATAAAATTTCAACCTAGAAGTTTGTTTACTATGCACCATAGGCCTTCAACCAGTGATAATAACACAAGGGAAACAAGACTATGTTTTTGGTCTTTACTATTTTAGTTCACTAGAAAACCGGTTGAACAAAAAATTCACAAGAATGAGGTGAATGTTTTGAAGACGGCCCAATTTGTTTCAAATGAGTCCAAATTGGTTCTTAGGAAGTTGAACATTGGACCCATCTAAAGTGGAGCCTTAACCTTGGCTATTTTGATGGACTTTTTTTTAGTGTCCCTTTTGACTAGATGTTTGGGTTGATGCCTAATCTTGAAAAATGCCACTTTAAAGTCAATGTATTATGAAAAAATAACACATGTTTCTCATCCTCAAGCATTCAATAACTAATGATACTGCCTGCATTTTTTCTTGGAGTGATTCTTGAAGCAATGCTCATTGTTTACTGTACCCCACACGAGCTGCACTGTATTCTACATCTCACTGTAATCCACACCAGCTGCACTGTATTCTACGTCTTCACTGTAATCCACACAAGCTGCACTGTAGTCTACATCTTCAGTGTACTCCACACCAGCTGCACTGTATTCTACATCTTCACTGTAATCCACACCAGCTGCACTGTATTCTACATCTTCACTGTACTCCGCACCAGCTGCACTGTATTCCACACCTTCAGTGTAGTCCACACCACTTGCATAGTATTCTACACCTTCACTGTACTCCACACCTGTACTGTATTCAACACCTACACCCTGCATCTGTTCTACACCTTGATCAGTGTACTGATCTACGCCTCTACCATCAGTATACTCTGCATCTGTATAAGTAGTGTAGTACGTATCTTCACTGTACTCTAGAACTTGAGCTCCAGCTGCACTAGAGTTATACCCTCCTTGAACTCCATTAATGTCGCACCTGTCTGATCCTGCTGCACCCATGTTGTTGCAGTGGTAGGAGTAGTCCTGGATTGATCCATAATTGCCTCCAGACATGATCACACCAGTACCCGCACCTGCATTGCAATAGTCTTGAGCTGCATTAATGTTGTTCATGTCGTAGTATTCTCCAGCTGCTGCTGCCCCTTCATAGCGGTCAGCTTGATCATGACCGACATCGAATGCAGCTTGGACATAGTACTCTTCTGAACCTCCTCCTGTTGCAAATGTCGTCCATTTGCTCTGATCAGTACCAGTACCTGCCCCATAGTAGCTGCTACCTGCTGCAGCAGTAGCTCCAGAGCTGTAGCTGTCCCGGCCAGCTGCACCACCAGCTCCACTGCTCATGTACGTCTGATCTGATCCGCTCCCATCGTAATAATACGTTATAGCTGCAGTATGATCTCCAGCGCCAGTGTAGTTTCCTGCAGCTAGTCTTGGATCATATTGGAGTCTATTGCCTCGACCATGAGTAGCTGCGACTGGATGGCTGCGGCCTGGGCCAGCGACGACGTTGTTGGTATAAACCTGTTGATTCGATCCGGTACCTGCAGCTGATCCCGTGAGCAGGCGCACGGGTTGTACGCCGGCAGCTGCAAGTGCCAACAGCCCTGTAACGCGAGCTGCTTGAACAACGTAAGGCAATGAAGCTTTGCCTACTTTTGTTGCTCCTTTCACGAACGAATTTAATCCGTTCTTCAGTTTCTCCGATGGCAGCAGCTGCTGAGGTCGTTGTTGCAGATCTTCCTGCATCATCATCACAGCTTGCGCCTGCTGCACGGGTATCCCAACATTGACAGCTTGTCGCCTTGACGACCCATGAGCTGCAATCTGCAGCTGCTGATCATATTGTCTGTAATGATCAGAATATGGAGCTGCAGGGTGTTGTTGCACATATTTGGATTGAGGCTGCTGCTTCGACATCGTTGGCAGACTGCATGCGACCTGCACAGGTCTAGTTTGTTCAGGCCCTGGTCGAGGACGAGGAGCGTTCTGAAGACGACTACGGTTGTGAGGAACATGTCTCGGCCCACGATCATGATGATGAACTCGAGTAGCTGGATGTGATTCTAAGTCTTCTGATCTATTAGCATGATCAAGCACAGGAGCACCCCGTTGGTTTGGAGACAGTGGATTGAACTCATGTCTAGCATGAATTTGGTTATGAGCTGGTTGATGGACGGGTGCTACAGCTGATCTTCGCAGTACAGGTACTCCGTGAGGCGCTAGTTTGCGAGCAGGTTGAGGTCTCTCATGAAGCTGATGCAGAGCTTGAGTAGCTGGATGAGATGCTATGTCTTCTGCTGATGTGCTGCTCACATGATTATAACCAGGAGGTGGTGAATGATCATCAATGATACTAGCAGAGTTTTCCAACCACCTGTGGATGTCTTTTTTCTTCCAGACGGAGTGGCTGCACGAGGCCTGATGATGTTGGTCGCTGGGATCTTCAGCTTCTTGCAGCTGGTCGGAAGAAACTAATTCTGCCGCCTGCAAATTAGAAGCTGATTGCGGCGACGGAAGTTCATAGTCATCATGAGGAGGAACCTTGTAGTTCTTGGGAGGACAAGTACCAGCTTGGGCAGAAGCATCTTGCAGATACTCTCCTCCATGTCGAGCTCTAGATCTGGTCTTTCTTCCTGCCTGTGGAGCCAGCAGCTTGAGGCTGGCGCCGCTGCAGCTGCTCTCAACCCTAGAAGAAGCGTCACCTGCAATATAAATATAACTCTTAACTTCCCTCTTGTACTCCTCGACCTGATCTGCATCCTCCTCCTGCTCCTCTCGTCCACAGATCTGTTCCTCCAGCTGCTGCTCGTCGGTATTGAGATCCTGATCTTGTTCTTGCTTGAATGCGTTTCTAGCTTTTGATTTGCTGCTGCTGGAACGTGCTGCAGATATGTAAGAAGCAGATTCGGATTTCTTGCAGGATTCACTAGAGCTATAAGCGAAATTGGTAGATCCGTGTTGTAGATGATCAAGGTTTGGAGGACAATTACGATCAGCTTCATGAAGTCGACCATATGGCACCGAGCTTGCTTGTGATTTTCTTGCAGTAAGCTGATCATCAGCTTGTGGAGGAGCTGCTGCTTGCAAGTCTGGGTGAAACTGTTTCGGCCTTGAGGGTGCTTGAGAATTTCTTGAGGCACGCGGAATGTCATAAGGTTGTCCACTGGAAGCTGGACGCCTCGAAATAGGACCAGTAGAACACGATGTTACTGTACTAGATTGGTCCCCATGATATTCGTGATGATTTGGACCAGCTGAAGATGCATGAGCAACAGCTTTGATCACACTTGAATCCCCTGGGAAGTATAATTCTTCATCTGAATTCTGAATCTGCAGTGGAGCTGGCTTCTGAATCAAGTACATATGCCACCAATTATGTACAACACAAAAATAAAATAAAATGCATCAATGCTGCAGAAGAGGGATCGGATCTGATCTGACCTGTACTTCGAACAGAGAAGAATCTAGATCAGAGAAGAAGAATTGCAGCAGCTTATTTTTGTTATGCCTTGCTGGTCTTTGAATTATAAACGCTAATTTGATTCGAGGATTGATGAAAGACTCGCACCTGCCGATGCAGATGATCACTACCCATGGTTCTGCGGAAGATTTTGAAACCCAGTTTGATCTGGCCAGCTGCAGCTCCATCATTGCTACATGGATGCAGCACATCAAAACCTTGAATTGGCACAACAGGGCTGTCATGGAACAATCTCTTGAATGATAATCTGCAGTGACCACAAAGCCCCAAAACACAAAACAACTAGCTACATCAATTCAATAAACCCTAGGCCGGGTCTGAATCCTCATGTGTGTTTGGTGAAACAGGACTAATAAACCCTAAACCCTAAATGTTGCAACACATTTTTGATACTCCAGCTTAAAGAATTTGAAACCCTAGCAAGCACTAACAGAGAACCTGGCTTGAAGACAAGAATCTGCCAAGTTTCAATATTGAAGAACTTGTGTATTAAAAAAATTATCACTGCCAGGATGAATTCCTTTCTTTAGAACTGAGCATTAGAGCAATCTAATTTTATGTATAGAAATCTCATACCTTGAAGCTGATCAATGCAGCTGCTGATCTGTGGCTACTCAGGATGTAATTAAATTTCTGGTTGCAGTGAAGATTATATTACAAATTTACCTAGTGTAGGCCACCAAAAAATCATCTGCAGCTTCATTGAGCATGTTCTGGCAGAAGATATTCACACCAAGCTTTCCAGGGCGATTTCTGTCAACTTTGAATGTGAAGGTTGTGTTCCAGCAAGGATTGAAGTCCTCATCATCTGCATAACAAAATTAGTGTTCAAAGCCATATGAGCTGGTGTCATGTCAATCTCTCCAATGTCTGTAACTGCAATACTGCATATGGTTAAAGGATTGATCAATCCTTAAACCATTACCTATCATGGGTCCCTCATGTGAGTTTGCATCAAGTGGGCCTTATAAGAGCTTGGGATCAGTTTGTCCAATTCAATCTTATGACCAGGTCCGATGCAAGTTGGAGATCTAACTACATTCCAAAACCTGCTTGGCATATATCTCTTTACTTAAAGCTACAAGCTAATCCCAAACCTAGAATATCAGCAGGCTGATCTCTTCAGCAGCATAGCTGCAAAGTTCCTAGAAACTGATCAGAAAATTTCCTCCAGATTCTCAATTCCATATTCATTCTAGATTCACAACTTCCATAATTCAGATTCTCAATGCCATATTAATTATTTATATTTCCAAACAACTAGTCCATCATTCAAATTCCCAATTCCATGTACTACTTGGAACCAAACCCTTCCTTCCTACCAACTCCAGAATTTAATCAAAACTAGGCTAGTGGGCAAGAAGAAGAATGAGTGCAGTCAAAAACCATATGAGTGTCAGACTGGCATAACCTTCATCACAAATAGCAGACACAAATAGCCACCACACTAGCTCTCTAACTTAATCAAAGTCTCCCCAAAAACTCCAAAAATTAAAAGAAATCTATACCAAAAATCTGAGGCAATCAATTACAGAAATGTTTTGCATCCTGCGTCTTTATTGTAAGTTTTTAGAGGGGAATGCTTAGTGATGATGCTGGCTTGCACTCAAGAGACATAGCTAATAAAAAAAGAACCTTGAATTTCTTGATGAAATTCATACTTTCATCATTGAAGCTGCAAGTATCTCTCTTGTCTAGAACCTAAAGTATAGGTAAGCCTACTACCTAAAGGATAATTGACCTTAGGGCTTCCTGGACTCCAAACATTTCCTTGATTAAGCACACCACTGATGACTATTCGGAGGTAGAACATCCACTCCAAAAACTCAAATCTATGGGATTGCAAAGAAAAAAATTGAAGGTAGTTTCCATTCAATCTGTTTCAACAAAATCAAACCTATTCAAAAAAATTGTGGCAAAATTTCACAACTTTGCAACTTTTCTTTCTTTTTTTTTTTTCCAGAAAATTATTAGTTATTTAGATGTTTATTTCATACTGAAATAATTTTACATATTTTATCAGTCACCAAAACTGTACCATAAACCCTTTCACAATGTGAAAAATTACAATAAAACATTGGAATAAAATATTGTTCCCACAAATTCCCTTGGAGAGCTTTTGCTATGTTTTGTTAATTTAACTTTAATTTGTCAGGATGCCCAAAAAAAGTATAATTTGCTTTGACAGGGAAAAACAAAAAATAGGCCACAAAATGTAACATCATAGCCAACTAGAGATCATGTTTCTCTCTTTGGAAAAAAATTCAAAGCAATTTAATTTAATTTATCTTGTCTAATTTTTAAAAAAGTGTACCAAAATTTTGTCACAACATCATCATTTTATTTTTTTAAATTTAATTCTTTTTTATCATGTAAAAACACATTTATGAATGATTATGATCAATTTTAAAATTATACTAATTAAAAATATAATCTTTCTCAAATAATTAACAACTTTTTCTAATTCATTATTTTTTATGGAGATCAAAATATGAAATTTAAAAAAATGCAGTAAGAAGGACTAAATCCTTTTCGTCTTGTGTGATACATTTTTAAAAAAAAATCACCTTACTTTGTTTCACTTTGCAAGCATTAAAACAAAATCTTTGTTAATAATAATTTGCTTAGACATTGATGAGCAGCTCTTGATTTTATAGACTACTAGACTTAATATAAATATTTTACTTGAGTTGCAATGCTCAGCACCTGGGGCTCAGCAAAAAATCTAGTCTTGAGAGAAGAAATGAACAAGTGCAGAAGAGAAGATCAGAAATCTGGTGTTGATCAAAGATTGGGTACCTTGGGAGGCTAGAGTTTTGCACTCTAGTGCACCACATGTCAACACACAGTAAAAAGTTCCTGCAGCCTTGTCTGCACCTCCTGCATGAGAAGCAGCGGCACCCATCCATCCATCCACCCATGGTCCATGATTCTACAAAGATGCACTAGTGTTTGAGGTGGTGTGGGGAAAAACTACTTAGAAGCCTTCGACTACCAACTGATCAAAAGCCCTTGACAGCAGGAGGAGGAGGAGGAGTGTGGGCACAATAGGTTTTTTTTTCTCGCCGACAATTTGCTCTGAAAGGAGTATTTTACATTGCATCCTATTTTGGTACACATAAAGAAACAGCGGAAGAAATACTAGTCACAGAATGAAAGAAAGAATGAAAGACACAAATCTTGACAGAGAGACAGAGGAGGCGGCACCTGGACTAATGTTGGGATTTTTTATACCAAGTGCACCCTCCACATACACTTGCAGTTTCTCGAAATGCATCTTCCTCCCACAACTGTCGATAGCAGCTGCAAATGAGCTAGACTTTCAGCTAGCTAGTATTGGTAAACTGGAGTTATAGCAAGTTCCGTGATTCATCAATCTCCTGCACGCTCGCAGCTTATCTGATTTCCTTCCCCACTTTTGATCGGTTTAATCACGGATCCTCACTACTACACTAGTAGATTCCGCTCCTGCAGTCCCTGCTGCTAAGATCCTTCTCCAAATAAATATATGTATATAGCATGTAGCACCCCCATTCAGTTGCTGCCGCCGATTCAATCAAGCTATATGTCGATCGATCCACACAAGTTGCAAGTGGAATCCTTATGCTCTAGTTCAATACTAGCTGTGTCTTGATGCAAGGGAAAAAAGAAAAAATAAATCCAAGAAAGGAAAATCTGCAGCAGCTGTTGGGTACAAACGACAAACTTATCAAAGTCAATGAAATAATTGAAATTTTCTAGCTGTGATAGATAGTCGGCGCTGCTAAAACAACAACAACAAAATAATAATAATAATAAAGAGATGCTCCGGCTGGTGCTCTGGATGCTATAGAAAATCATGGACTGCATCAGACGCGTTGCCCGCGTAGCTGGCACTGATCACTGCTTTTGGATTTGGGTGTTATGTGAGGGGGGGGACACCAAAGTCAACCGTACTAGCCGGAGTTTCCTAACATTCAGTGTATGGCATCGCGGCCGAGAGACTAGAATCCGTAGACGGGGATCATTCTGAAGTGTTATTTAATAAGCAAGGCCAGCTGACTGGGGCTTTGTTCCCGGGCATCGCCAGCAAAAGGCCCTGCCAGCTTGAGGCCGCATGAGTCCAGGGCAGGGCCGAATTCTGGTAACGCTCCCTTCCAAGGGCCTTCCCAGGTGGGCGATTACTAAACTGTAAGAGCCTACCCAGAATGGTAGTAAGATGACCTCTTCTGTCAAGAGGGGATCTCTATACGGATTTAAAGGCACCCTCCTAATACACTATGAAATCCCAGCAAGGTCATTATGAATACTAGATCGTCATCAATGCTAGATCTAGCAATACATATCTATTCTAGACTAATTAGGCAAAAATGTTTTGAAAGGTTCATACGAATCCACAATCATCATCAACCCTATAGATCTATGCTCAATCTATACCAGACCACACCAGGAATGTTTTGAGATCTTACGACCCTAGATCTTTGCTAGGATCTAATATTCGAGGCTATGTCCCAAATGTCTTGAAATGTTAGCCATGGCACCCTCCCACAACACCAATTGGATTTTTATTCGCCTAAAAACTACATGGGAGGTCAAATGAAGGGTGATGAAATTAGGGGGAGTGAAGTGAGGATGCATCCTGGGGGTGAAGAAAAACAATTAGTTTTTTTTATTAAAAAAAAAAAAACGTCCCATGGGTGGTGTTGTCTAAGGGTGCCCTGACTTTGGAGGCCACAGTGCACCTACCAACGCACCATCCATTGGATGCCCAATATGACTCCGTTGTGGATTGAACCTCAACTGAGTTATAATATCCGGTTTCACCTTGGTAACCCAGGAGGTAATGGCTGGTTTTACTACCTACATAGTTGGTACAACTAGTAATGAAAGCAACCAAGCTAACCATGGTGATCTTACCTTGCAATCTTTTAAAAACTGACATGCATCCATAATGAAATTTCTTCATCTTCAAACATTTTTGGAAGAATCTAGATGGCACACAACAGCTCAGAGACTTTTAGCTTTTGTCGAGGCATTGCCAATAGTGTCCCCTTGAGACACCCATCTTACACCAAGGCCATTGGAAGAAATTGAACGTGCAGCGATGGGTAGCAGACAAGATGCAAATACTTGATGGTGTCTCTTCAAAACTTCTATTGCCATATGAGGAGAGGAGATGACTATGGTGCTAATCAACCCCAACTTGAGCTTTAGGATGTCCCCATAGGTCTTTCACGAATTATATAATTCTTGGTGGGGCAGTTTATATAAAAAGAGGAAGGTTTGCAAGAAAGGGCCAGGTGGTCATGGTGCTGTCTTCAGCTGTTATGTGGTGGGAACATCTTCCAGAATTGTGGGAAACAACTACCATAACTACTATATTGATGGAAAGAGTTAGTTGAAAAAAAAGTGATGAATTCACAACATTTCAAAGCAATGTTGGTCGCGGTGTGTTTCTTTCCCACAGCTAAGTTTCAGTCATCTCTTGTATCAATGTTTTTTGTTTTTTTCCATCATCATATGCGCTTGTTTGTTCGTGATGTACTTAGAAGATGAAACCTTTAGGCTAACTGATGTTGAAATGTTGCCTAATGGAGTCTGACAAGATGAGATATATGACACATGGACCTCCCAACTTTCTGGTTTGGAAAACTTGGTGAGGAATCTAGACCTTGAAGGTGAGATTATTCCAAAGTGGGTTAAAAAAAGCAATTTGCCATTCCAATATTAGTTTGAAGACATTATTCATTGACTTTTTTCTTAAAGCCAGAGACCATTTGGAACAAGACGACAAGCAACTAGAAATAAATAAGTGGAAGAGATTTTATGTATGTATAATATTGTTAAGCCCATACCAGATGAAAAGAATGTGAGAAAAAGGCGATTCCCTCCCTTTGCTAGATGCATAAACAAGGTGCCCATTATATGAGCAAAGATAATGGCACCATTTGTTCACACCAGGTGCACTCCCCCTTCCGCCCCCCTTTAGGTGTGTGCGTTTTTGTCGCTGGGACTTGGGTCCTCTCTCTCTCTTTGTCCTTCATTTCCCCTTTTGCTGGGTGTTTTGTTTAATAAAGTTTACTTGGGTTTCATCACTAAAAATAGATACCTTATTGTGATAGCTTGAACATTACATTTGTGCAATCATCAGAATGGGAACCCAACATAAAACTGTTTCATAATGGCCATGGTGAAGTGTAAAGTTTAGTTATCTAGTTTGGGGTTTATAATTGAAGGCAATAGAAGCAAAAGAGGAGGTGGAGAAACATAATAAACATAAAAAATCAACAAAATGAGACAAAACAAAAAAAAAGCCAAAATAACATAAATAAAAATAAACCTAAAACTAATAAAATTAATTAATCCACACACACAATTCACACTTTTACAAGTTAACAACCTTTGATGTTGTTGAGCTCTTCTTCTTTTATGGCCCGTCAGCCACTAAAAACACTATGCAACCTGAGAAGCTCTTATTATTATAAAGTTAGTCCTCCTTCACACACATAAAGAGGAAAAAAAGAAAAAAGAAAACAAGGAAAGACACAAAAGCAAACACAAAAAAAAAGTTGAATAAAAAAACAATTGGAAAGAGGAAGAAAACAAGAGAGGGATGGAGAAAATGGTGAGTGGGAAAATGAGAGAGGTAGGAGGTAGGTAGGAAATGGGTCTAGAGGATATGGGAAGGAAAAAAAAAACTAACTGTTGGGGGCAATGGGCGTAAAAAAAAAAAAAAAAAAAAAAACAAAATTTTAATCCCAAAAAAAAATGTATAATTAAATCAA
>Ga0116227_10007308_pt1 | contig 21685 bp, 19 predicted proteins | sample S1TSphgellanicum_FD_89693 | JGI IMG/M metagenome (GOLD analysis project Ga0116227, IMG submission 89693) | Host-associated microbial communities from peat moss isolated from Minnesota, USA - S1T2_Fb - Sphagnum magellanicum MG | ecosystem: Host-associated > Plants > Peat moss > Unclassified...
CAATTTTATTCATGTACATTTGTTGAAAGGCTTCAAATTAACTCTTGAGGAAAAGTTAGAAACACTTGAACCTATAGAATGCAAACAAATTGTTACAAATGTATTGACATAATTGACTAACATAAGATTGTACATCATGAACATTGATATGAATGCATTTAATAAATACATGAGCATTCCAAGAAAAGTGCATTTGAAAGCGTTGATAAAAAATGTTTTTTGGTTTTTCAAAAGAATACAATATTATGAAATTTTGTATGAGAAGTGGGATCCAAACACCATAAAGGGATTCATAGATGCAATTTAGGTTAGAAAAAAAAGCTATAGATGCTTAGGTACTTGTTTTAGTTGGGTTTAGGATCAATGATATGGAGTTTTAAACTACAACCAACACTTCTACTAAGTAAAAACACATTGCAATGGACTCTTGTGGATGTCATGAATGTAGTTTTTTTTAGATTAGACATGTATAGTTCAATAAAACCCAAATTTATTATGAGGAATTGATGCATGGGATTGAAGCATTAAATGAAACTTAAATCCAAGTCCTTTCAACTTTGGAATAATTATACCAAAATAATTAATATTCAATCAAAAGTGAACTTTAGAATGGAATCAATTTGTCATAGTCCACAATTAAAATGGTTATGGAATTCTTACTTATAATGAAATTGGAAATCGTACCCAAAACTTTTAGACATAGTACTTTGGTCAAATTGTTTTTGGTAAAGATATTTCCTATTTGTGAAACTATCCCATCATAATATGAAGATTTTGCTAAATTTATGTTTTCCAAAATCAAAATTTAATGGAAATGTTTGAAAAGTTTTAAAGTAAAGGTCATTTGAACTTGGATGTGAATTTTTTATAAAACTTAATAATGTTTAGAGGATTTTGTTTTTAAATCTAGTATTTAAGGTTTCAAATGCATTAAATATGCAGTTTTGATGTGGACAAAAATAATTATAAAAAATATTTCATCATTATTTTCTTTTATAATCCCTTCATTCATGTTATAATATGTTTCAATATTAGCCTATCATATCCCTATCCCCAACCATCATGGGATATGATGAGGTTGACATTTGTAAATGGGAAACCTTAAGCATGGTTTAGTGTTTAGGGTTATGATGTGGGTTAGGCAGGGTGGTTAGGGATATGTTGAAGTTAACATGATAATATCCCATAGTTTAGGGTTGAGTGGCAAGGTTAGCATGCATGGTCAATCCTTGTCTTTTGCCATTCAATTACTAAGTTTTTTCAAAACTTAAATTGGGTTGAAGAGATGGACAATCCTTGGGATTTTTTAAACATGGGTCAACATTGCTTATTTCTTAAAACGATGAGTGCATTATATGGCATGGGACAATTTACAATTAAAAAAATACCTTTTTTTAGGCAAAGCTCAAGCTCCTAACCTGCACATAATGTGTGGTGTTTTATTTAATGTTGACAAGCTATTTTCAATTTATGTTCATATTCTTACAAAAACTAGTTATTCAACATCATTGAACAATTTTGTGCCATCATAGGTTTGCCACAAATTTGTGGTGTCATTGACAGTATGCACATCTCATTGAGTGAAAAACTAAACAAATGGGTTATGTTTTTTATTGTAAATTTTATAAAATGAAACATTATCATAGGATAGTGGTGCAAACATTTGTGATTGTGACTAATTTTTTTGGAATGTTTATGTTGGTCAGCCAGGAGGAATTGCAGATGAAAGATATTTCAACATGTCAAGTTTATATTGTGTACTTTGAGCATATAGATTTTGTGAAAACCCATTGTTGATATTGAAGGTGTGCAAATTTGACCTTACCTTTTTTGTGATGTTGCATATCCCATTTGAATAAACCTACTTAGAAGCTTTAAACCTCAAAATCCTAACGTGCTTACCAAATTTGGTTTAGTTGAGCCATGAATGAAGGATTTAGGGGTTTAGGGTCTATTTGAAAATGCATTTGGAACTTTGAAGAATCAATGAAAGATTTCTAAAAAAATTAATGTTTGAGTTGATTGAGTGGTAACGATTGCTTTGACATGTTGCATTTTACACAATTTTTGTCAATTTCAAGGTATGTTGGAACCAATGGTACATGACATTCAAACACAAGGAAATTTGATGGCGAGGTTTGTTAGCATGCACATATTAATGTCACAAGAGGGTGAAGGTGCCAAGATAGTTGGTGAAAAGATGTAGGATGCATTATTTGCATCATGGTTACAATGTAATCCTAAGAAATAAACCTTGATTTGATTAAGCAAGAATCCATGTGGAAAATTTTGAAGGCATGGCTAAAGCAAATGTTGTATGAACATTAAGACATTCATAAAACAATGTATTAAACAATTGTAACAAGGTCAACAATGTATAAATTGACCGTGTTACAAGTTTCACATTTTTCTTGCTTCGTTCTGCTAGATTGGGGCAAGCTATGGCAATTGCAATAGTTGACATTGCAAGTAGTATAGCTTGAAATGGATGGTCAAGAGAACAACTAAAACCCATTCTTGAAGTAAGTTCAATGGTAATATGAAAAACATGCTAGTAAAACATCAAAGCATGTGGAATTTGAAGTTGGGCAACATGATTGGAGAAGTAGTGCATGAACTCACAATTCACATCTTCCATGGATGAAGGGAGTTTGACCCATAAAGCTTGGCTTGGCATTATCTATTAGCATGTTTGATTCCTAACAAGGTAGGCCTCCTTTCAAGATTGAAATGTGTCCAAAAGGGTGCAAGGTTAATGAAAGAATGAAGGCACTCTCTCAAAAATTAACTCAAATAGAAGTTTGTTAAGTATAAAGTTACAATTAAGCTAGAAGACGAAATTGAAAAATTTTGAGCAATGAAATATTGAACTAGTTGGGGAAATTCGGGCAGGGCTAATAGGTAAATGTGGTTTGAGCCTATTGAAGGTAATTTAGGTTTATTTTTTTAAGGAGACCAAGGAGTGTGAGAATACCTTGAGAGATGTTCAAAAGTGAATGGCCAGTCAAGAGAATAAATGGAAACTCATTTGTGATAAATTGTTGGTAGGAGATGAAAGGTTGAGAGATGATTATATCATTTAAAAAAAAATTTGCAAATCACCCTAAGACAATGGGACACACCATTTACTTATAATAAGTTTAAGGGAATTTGGTTCATTTACTCACATAATTTAATTAATTGATTAATTAATTAATTAATTATTGTTTGGGTTGTGAAGCCCTTGGCAAGAGGGTAGGGGAATGGGGTTCATTTGGCTTTTTTTTCAACAAAGCAAGCAAACAAACAAACGTAGTGGCACAAGTGCTGTGCTAAAACACCCAACTCAAGACGCCCTCAAAACCCTAAAACTCAAGAAGCTTGGACGGTTTCCAAAACAGAACATTGCGCCGCACGCGAGTCCTTCCCTCGTCAGCATAAATCTTGCGAATTTGGAGCTCGTCCGCAAACTAGGACGCGACGGACATACATTCAAGCAGACATCAAAGTAGTTTCAGAGATTTGAAAAAAGCACACAAAGGAGACGACACAACAAGAATTAGAAGGCGAGCAGCAAGTACCAGTGCCAGAGAAGCTCGTCCGTCGGCAATCAAGAAAGAAGAAGTCTCGAATCAGTTTGAAAGAAGAAAGAAAGCTCGAAGGAGCTTGAAAGGAGGAGCTTAATAAGGGGTTCAAAGAAAGACGGAAAGAAGAAGAAGAAGAAGAAGAAGAAGAAGGAGAGTGGGGAGCTTGAATGGTAGGGACGACGGTGTGGTTAGGAGCGAGGCGTACGCTGCTGCTGCCCGCAGCATGGCGGCCTGGACGACCATTGCCGCCGGCAGCGATGATGCTGTGCACCAGGTTCCAATTACGCAATGGTGCAACAGATACAACAGCAGAACTCATCAACACTGCAGTATTGGTGGAGAAAGCATATGCGGAGCTGCAGCTGAAGAACATCCAGCACCAGGTACCTATTGTTGCCATCCCTCCCCCCTCCTCCTCCTCCTCATCATCATCGTCATCATCCCCCTTCTGCAAACCCTTGCATCAAGCGCACAGGCATAGACATTCATTTCCAGAAGCAAGCAAGAAAGCAAGCTTTACCATCGTTGCGTTTTTTGTTTCTGATTGTGATGAGAGCTTAATTTGTTTTGGTTTCTGGTTTTGGAAGAAAACTGGATGATGCTGATGATGATGATGCTCTTGAAAAGCATAGGTGGGAGGTGTGCGGGTTCGGCAGCATGTGAATCCTCTCAAAGCATCTCTCATTGTAATGCACAAAACTGCAGTAGGAAGCAGCAGCAGTCTCTTCTTCTGTATGCTGTAATAATACCCCATGTTGCAGCAATCTTTGGTTTGAATCTGTTTTGAAACATCTGCAACAGTCCTGATTTGACATTTGAGAGCTTGGAGTGAGAAAGAGACTTTGTATTCTTCTCCAATTCTTCAGTCATGCATGTTAGCATTCAGACTTGGAGATTTAGGGTTGCTGCTGCTGTGTCAAGTACTTCTTCTTTTGTGCATCATCAGGTTCCTGTGACTCCGCCAGTATGGGAGACCTTGTTTGCTGATCCAACATTGCCTCTGCACATTGACATTGGTTGTGGTATGTATATAACATGCTGAACAGGCAGTGTTGTTTTCTTTTCTTGCAAATGTGTGGAAACGGAAACAATCACCATGTTGTGAAAGTTGCAACTGCTGCTGCTATGTTTCTGCCACTGGATGGATGCATGTGAATGTTTATACAGTTTCTCTTCAAGCAAGCAACACTGGTGGTGCTCTTCTTGTTCATCAATGCATAAAGTTTTTCTGAGGCTCATTCATGCTTGTCTCCCCCATGCATAAAGTTTAGGGTTTATTCCCTGGGGAAGTGTTGCAATGTTTCTTTTGCATGAGAAAAAGTGTCTCATTATACAGCAAGGTGTGTGTTTGTGAGCTCAGGTCTATTTCAGGTTGGTTTTTCAGCAGCAATTAGCTGGAGCTGACATCAATTGATAGGAAGTGGCAGATTTCTCATGCTGCTGGCCAAGAGAACTGCAGCACCATGCAACTTCTTGGGCTTGGATGTACGAGACAAGGTATGTGCATCTCTTGTTTTTGTTACTGCATTAATTTCTTGTGCAATATCTTTTGCTTGGAAGGATATGTACTGTGGCTGTGACTGGTACCATATCTTTCCATACTGTGACTGTGGTTGTCTTCACAATTTAAGACTGAGCACTTGGGCACCATCTGTAGCAATATGAGGGTAGAGAGCACGTTTAGGGCTTTTTCATTGTTTGAAACTACAGAAATGGTTACAGCAAAAGCTTCTTTCAGTGTGGTGGAAGCTCTGGATTGTATAAAAGGCATAAATTGGACTAGTTGGATCATTGTTGTGGCCATAGTTATCTGACCTCAAAGAGGCCCAGGTTGTGGTGACACCAATTGTTTTGTGTTTTGCCACTGCAGTTGCTACAGCGGTCAAGACTCTGGGCAGAGGAGCTTAATCTTACCAACTTGTACGTCTTCACCTTGTTCATGAAAATGCATGCCCATGTCGCTAAAGCTTTTCCCTTACAAGTAGTGACTGATAATGGTAATGAGAAAACAGACAATATTATGTGTGATATTGTGAATCTGCTTATGGTTTCATGTGTTCATCCTCTTCCATGCAAAATGTATGCAGACATTTCATGGTGGCCAATGCTACAATAGGTTTGGATGCAATACTTTCCACATATCCTGGCAAGGTTAGCCTTGTTTCAATACTGGTAAGACATCACCATCTGGCAACTTGCAACCTGTGCTGCATGGGTGGTTCCCTCATGTACACTATCTGGCCATGTCTTGACGGTTGTCTGTCTTTATGTGTCACAAGTGTAGGTGATTCTTATACATATTAGGAGTGTGCATCCTGCTTTAATGGGTAGGTAACAAAAATTGTGGCTTCCATTCAGTGTCCAGATCCCCATTTTAAGAAACGGCACCAAAAGAGGCGGATAGTGCAGAGGTGCTTAGTGGATGCACTTGCCAAACACCTTGCCCCTGGTGGTCAGGTCAGCTTTTCTTAATGCTCTTCACATTCTTCACTTGTCCATGAGGAGACAGAAGTGACCTATGCTTAGGCAATCATCTTTCTATGGATTGACAGAGCTGATATGACTTTTTTTGGGAAATTCATATATCTTACTTGAGAAGTTGCCTTGTCACTCCCACCTGGTTAGATTGTCTATACAGACAATTTCTCTCAAACTTCTTCACTGGTTGATTTGGGCAGATATTTTTGCAATCTGATGTGAGGGAAGTGGCTGTGGATATGCGTGACCAGTTTGATGCGAACACAACAGTCTTCACTCGTGTACACACAAAGAACTCAGCTGATTGTGATCAGGAAGGTTGGTTATTAGAAAACCCACTTGGAGTAGCAACCGAGAGGGAAATTCATGCATTAGCTCAAGGAGGAAGGTTGTATAGACTACTGTATAGACGACTTTGATGAATTGAGCTTGAATGAATGTCCATCAAAGAGTTTCCCATTAGTGCAAATGCATTATAAGCTTCCAACCCCTGTGAATGATTACAACTGGCAGTTGCTAGTCTCAATTGGAAAGACAACATGGGTCATCACATTAATGGGAAACCTTTTTTGTTAGTAATGCACTGCTTACCAGTTTTTAGGGTAGACTTAGTGTAACAGATAGTTTACTTGGTCTCTCTTTTCCATTTTTGTAAGTATACTGAAGTCTGTGTCTTCAGTTTTGTTTGGGACTCTGAACATTCAGGGTAGAAGCAGGCTTGTGTGTTGAATGACAACTTCAGCTAACAAGTTGATCTCATGCTAGATGCCAATTTTTGTTGTCATATTTTTCACTAGAAAATGGTTGATCATAAATCCTCCATTTTACTTCAATGTTTCTATTTGAAAATGCCACACAATAGTTGCAATTTCAAAATCATTCCAACCAGTTTGACAATCCAAATTATTCTGAAATTGTATCCTAGTAATGAAACATTTACTGCAGGTTTGGTAACATAAGCCACTTGCTTGCAGCTAATCTTACTTGCTAAAACCCTCCTACTCTGCCGTGCACTGTTGCACTTTATGTGCCCATTTGCATTTTCCTGCAACCAATACCAAAGACAAACAAGGTAATCATGTAAAAATTTCACAGCTGAAATGTAGAAATATTATAGTACTCTAAAGATGTGGTTTTAAGCTGGAAAAACAATCTCAATGCTCTGTTGTTTACTAAAGAGAGAAAAAAGGGAGCAAAAGTAATTGTACGTGCAAAAGTTCCTGCGTTTGTTGTGCCAACTTCTGGTCTATTGTGGACAAAGAATCCTTGATGTGTACTCAAAGGTGTCTTGAAGTGTCGAGCATTTCCACTTACTAATCTGCAGCATCCTACCATTGTTTGTTATCAGACTTGCTTTCCAATTGAAAAGCCCTTGAAAATACTGAGAAAAAAAAATACAAGGCATTGATTCAAAAGACCACTGTATATATATCCTTTAACCAACTCATGCTAAGTTAATCATTTGTTGACAATTGAAAGTTCCTCAAAGGATTTGTTTTGCCCACTACACAGCGAATGCAAGCTTTACTAAAACCTCGATTGGAATTGAATGTTTGTTAAACTTTTTTTGTGTGTTTTCATGTCCATTCTCTCACATGCATGTTCCCTTACTTGGGGTATTCAAGGAGGGATAATGTCAAGCAAGTGATGAAGGAAGGAAGGAAGGAATGATGGGATTAAAGACCTGATGTAGCTAGCATTGCGACGGTCGAAGCAAGATTGACCTACTTGATTGCTTCTACTATCATGGCTTATGTTGCGGGTTGCATTTGGCTTGTAAGGCACAAGTTTTTTGCGACCTTGGTACTCTCCCACTTTCTCAACTTGTCCATTGAAGTAGGCATTGGTCCTGTCAACCCAAAATTAAAAAAAATTCCTTCCGTTGATTCCATGCACAGGTCTACATACCAGACCAACACTGGTTGGAACCAACCAAAAACTCTATATCCATGGAGACAATACTCTTACAGGTAAGACATGGAATGGAAGATATAAAGATATATGTCAGTTGGACAGGACTTGAAACCAAGACTCAAAATTGGATTTTTGTGGATCATATTTTGGATCGAAAGATTTCAATAGAAGAAAAGAGCAAAAAGAAGAAAGAATGTGAGCAAGTCATTACTGAAGAGCACATACGTGATGCCATCAAACGAAGCTGTGTGACCATATGCATTTGGGGCCTTAAACCCTGAAAGAATTTGTGGATGTGGAACCTAAACAAGACCCACATGCATAATCAATACATCCGCATGAATTTTTATGCAAAAATCACACAAACCCACTAGTTGGATTCATCACACAACCCATTAGTTGGATTAATCACATAAACCCAATCGTTGGATTCATCACACAAACCCAATAGCTACATTAATCAGACAAACCCAATAGTTGGATCTTTCAAGGATTTTGACAATTTAGGAGTTGTATATGAGAATTCTCTAACTAAACATATGGGAAGAACACATTGTTGAACACAGTGCTCTGGCGGATTCCACATGGAAAGCAAAGGACAAGATGAGCATGAAAATATGCATACAGCAAAGAGATCACCAGTTGTCATTTTAAAGGTGGTGATGCAATTGTGAGTGCGCCCATGATATCTCTCTCTCCTTAATTTGGGAGTAAAGGAGGCAGCTTGGAAGTTTGGCACACATTCTCTGTGTGCTGGATCTATGTATTTTGTCTTCTTGGTAATGCTGTCAATATGATGAGGAATAGGTGTCCGTGGTGTCGTCATCCTGGTTGATGATGATGCCCTTATTGACATGATCTCTCTCCTGATGAATTTGCAACTATTCCCACATTACTGCGAGTCCAACTGGGTCATAGTGTTTTATTTTAACCAGTTCAGAGGATGTGACTTTAAAGAGATGATTCTGAAGACAAAAACTCATTCAAACTTGCACCCATTCATGTCCAACAATTGACATACCCGGTTAACAGATTTTTTGAAGCCTTTGATTCCCTTTCACAGCAGCTGGTTACTTCACTAATAGAAACGACCCTGAAGGTATCTGCTAGCCAAGCCTTCTGTTTTAAAATGCAGTCGAATATTGATGATGGGTTTCTGCCATTTTCAATATTGAAGAAGCAAAATTGTTTGTCAGCTTGTGGTGACTGTTTTCAACTATGAAAGTGCGCAACCTTTTAGCCAATGTGTATTAGCTGCTATTGCACTACTGGATAAATATTATACGTTCCCCCAAAATAACAATAAAAAAAGAAAACATACATATGATTTTGTTTCAACAACGAGACTCAAAATGCATCACAAAAAATCATACTCACCTAGGGAGATGAATCTGATCAAGAGAGCTGAGTACAAAAAGAAATCCAATTTAAGTTGAAAAAAATTTCTAAGGTGAGTGAGTTTCACAAGGATGGCTTCTTTACAGGGAGAAAAGATGTCCACCTTTTTTTTGGCAATTGGAGCTGTTTTTTTTTTGTTTGTTCCTAATGTTGAGAGTCCAACCCAAAACCCACAAAAAAAATTCTCTGAGTTCTCAATGTAACAATGGTGATTTTTTTACATCAACACATTGATACACAAAAATTGTCATCTGAGAATCAAATTGATGCTGTTGCAAACATCCAACAGTAAGTAAGTCTTTGGAAATTAGAAGAATTTTGGACAAACCATCACTCTCCTTCTACAATATGAAAGAGGTCGAAAGAAAATGCTCACTCACTTTGTGTCACAAATTCCAGCTACTTATAATAAAATCTGCTCCTTTGGTTCTCTTTAAAAGCTTGCTTCTATATGTATACCCAAATGAATACAAGAGTCACCAGAAAACATAGAATTTATGCCAATTGTGTAACAATACAAATTCCACTTAAAAATGAATCTTCAAGGTTTGGGTCGGGCTCGAGTCTTTTGTGCAGTTTGGAAATCAGGAGTCTAGAAGAAGAAGAAGAGAAATAATCAACTAACTTGTTGATCTTCCTCTCCAATTATGTACATAACCTTCTTGTAAGTGGAGAGAATGAACTTTTTCTCTGGAGGGACTGAAAATTCTAGAAAGAAGAAAAAGAAAGGAAAAGAAATAAATCTAACGTCTAAAAGAGTCTAAAGATATTATTAGCAAACACAAGTGAAGTCTTAAGGGATTTGAAGAATTGCAAATTTTTCGATTTGGTGCAGCAATGGAGATTCTAGATGTTAGTAGAATGTGAAGATTGAGCTTGAAACAATAGAGATGATTTGTCAGCTTCCAAATACACTATAGGTGTGTATTTTGTGCATGGGAAAATCTAACCTTTGTTGCATAAACACAAGGATAATGTGAGTGCCAAGCTTTGGACACTGAAAAAGACACAGAAATTGCAAGAAAGATGTGAACTTGCTAAAACACACACTTAATCTCCAATGAGCAAGAGAGAGACAGAGAGATTGTGATTCACTTCAGCCTGGCAGGAAAATTGGCAAGTAAGATAGAGAAAGAGGTGGGTGGTGTTGCTTACAAGTAAGAGAGAGTTTTAAGTGAGTACCAGAGGGCAGAAAACCAGTGATGAAGGGAAACCAGACATGGACCATTACTACCACCCATCAAAACCCTTTGGCAGCAACAACCCATAACAGTTACACCAGGCACACTACAACAGTTACCCCAATTGTAACTGACAACCAGCAAAACAAATGTCTCTTCATGTGCCAAACACACAAGTCATTTGCTTCCACAACTGTAGATCCACAACATCTGAACCAAACAAGAAGAAGCTCCTCCATTGCCCAAAGAAATAATTGGGGTGCTAAGAATCAATGGGTTCACATGGGGGTCCCATACATTGTAGTTGCCATTTGCATCATACCCAAGACTAGTCCCAAGCATTTGCTTGATAGCAACAGCAAACTCCCCAACAAATTCTTCATTTCTCAGCTACTGCTATGGACACTTACTTACTGGAAGCTAAATGGCGGATGTTTCAGATGAGCTGGTAGTTTAGTAGCAAAACAACATCTGAACCCTTGTACAACATGAGGTCACTGAATTGGCAGCTGCGGTTTTTGTCAGCTTACCAGCAGCACTGGATTGTGAAATGGCTTTTGACACTCAGCAGCTTGTTAGAAGAACCCAGAAGGAAGCAATGGAGAGACATCATCACCAATGCCATCACCAATGCCATCACCAATGAGCACAATGTGCAGCCCATGTTCCTCACCACCACACAACCATTGTTACTTAGTGATGTCTCCATTGCTTCTGTGTCCAACACTGAGCTTTCAGATATGTTTGATCTAATTATCAAAACCTGCGGTTTTTTGCTGCAGGAGTTTAATATTTTTTTCCTCGATCTATTTTTACACTCACATTAATGGGTTTTTTCTTATGGTTTTTCTTCACATTTATGCTCATGTTTCTTGGTGGGTTTTGCAGTACACCCTCATGCTTTTGAAGAAGCATCATCATCTTCAATATAGGTATATAATGAAATTTGAATAGGTTTGCAAGATAGAACTCTAAGAGCATGTTCCAACAACACATATTGCAACACCCAATTTCTGGATTTCCTGATTGACATCAATGGTTAAAAGTTTTTAAAAATTTGACCACGGTTCATGGCTTCTGCCAAATTTGGGACTATTCACTGCATGTGATGGATGTGTAAGCCATCAAACATTTTGAAGAACTATCTGTAATCCCAACGCGATCAGTGAGGATTAGAATGTAGCCTTCAAAGTGCACATATGTTTTTGACCAGTAGTCAATAAGGTGGTTCTCAAAAATCAAAGAACTAGTTCTGATCCTTGACTGGAGGTTCTAAAATATCATAGAAACTGGTTTTGATCCTTAACCAAGGTTCTAAAAAATCAAAGAACCTACCCTAAACTGCTGGTTGTTTGCTGGTTCTTTCATGAGAACCAGAAGTTCTTCGAAAATTTCAAAAACCTGGAACTTTTTGCTTCTGAAAATATTAGAGGATGTGAATTGCTTAGTTACTTAGTTGGCCATAGATTGAGATGCAATAGGGCTTATTACCTTTTGAAGAAGTTCCCATCCTGCTTCAGCTATGATTAGTTTTTAGTATCTCTGAGTTTGGAGATGCCATTTAGTTCACAAGCCAAACAAAGTTACTCATTCTGTTCAATAGAAATGGAGGACCTTTGTAAAACACTCAGCCCTTGAATGCTCACATGTCCAACTGGTTAAACCCTACCAGATAACCTAATAATGTCAACTCCAGTTTGGATGTCCCTGATCTTCACAATTTGGAAGCTTTATGAATACTAAGACTATCCACACACAGTGCCATATCAGTAAGTTGTCGGGTCCCCAACTCTACCAGACATATGGAGAGGAGACTGGGGTCCAATCACAGCCAGAAACTCTAAAACCCACTGAGCATTAAAGGGTTAAAGCAAGTAGTTCAAAAACTGAGTACTCATTCTACAGTTAGATTCAGCTCTTTCTGAGAAGACCCATTAGCACTGCCCTAACAAAAAAATGACTCCATCAGGCACAGCCAACACTTCCCTCCTGGTTATTGGAGTATGATGATATAAGGGAAGCATTCCGCACTGAAATGCTGTGAGCAGGAGATATGAATCCTGGGACCCACTACGCAGCTGATTCAAGCTCTGCAGTGCCTGCATTGGGGATGCCAAAGCCATCCTCAGATCTTAACTGGGCGGATACATCATCAATAGCTGCATTCAGCTGTGCAATTTTCTCGTTCAAATTCTTCCGGGTCTTCTGCACAGAACAGAAATTCCAGTCAATAACCAGACTCTCAAGATTCTACCCTCCTGAATATTGAAAAATAGAGTGGCCATGGATAAAGGTCAAGAGGGACTAGGCTCACCTAAAGTGGGCATTAGGATCTCAATAACACAAGTTTGTTTGCAGATGTCGGTGACCTCGTTCAGTACTTTTGCCAAGCTAGTTTTGAACCATTCATACTGGACATGAGGAATGCTGTCTGCATAGGGACAATAGTAGAGATGATTCCTTGGTGTATTTAAACCTCACTTACATTTGTTGAGGGGTCAGCATGATTGTACAAGCCCACCTCAAGTCCTTCATCATCTTCAAGAAACTGGGTTGGCTTCTTTGGTGGTTCATTTCCTTCCTGTTTCTCTATTTCCTCTGATATGGACCTAGTGATCTGCACAAAAAGGCCAGACACAGGTTCTACTCATATCTTGAGCCTTTTTTTTCCTGGAGATTGATTGGCCCTCTGACAGTATTGTATATGTATGCAAATACTTACATCCTGTGCAACCCATTCCAGCATGCTGTCCTGGAGTAAACACCAGAAGGATTGGCAATGCAACTACATACCTGGGGAGCAAGGAGGTAGCCAAGGGCACCAAATACAACCCCCCCCAGCAAGAAACCAGCCATAAAGTCACCACCACCACCACCACCTCCTCCTCGTCTGCAGGATAGAAGTCAGGGAGCATCAGTGCCAGTTTTCTATTGCACATTCTCATCAGAAAAGATGCATGAGAATCAGCTAATGGATTGAAATGTCCACAACCTGTATTCAGCAGCAACAACAGCACGGTGACTACTGCTGCCACCACCAGTAGATCTATAATGTAGTGCCTTTCCTTGCATGGAACAACTTAATCTTAGAGTGTGCACTTGTGAAATCTTCACCGTCATTTCTTGGTAAGAATTAGTGAAGGAGACACCTGTCAACGACAAGTATGCAGAAAATAATTAGGGGACTTGAAGCATGTGCCCTGAAGTCTCCTTCCCCACAGTCTCACATCACATTAAGACCCCAAGAAGAACTACTCTAAGAGGAGAGCTTGACTTCCACCCATGTACAAAGCTAGAAAACCCAGGCTGGTAGATGGAGTCTTGCGCGTGCTGGCTCCTCATGTCAATGCATGAAATCTAGTACGCCCACAATGTGATGAAGAACATAGAAATTTTCCAGAGAACAATTAAGAATCAGATATACTTTCAAGTATCCACTTCAGACAAATTAGGGTTTAAGAGGGTGGCGAGAGAGGCAGAGGATTTGCCCCTCCTCTGTTGCTCCTCTCTTCACTCACTACATTCCTTTCCATCTAAAGAACCGCAGCACATATATATTCTCCAAGCTGCTCCAAAGAGCATTCAAGAGCTCCGAAGTTAGAAAGAAAGAAGAACCCTATTCCCCCCAAGCATTTCACAGGACGACGAGGACCTATGATGGATTCTGTTCGAAGCTTCTTAAAGCATACTACTGGCATGCAATGGGAGATGCAAATACACCCCAACCCCCCTCCCCCCGCCAAAAAAACACACCACTTGACGCGGAGGGGTGCAACGGATGCCACCGTCCAGAAACCATACCAGGTGTGGAGAGCTTACAAGCCCAAGAAGGCTGCAACAGCAAGGGCGACGCAACAGCAGCCATGCTTTTACACAACTACCACTTACTACTATTCCACTGATCCAAGCTCGACAATCTCGTGCAAAATCCGCCGCCACGCACAAGAATAATCCAAAGAAAATGCGACCCAAACGCTCGTCTTTTGCAATCACACTCTCTCGCTCTGTGTTTGGGTGAAGATGGTGTGGTTGGTGTCTTCGGTGTGAAAGGGGAGACGGCCTACTGGACATAATTCATGGGCTGCAAGCGACAGTGACTGGGCTTGCAGTGTGGAAAGGGTAAACGGCCTCCTGGACAGAAATCATGGCCTGCAATTCAAGACGCTGTGATGGGGTTTTCAGTGAAAAAAGGGGAAAAAGGCCTACTGGACAGAAATCATGGCCTGCAATTCAAGGGGCTGGGCTGGGGTTTTCAGTGTAAAAAGGGGCAAAAAAGGCCTACTGGACAGAAATCATGGCCTGCAATTCAAGGGGCTGGGCTGGGGTTTTAGTATAAAAAGGGGCGAAAAAAGCCTACTGGACAGAAATTATGGCCTGCAATTCATTGGGCTGTGCTGGGGTTTTCAGTGTGAAAAGGGAGTAAAAAGGACTACTGGACAGAATTCATGGCCTGCAATTCAAGGGGCTGTGATGGAGCTTTTCAGTGTGAAAGGGGAAATAAAACTAATTGGTTCAAATAAAGTTTTGGTACCTTTTTAATTATGCTACCATCACTGGTAAATGTTATTTACCATGTCTTTGCCCTAACTGGCCGAGTACATATTTGAGGTTTATCCTTACCCCAGGGAGAGTAACTGTTTTGAGGTGGGAAAAAAAATTGGGTACATGCCAAAGGGGATAAATACAACCAGTGTTTGGCGGTTATTACCTAGGGGGTAATAACTGTCCAACACTTATGCTGGTATATCTTACGCTTGAGGCCCACGATATATCAGCATAAGAGCATCTCCAACGGTGCTCAGTATGTAACTCTAGATAGTAAAATTAAATGTCTAAGTTTATCTGTTTTTTTTTTTTTTTTGCAACCCCACCAATAAAAGTGAAACTGGAACTGCACATACATGAGGGACTACTAATAGCAAACCACATGGACCAATCATTGTGATCGACCAATTAGAAATACTGAGCCGCAGTCAGGTGCAATTTATTACACTCTTTTTGGGAGGTGCACAACTGTGTTGTGCCTTTTACCCGCCATGCCAAGCTCACGAATTTGGTGCAGAAAAATCAATTTCCTAAGCTAAACTGGCACATTTTGACTTTTTCGCAATAAATTTTTCTGTCTGGAGTCCCATACTGAGCACCCTTGGAAACGCTCTAAGGGTGTGTGAGAAGTGGCGTTGAGCATGGGCCTATTAATCCAATAAAGAATGTGGCTGAGGGCTTTACCTAGTGTAAAAACCCTTTCTTTTTTTTCGTGATACTTGAGGGGTATCATGAAAAAAAGGAAAAAATTGAGGGTGTTTTTGAATCCAAACATCTGAAAAGAAAATATGTCTATACTAGTGTTGTGTGTGTGTAAGTGTATATACATTATACAATTTTAATATTTATACCTATTTGCAATTCATATTAATTAATTGTGAGTACATCCAAATGTGGAGTTTGCAAGAGTGTGAATGCTTATTATGTTTTATATTAATTAGTTTAATTGGTTGTTATGCATCCCAAAACACAAATGTTTTTAAGGTTTTTTTTGTTTGTTTGTTTGTAATAGACCACTTTGATTGGCGTATGACCAAAAAATAACCCCCCCCCCCCAACATATTTTTACATTATTTTACATGAACACGCAAAATCATATAAATGTAATTGTTTTACGCTTACATTGTTTTATATTTACAAGTCCCGTGTTCTACATTTACACTTACACAAAGTGTAAGTCCTAAACCATGTACATGCACAACATCGTCTATACCATAATGATTAGGTCAAACTGCACAACACAATTTGCTTTTAGTTATTTTCTCGTGAAGTATGACAAAAGCCAACGGTTTTGAGAACTACAAAAGAAACAAAGTTGTATATCCTATTGAAACAAGTACATATTGTAGGACCTTGGTGGGCTTTTGCACAAATTACATTATTTGTAAAAATGTCAAAATTTTCAATTTTTAATTTTTTTTCAAACAACAATTTTTTTTGAAGGAAAATGAAGAGTTGTTTTGAAATGTTTTGGAATAGTTTATTTTTGAAATGTAATCTTAAAAATTAATTAATTAATTGGTATGCATGTTGTGTTTAAGTTGCCCCTTACTATGGTAATAAACAAAATGCATAAATAATGTGCAAGAACTTCATTGTAAAGTTGTTAGTTCACAAAGATAATTAATAAGAAAAAATTCAATCCACCAAGTCCAACAATCCCATTGGCATAAAAAAAACATGTTCAAGCATCTAAGGGACAAATGAAAACAGTAAAAAATGACCTGCACTAACTTGCCTCTGTCAGGTGGGCATGCATACCTCTTGCACTTCTTCAGTGTAGACATCAGATTCTCACACTGGATATTGGGGTAACCTTCTTTCATGTTGAGTGAATGGAGGTCTCTTTTTGATTACAAGATGCTTAGTAGAGCTACACAGGTTTGTTTCCCAGATTGTCACAATGTCCTTTCAGGTCTTTTGGGAATAGGAAATACTCCTGTTTTTTTTTACATGGATTTCACTTCTAGAGTCCATCCCATGCATCTCACATATATTGAAGAAAGTTGTGGGTTCTCCTCCTCTCACAAAAACCTATTGCCCAATCTCTTCACCCTTAATGTTTATTTGGTTGGTTCCTCCTTGTTTGAAGACAGGAACAAGCTGCTGACTTTGGAAGCAAGCAGGCAGTAAAGGAGACAAATTTGGCCCTCCCTTCTTCCCCTAGGAGCTCAGAAGCCCTAACTTACCCCGACACACAAAGTTTGCATGTGAATTGGTTTACATATTGACCACTATTGTGGGTGAGCATCTATAGCATGATCTGGCATGATCTATAGCATCTATGACAGAACTGATTTTGCAATTGGAAGTGTTCGTAACGTTCTCAGGATTTTAACTGATTGAATCCAGCACCCATTTGGAGTGCTTGGTGCGTGTCAAGGGTGTGAGTTTAATGAATAGAAGAGACAAAGGAAATGGATTCAGAATACCAGAATCATTTGCTTTTCTAGCTGGATTCATGGAACAGGACCCAGGGAAAAATTGCTTCAGTCAGTGTTGCATTTTCATCAAGAATAGAGGGTGGGTTTGTGAGGTTTGGGAGGGAGGTAAGGGACCTCATCTGCTTTGAAGCAATGGTTCTTCAACTTCAGCTCGCTCAGTAGTCACTTCTCTTCGCAACTGCTCAATTCTTGTGTACTTGTAGTCTTCATGGTGCACAAGAGCTGATGAAGCTCCCCCTCTTCCTAAAAGGGGATCATTAGAAAGCTCTCCAGCAATAGCATACACAATCAAGCCAGCAGCCACTGTGCCAAAGGCGATGAAATAGAGGTTGTCAACAACTTCAGCAAAAATCAGTGCCTGGATTGCAACTGCCCACATGTCTGAAGTCAAGAGGGAGAGCTTCAGCATGGTGGCACCACTCATCCGCAGCAAGAAGGGCACGAAGGTGGCATACCAAAAACCTGAAAATGAGGATCCTACAAGTGCACTTATGGAGTTCACCGTCCAGTGAATAGATTGAAGCCCCTGCCATTCCAGCAGATAGATCTGGCCAACACTGATGAGAGCACCAAAAAAGCCAATATATGCCAAATACTCCACCTGATCCCCTGTACTCTTCACCACAAATTCCTCACTCACATGCAAAATTGCAAAAAGTGTAGCTGCTAACATCACAAGAATATCACCCAGAATGATATTGCTGCCTCCGGAAGATCTATCCTGTGCATGCACATCGGAGAAGATGACAACAACCAACCCTAGTATACAGATTGCCACTCCCACAAAATGTCCTGCTGCATACCTAGTTTTCAATCCGAGCCATGTGAGAAAGAGCACCAAAGGGATGGCCCAGCAATCCAAGAGCATGGCACTGGTGATGGAAGTGTATTGATATGCTTTCATAGCGAGGGAATTGGCCTGCACATCTAGAAACGCTAGCAGAAGATACACCCACGGGGAGATCTGGGACTGCTTCTTTCTGTAGAGGAAGATGGAGCCGTAAACTGTTGCCAGGAGCAGGAAGAAAAGAAAACATTGGGTTGTGGGTGCATTTATGCCATTTCTTGCCATCACTGCATTCGAGAATCCTATGCTAGCGACAACGAGGCTTAGGAATTGACCCAGCAACACGGCTTTCAGCCCTGTTCCCTTGATGTGCTCCATCAGCTTTAGTCTACAAATCTCCATGAAGGACTGATTTCTATCACAATCGAGATTGGGTTCTTCTACTTCTTCTTCGATAGCCATTGCTTCTTCTTACTCCCCCTCAAAAACAACAACAACGACAACAACAACACCCTGAGGAAACATGGTTGATCCCAAATGGACGCAATTCCAATTCATGGTCGAGGGTGATACAAGGTGTAAATATTCGACAGATCTTGTAGTTTTTATTGTTTTCTTATGATACACGGCGAGTACCCCATTGGGTATCATGGGAACTTTCTTTTTTTAAACTACTGCAAGCATTTCAAAAGATGAAATGCATAGCATCTATGGGCGTTTGAAATACTTTTTGAAATGCTCTATGAGCTTGTATGCTCTGCTCTGTAAGTGCACCTCTCTGAATACAATACGAAATTCATTGGAGATTTTTTCAGTTCAAATAGTGTCGAACTACTACTACTCATCACCGATCACCACTCTATCATTTTTGACGATTTTTTTTTAGTGTTGATGTGCCAATAAGAGGGGTTCAAGTTTTGTTTGAACACCAGAGACAACGGAGCCCTCTCCTTGAATCCAACCTGCCCCGAGGCTTAAATGCTCGCTCACCGGCTGTTCTACCCCAACATTCCCCAAATGCGGGCCCAGACTGGTGGTCCTAGGCACCTTCAATTCCTCACACTTTGGAATTTGGTTCTCTGTTTTGGTAACGTAATGAATCACAGCAATTTTCCTAGACTACGAAAGATCACCAAATTCGATGATTTTTTTTAGACAATCTATTCATGGATGGATCTTTTTCATCCTTGATGCATCCATGAAGGCCCCCATTCCAATTAATAATGTGTTATTCGAAAATTTCCCGCCTCTTCTTCTTCTTCTTCTTCTTCTTCTTCCTCCTCTCGTCTTTCTTGCAGTTTGCGTCCCTCTGTGTTTGTGTGATGGCGTGGTGGCAATGGACGGAATCTTTTCTTCTTCTTCTTCTTTTGCTATGAGAGCACAAGAGAAGGTGATGATCGGGGAGGATCAAGGGGCGGCAGCAGGAGGAGGAGGAGGAGGAGGAGGAGAAGGAGGGACCAAATCTGATACACTTCTTTCCCTGGAGTCTCTGCCGGCTTTGTACCCTGTGCACTATCTTGCATTCGACAGTCAAGCTTTCATCGACGATGTCATCAATGCCGTAAGTGAATTTTCCATGTCTGCCTCTTTGCTATACCTCTTGTCATAATGTTGTAAGTGAAGTTCCCATATCTGCCTCTTGGTTATACCCCTTGCTCCTCTTCCCATTTTGCAGGCTAGATTGCTGCTAGGGTTTTTGCGGGCCTGCAGAATTGGAGACATACATATATGTCGGGCGATGTTTGTTGGAAGCTTTTTGAGAGCTAAGAATGCGGAGAGTCCTTAGGCTGGAATCAAAGCACAAAGTCCTTTACTGTTTTTTGTGCAATCAAAGTTACTGCAGAAGAGTAATACATGAGGTTTTCTTTCTACAAAGAAGGGCAGTTGATGTTGCATAAGACGTTAATGTATGAGGCTTTGAACTGGACAACATCTCGTGTGCATGTATTTCCTTTGTGTTTCAGGTTATTCAGATTTCCACGGAGTATTTTGACCAGATGGAAGTGTAAGTTCAACACTCTCCACCTACAGCAGTCATCTGCTATTTATAATTTCCTGCTTTACATACATGTGCATCTCCATATAGGTGGAAAACCTCGGATACTGGGATGTAGGGTTTCAAATTCACAAGTAAAATGCCACTCTATCCTTGCAATCATCAAAACAGCCTTCTTTTCACCAAGAGTTAGTGGACAATTATGTTATTTCCCTTCTTCATCCACATCAATAGTAGGGTTTCAAATTCATCAGAATAATGGCACTCTATCCTTGAAATCAACGAACAATCTTATTTTCTCCCAGAGTTAGTGGAAAATAATGGTGTGTTCCCTGTTTCATCCACATCCATATTGATCGTTTTCACTTTGCTGCCAAGGTAGCAGGTGAGGATTCTGCTTTGATTTTTGTTCTAAGCGACTCAGTGATTTGATTTGCAGCTGTTCCGGACATATTCTTGGTCTGTCTACTGAAGAGTCTCAAGCTGCATTAGCACAGGTAAGCTCAAAGCCCTTTTTCATGATGGAGAGTCATTTAGGGCAGAAGTGTTACAGCAGCTGATATCTTGTGGAGTGCACATAAACATAGAAACCTGTGGGAAGTCTTTCCAAGTTACTGATCTGTCTGACTTCCAATGAAAGTTTTTCTGCAGCTTAGACAAAGCAAAGTTCCAACTTTTCTCAGAACTGGACTAGAAAACATCAGGCATGGTTCATCTTTTTGTCTGTCACCAAGTTTGCATCTTTTTGGGACATGCATAAGAAGGAAATCTTGTACTCTGAATCTCTTTTCCAGAAATCTGCAAGTTTGTGATATTGTATGTAAATGGGGTGCTACTTGTAAATTTCTCTCCTGTTTCCTAGCTGAGAAAGCATCTGTCAGTTCTGCAGGGTATGGGTGCTGTTACTCAGCATTTTCTAACTCAGGTTATAGACAATGACCTTACTGAGTGGGAGAAGTACTGCCATGAAGTCAGCTTCAGTATTCCTCATGGCCTTGTGTTGCCAGAAAAGGCAAGTGCCTCAAACACATCTGTTTCCCCAGATTCACGAAGCAAAGCCTATGATACAGGAAGGCTAGCTATGGATCCAAGAAAATGAGTAGACCTGTTGTAGTGGAAACTAGTAGATGTAGTTTTGAGAATTTTGTTGGTGCTTTTCTGTTATGCCTCTTGTACAGTAAGGTGGATGACCTGAATCCGGCACTGCAGTAGTTAACAATGCAAATTGTTGTATGGTCTCTTCTATTTACTTTTGGTCCCTGAACAGGTGTGAGACTGGCACTTTCGTTCATACCGCTGTGTGTTTTTCGTGTTTTGTTTTGTATCTCCCCTTGGCTGGTTCTTTCTGTGGCTTCCTGAAGAAGTGTTAACCTTGC
>Ga0116227_10007309_pt1 | contig 21680 bp, 24 predicted proteins | sample S1TSphgellanicum_FD_89693 | JGI IMG/M metagenome (GOLD analysis project Ga0116227, IMG submission 89693) | Host-associated microbial communities from peat moss isolated from Minnesota, USA - S1T2_Fb - Sphagnum magellanicum MG | ecosystem: Host-associated > Plants > Peat moss > Unclassified...
TTGATTAGTTTCCTTTTGGTTAGTATACAAGGAGGTGTTTGTGACCTTGAGAAACACCTTCATTTGTACAAAGTTATAGTATGAATACAAAGTTTGTGAGAATTGAAATTTTGATTTTGAAAAGGGTTTTAGTTTAGAATAGTTTTGGTGTAGTTTGTGTGTAGATCATGGTAGGATAATGGTGAGGCTTGCATAGCCAATAGAAGGGTGCGAGGATAATTTAGTAAAAACTAAAAACATAGACTTCATAGCTATGTAATAATCATACATAGTTTCGATCCTAAACCCGTTCATGTTGTACATCTTTTTGGTTTTGTAACTGAAACCTGAGTCTATGTTAATTGTGTTGTGCAATTTAATTGTGTTGTGGAATTGTGTTGAGAAACTTAATTATGTTGTTGAAAATTTAGTGGGAAGAAGGAAAGAAAGGAAAAGAACAACCTGTTTGTTTTGTTTTACAACGAGGAATGCAAGACAATTTGTTTATCCTTGAATCATGGATGGAAGTGGCCACATGGGTGGAGGAGATTCAACTTTTGGCAATGGAGATTATGAAAAGCAAGCCATGTTGAATTGGGTGCATAATTCAATGCATGAAGCAACATCATGAAGACCATAAACATGAATCATTATGTTTGACCCCAAGCTTGCTTTTGGATATTACTTGTAATCCTAGGCATGAACTAGAATTGGATTTGTGAGAATCTGAGAAGATTCGCAAAGAAAAGTTGCAGGCAAGAAAGGGAAAGAAGATGGCACGTGTTAAGCCATATGAAAAAAATGTAAATAGAAGTCTATAAAGGACAGTGAGTGTTCTTGAGTAAGTTCATGTTCGTAAAACCTTGTTGAAGCCTTGAGACTTTTTATAAAAAATGTTGTAGGTTGTTGAAATAAAAAATAAAATAAAATAATATAATATATATATATATATATGTTTTATTTCTAGGATTAATGTTTTAGTGAAAACATTAATGTTAACGTTAGGAGAGGCTTCTAACTCTCCTGGTACATAGTCTCTTGAAGATAGGCAACAGACCCCATCATTGACATTAGGAGTTGCTAGGCCGAGATCATCTGTTGAAAACCTTTACAAAAGCCTAGGATTATAGGGGAACCAAGTGTGGTAGTATCACAGCTACGTAGATGACGGGAGGAATTTGGACCTCAACCCGACTCAGGACCTCCAAGGCAACACCAAAGGACAATCACACAAGAACATCATTTACTCTTCTGGCTTAAAAAGAAAGATGCGACTCCAGATTATGCCAGAACCAATAACCTGCATGTCATGTGGAGTGGAGGCATCATTGATATTCATGATGGTCATGATCTTGTAAATGTTATCTTTCAATCTAGGCATTTAAATAGGATAATGGCAAGATTAGAAATGTCTGGTCCTTTTAAAGATTTACACCGAGAAGATAAGGAGGATTTTGTTATGAGTGTGATTTGGGCCATTGGGAATTTCCTTATTCATGAGGAAAGGTTATAAAAGCTAAGTGATAGTTGGTTAAAGGAATTAATTAATTTGGTGTGTTTTTTATAGATAAGATAAGAACCAATATGGTTATTCCAGTTTTTAGGGGAAGTAAGGGTGAAGACCCTGAAGTGTTTTTAAGGGAATATAAACGGGCTTGTATTGGTATGGGGCTTAGAACAACTACGGAATGGCTTAATTTTCTTCCTAAATCTTAGAGGATATGGCATCACTTTGGTTTGAACGACAGACGGTAGAGTTGAAGGGATCATGGATTCACATAACTAAGGCTCTAGTAAGGAGTTTTCTGTGAAGAATGTCTACCAAAACTTAATACTTGAACCGAGTCATCTAAAGCAGGGGGCTTTAGAGTCAGTAAAAGAGTATAAGGAGAGGACAATGACATTGCAAAATAAACTCTAAGGGTGTCTTAGGGCACAAGGTCGTGAAGGAACCAATCCAATTTTTGCGGGAGTCAATGCATTGGTATTAAAACATTTCACCATTGGTTTGTTGTCAGAATTGCGACAACAAATGAGATACGAACAAGCAGCGACATTCGATGAAGTAGTAGAGGTGGCCGAAAGAACAAGCAGCGACATTCGATGAAGTAGTAGAGGTGGCCGAAAAGAAGGAGGTGAGCATGGAGGAGGTTCCATGACCAACTACATAATCCATGGTGAAAACAGTGCAATTCTTGACTGAACCAGAGCTGCGGAAACATCCAAAAGTGAGCTCTCGCATAGAGTCGATTATGGAGCAAATGATCAATCAAATGAACCAGCTAAGCCTCCATCTACTACAGCCAAGGACTAATAAAAGCAAAAATGTGGAGAAGGACCTGTCAACAATTCAATGTTACCAGTGTCGGGAGATGGGACATTATTCAAGAGAATGTCCAAACTCGCCAGCCTTGGCTACCAGAGAGAATGCGAGTTCTTGTACTCGAAGGTTTTCTTCAGAGGAGAAAGGCAAAGCTCAAGTGCATTTAATTAAGTCAATAAGTGAAGGGCAAGAAAAGGGTTTGATGGGTTTGGAGAAGAGCCTCCAAATCCCTAAGGATGCGGTGGATCTCATGGCCCAAACTAAACGACCGGTGGAAAACACTACTCATCCTGACGCAAGCGCCAAAAGGTTCAAGGAGACGGCGAGAGCCCCAAAAGAAAAGAAAAAAAATTGAAGGCGGAGGTTTGGCTTCCAAAACTTTCCAATTTCTAGAGATTCTGGCCCTTATTTAGTGGTGAAGGATGTGGGATCGCAAAAAACAGACATCACCATCGGACAGTTGGTGGCAATGGTGTCGTCAGGTCAAAGGGAGTTGAGAAAAGGGTTGTCAACACCTAAAGTCCCAAAGGTACCCACACCTTTGATTGTCATAGCTGAACGCGAATGTGATCCGATCATTGATGTGCAATGTAATGGATCAGTGTTACGTGGAGTGTTGGTGGATGGAGGGGCAAAAATCAATGTGATGACAATTCCTGCAATGAGGTACTTAGGTTTGAAAATTGATAGGTTAGCCTCAATAACCTAAAAGATGGCTAACAAACGAATTGTTAGGCCAGAAGGAGTCATTAGCAATGTTGTGATCACTGTAATGAGGGTTTTTACCATTGTGGATTTCCATGTGGTATTAGAGGAGGATGGGGCTTATCCAATGATATTAAATAGGCCTTGGTTAACAAAGTCGCATGCAAGGAACTATTGGGGCGAAAAATACATGACCATCAGAGTTCATCTTAACCGAGAAAAAGTTCCATTTGTTAGTTTTATGAAAAGCTCTGGAAGGAGGAGTGAATATGATTATGAATCAGAAACAGACCAAAGTTCTAGCTCTAAAGGGATTTACACGGACGATTTTAGTGAAGAGGAAATAGGGTTATATGTTTTGGAGATAATCCCCAAGGTTGGAGCTTTGTCGGATCAAAGGGTTCAAGGGGATGATAATTAATCAACTCCATTCGTGTTTATAGAAAGAAAAGTCAAAGAGCGGTTAAGCAAGATTCAACTGGGACCGGACCTTCAATTGGAGGAGAGAAAGCAATATGAGGATTTATTACGTAAGTATATCCATCTTTTTGTTTTCAGCTACAAGGACCTAAGGGAGGTCACCATGGAGCAACACAAAATTGAACTGTTACCAAATGCCAAACCGAATAGGGCCAAGCAAGGGAGGTGGAACCCAAGATACACGGCCATGGTGAAGGAAGAGCTTGACAAGTTGTTGAAAACAAGGTTCATTAGGCCTGTGGAGATAACTGAGTGGGTTTTTCCTGTGGTATTAGCATTAAAGAAGAATGGCAAGCTAAGGGTATGTGTCAACTACAAAGCTTTAAACAAAGTAACTAAGAAAGATCGATACCCTTTACCATTTTGTGAAGAAATTTTGGAAAAAGTAGTGGGACACGAGATGTACACATTTGGAGATGGGTACAAGGGCTACCACCAGGTGAAAATTGCTCCAAAAGATCAACTGAAGACCACATTCACCATGCCTTGGGGGACATTTTATTACACAGTAATGCCTTTGGTTTGTGCAATGTTCTAGGGACGTTTCAACATTTAATGAACAAGGTCTTTGATCCATTCTTGGGCCTTTTTCTACAAGTTTTCATTGATGACTTTGGAGTTTATAGTGATAGAGCTTTTCACCTTGCCAAACTCGAATTAGTCTTTCAACGCTTAGATAGTTCAGGAATGACTTTGAGCCTTGAGAAAACCACAATTGGTTTTTCAGAAGGGAAGATGGTTGGACACATTGTGTCAAAGGATGGGGTCGCCACAAATCCTGAGAAGCTTGATAGGATTTCAAAGCTTCCTTTTCCCACCACGAAGAAAACCCTTCGAGGTTTTTTAGGGATGGTGGGATATTATCGCAGGTTCATACACATGTTTGTAGCAAAAGCACGTCCTTTAACACGATTCTTGTGTGAAGATGCACCTGCACTAATGGAGGACGAGGTGTCAAGACGGGCATTCGAACGATTAAAGTCAGCTCTTCAAGTTGCGCCAATCTTTCGGATTCCAAATTGGAACAAACCGTGTTTAGTATATTGTGATGCATCTAAAGAAGCGGTAGGGTGCTACCCTATCACAATTGGATGAAAATGGACATGACCATCCCATTCATTTTGCTAGCAAACAATTAACTTCGACAGAGAAGAATTATACTATGACCGAATAGGAAGGTTTTGTAGTTATTTTCTTTCTTAAGAAGTTTTGCCATTACTTATTGGGGTACAAGGCCAAAATTGTGATAGATCACAAGGCCTTAACCTATTTGGTCAACAAGCTTAATCCAAGTGGTCGACTTGCTCGATGGTTACTCTTGATGGAGGAATTTGACATTAACATTGTCCATCGTCCAGGGAGGTGGCATGGCAATGTTAATGGCCTTACAACAGCATACAAAGGAATGGGTGATGTTTCAAAGGATGACGACTTTTCGGATGTTGCAATCATGTCTATTAATGCAGAGGAAGCACCTGAAGAATATCGGGAGATCATTCAATACTTAAATGGCATGAGGTTTCCAGATGGAACCACAAAGGCCATACGAACAAGAATTGCGCACAAGAGTCGAAATTACTCGATGATAGGCAATCAACTCTACTTCCAAGGAAGGCATGGTGTTTTACGACGAACCATTGGAAAACATGACACCTCACGTCTTTTGTATGAGTTTCATGATGGGTTCTGTGGAGGCCACTTTGTGGGACGAATCACTGCAGAAAAGATTTTGCAAGCAGGTTACTATTGGCCCACCCTCTTCAAGGATGCCCATGATTATTGTAGGAGTTGTGATGTGTGTCAAACTTATGCACAAAGGTCTACTATAAGTGGCCCTTTACATCCCATACCCCCTTTAGGACCTTTTGAAAAATGGGGAATTGATTTAATGAGCCCATTGCCAATGACTAGGAGAGGGCATCGATTCATTGTAGTTGCCACATATTATTTTACAAAGTTTGTAGAAGTACGTGCCTTGAAGTCCTCAGTGAAATAAGAAGTAACACGATTTCTATATGAACGAGTCTTTACTCGATTCGGGGCACCATTTGAAATTGTTTCTAATAATGGTCCCCAATTTTTGAGTGAGGTTGTGGAAAACTTGTTACCACACCTTATAGTGAAACACAGGTTTACCACTATGTATAAGCCTAACACTAATGGCCTAGTAAAAAGGACCAATAAGACATTGTGTTCCATGTTGGTAAAAGAGGCCGAGGTTCACGTGAACATTTGTGATTGGGATCTCAAGATCCACCATGTTGTGTGGGTTTACAACAACACCACATACAAAATTGCCACATGGTACTCACCTTTTCATTTAACTTATGGGATGGAAGCGTTTTTACCCATTGAGCTGGAAGTAATGACCTTACGCACTGCCACAACGATGAAACTTCCTTTGGCTAAGTCCCAACACCATCGATTGTTGCAACTTAATGAGTTGGACAAATTGTAGTTGAAAGCCTACCAATCCATTAAAGTTGCACAGGCTTAATAAAAGAAAACTTTCGACAAGAAGGTGAAGAAAAGGGAGTTCAAAGAAGGTGACCTTGTCATGATGTTTGACGCTCGACATCATCGCAGGGCTTATAAGAAATTGTTACCCAAGTGGTTTAGACCTTTTGTTATTAAGGAGGTGTTTGCTGATAATGGGTCTTATGAACTTGAAAATGTTGATGGCTCACCATATCCAGACCGCGTTAATCATGACAAATTGAAGAAGGTTTTGGATATGTGATTCCGAGGACGGAATCCATAATGAGTTTGGGAGTGATGTAACTTGATGTGTAACTTGATTACATAATTACTTAGGTAATTGTTTAATGGGGTAAGTTGGGTGTAGAATTCCATAATTTGGTCATGGTGCATTGACTTATGTCATGTGCACCATGTGATGTTGTTTACTTGTGATTAATTGTGCAATCACATGGGGAACCATGTGATGTTGTTTCCTTGTGATTAATTTTGGAATCACATGGGGAACCATGTGATGTTGTTTCCTTGTGATTAATTGTGCAATCACATGGGGAACCATGTGATGTTGTTTCCTTGTGATTAATTTTGAAATCACATGGGGAATCATGTGATGTTGTTTCCTTGTGATTAATTTTGAAATCACATGGGGAATCATGTGATGTTATTTCCTTGTGATTAATTTTGAAATCACATGGGGAACCATGTGATGTTGTTTTCTTGTGATTAATTGTGGAATCACATGAGGAACCATGTGATGTTGTTTTCCTGTGATTAATTGTGGAATCACATGGGGAACCATGTGATTTTGTTTGCTTTTGATTATTTGGGGAACCATGTGATTTTGTTTCCTTTTGATTATTTGGGGAACCATGTGGTGGATTAGTTTTAGGAAGTTTCTTGATTAGTTTCCTTTTGGTTAGTATACAAGGAGGTGTTTGTGACCTTGAGAAACACCTTCATTTGTACAAAGTTATAGTATGAATACAAAGTTTGTGAGAATTGAAATTTTGATTTTGGAAAGGCTTTTGGTTTTGAATAGTTTTGGTGTAGTTTGTGTGTAGATCATGGTAGGAGAATGGTGAGGCTTGCATAGTCAATAGAAGGGTGCGAAGATAATTTTACAACAAAAAACATAGACTTCATAGCTATGTAGTAATCATACATAGTTTCGGTCCTAAATTCGTTCATGTTGTACAATAACACTGTTTTAATAACCTAAAAAAAATGGTCACTTTACATCCAAGTCTACTCACCTATGTTTTCTAGCCTTGGGTCAACCAACACTTACACTGGTATACACCCTACTATTATTGGCATTAGATTCAACACATATTAATTCAAATTTTCCTTGTTAAAAATTTGAAGAAATTTCCCTTGATATGTTTGAAATTTCAGAATAACTCTAATTTGACTTTCCCATTCGTTTTTAAACAACACAAATGAAAAATTCAATTTACCATTTGATAGGAGGATAGACGGCATGTCGATGCTTAGTAGTCTATTGCTAACCACTGCTGTGAGCTACAGGATATAAGAATACAATGCAAAAGTGTTTCATGTCCTCATACGTGTTTTATTATATTCTAATGTTAGACCTCACTCAAGAACGAAAATGCATAGCTGTACCAACGAGGGTGAATCAACACCCACACATGTACCTCTACCTTCATGAGGAGAAATCCCATGGGGGAAGGCAGCACCTGCAGCCACATCAAAAAATGAATCATGAATAAAAGAAATACAAAGGTGGAAGAAGACACCATTTGATGGGGTCATCATTCATGAGAAAAAAAATTAAGTAACACCATTCGAATCTAAATTGTGATCAATACTACCTTACTTGTTACACAAGAGTTCCTATGTTTGTTAACGGCCCATTAGATGGCCATGCCCACCTCAAAAATAGAGGTTTAGCTTTTATGAACAATCTTGGAACTAAAGTACTCCTTATCAAAGTTGAAGCATTATCTTTTAGTTCATAAGAAGTAAAAATTGAAATTTCCTAAAATGTCCCATAGTTGTTTAGGAAAAGAAGAAATAACCATCTTGAGTCTTCTCAGTAATGGAAACATCATCTGTATAAGCCTTAACAATAATTTCACTAAGAATAATGACTTCAAGGCTATGAAGGGAAGATGTTTTCAAAGATCCTTCATCTTTTCCAAACTGAGAAAAATGCAATCCATTTGGGAGTAACTTTCAAGTGGGTCAACAAAAAATGTTATGAAGTTTCAATGAAAGACTTTTAATAAACTTGGTAATCAAGAGAAATCACCATACACTTTATAACTAGGAGCCAACAAGAATACCTTGATTGCAAGTTAACCAAGTAAGAATATCAATTTTTGTGGGCTTAGAGCTATGCCAAAGACATCAATGATTTGTTGAGGAAAAATCCGATCTATATCCAATCATTGCAAAAACATGATCATGAAAGTTTGCAAGGAAAAATGTTTTTGAATATTGGAAAAATATCATCTTTTGGCTTAGTATCCAAAGAAAGGATATTCATTGTTATGTTCAATGTTGATTTGAAATCAGTGTTTTAGAAATTGGCATATATGATGTATCACAGCCCATTGGAAGAAGTGTTGGTTGAAAAATGTTTTTTTCTTTTTGTGCACATGATAAGCTTAAATGCCTATTCATGTAGTTAGACAGTAGGAAATAATTTAAGTTATTTTTTAGGTTGATTCACATGTGGTTGAAGAATGGAAGAAACGCTCCAATGTTGGGTAGTTTTCACTTTTTTTTTACAATTGTCAATTTTGGTTCTTTGTGCTTGTATGTGAAATTTAGGTTGGTTTTTTTAAAATTTTAAACTTAATGTTTTAGAAAAGCAACTTGGTTTTCAATCTCTTTAAATATATATTATAATTTGATTATCAAGGTACTCCATCTTCGTTCATTTTTGAACAATCGATTTTCAAAATTGGTTTTATAAATTCAATTTTTAATTTAAAAAAAAATCCTACCTATTGAATTTTTCATTAAATGAACTTTCTTTGATTTATTTGGTGCCCTTCTTTCATCCCTGAACCCTTTTTCAAGCTGTTAAGTTCACTGTTGTAACTAACATTTTTTAAAAATATGCAAATAAAATGTTGAAACTTAGGATTTAATGCACATGGTTTGAAAATTTATAGTTGCAATACAACCAATGTCGCCAGTGAACAATATTGATTAATTCAAAGCAATTATAAATAAATAAATAGGATGAAATTTAGAGCTTGAATTTTGATTGCATTCTATTTAAGTCCATTATATTTTTTTCATTAGGTTTTACAAATCTTATCTTTTTTATGATTTCTATTTTTTTAATTTATGGAAAACTCTACTATTTATTGGGTTGAAAACCGGACCTAGGTTCAACCCATAGGGGAACTTAGGTCTCAATTTTTTTTAAAAATCATTGAAATTAGTTTTTTCTCAACATTCACTTGACACCTGACATGCATTTTTAAAGTTTTTTTAAAAATATACAACAGGGAAAATTGAAATTGGTATTTAAAACCCAATACCTTCTTCGGGTATCAAGTTTTTTTAACAAAGAAAACATGATTAATTCTCATGATGCTTAGTTTTCAACTTAGTGACAATTAAAAAATTCAAATTTCAGCCTTTGTGTGAACAAAAATGATAATCCGTGAAATTTAGGGTGAGAACTACCTTAAAAATTGAGATGATTCTCAATTGATTCCTATGAATTACCCAACATTGGAATGCACCTAGGAAATTTACGATGGAATTCATATTTTATATTGAGCCTATTGGTCTTTTCACCTTAAAACCAAAATGTTCATTCATGGTAGATTTCAATATGATATTTATTGCATTGCTATATGGCTTAGGAGGACCTGACCTAGGTAGAGAGGTAATTTCGATGTGTTATACTATTCAAGCTATTTTTTGTATTATGTGTTACATGTGTGTTGATGATGATAGTTGTATGTGGCGACATAAGAATGCATGATTATTGTTAGGAGTTTTCTATTGATTATATGTCTACATCCTAATTATAATAAATAAATTGAGGTAAGTAAGCTTCAAACTTGTTCTATTGTGAACATAATTTTAAATATTTAGTGTGTGTGATATCATTTCAGCTAGTGTGATTTCAAATCACTTTTGATCTTTTAAGATTTCAAAACACACATGTTTAGTTGTTACTTGAAAATTTCAGTGGTTTATGCAAGATTTTTTTGCATTGAATTTGTGTGATTTGCATTGTGTTTTTTGGGCTTGGATTTTTATATTGTTACATGTGAATCATATTTTTGATTTGAATGTGTGAAGTATTATTTAGAATATTTTTATATTTTGTTGTGTGTTGACAATAATGAACCATTCTAAGCATTGACATAAGAGCAAAGGATATATCAACTCTTTTTTTTTAACAAAGTGGCGCAAAATTGCACCCAAAAAAGTTTTAAAAAGACTATTCCTTTGTAAATTCTTAAAAATTTCACCAAATTTGATTACACCTCCAAAAAGAGTTCACCACGTGTAAACAGGTTCCTAGTTTTAAGTCAGGTTTTTTCTGCCAGATTTTCTATTGTTTCCATATGGATGCTAGATACTCTTTGGGATGATGGCCACTAATGCTCCATCACCACAATGGGGAAAAAAAGGCTATTGAGTATGGTACCGATGATGGGTTCTGCATAATTTGAACATGAATTGGCCTAGAACTTGGAACACAGGACTCCAAGTGCTGGTAAACCACTTATAGTGGCCTCTCACACTTCACCAACTTCCTCAATATGCACCATACATAACTCAAAAACTCAAAGGTACATTGTTTCTAATACAATTCATCCGATCAGATGCATTGATATAATACACTCATGTGTTCCAGTGAATGATTGTCTGCAACTGAAATATTAGTTAACATTTGTGAGAGAAAGGAGGTCAATTGCAAAAGGCTACAGAGCATGCATTGCCCAGCCCTGGGCCTGTCAGTTTGCCACAAATTCTCATTAAAATCCACCGTACACAAAGGGGCCACATCCTGGCTGCTACACAGGGAGTGATGTTCAATGGTTACTTTAGGGATTCTCACAAGTACCCTTAAGACACATACTAACACATTTTTACAAAGGTCCTGTCAACATGAAACAACAATTTATAAAATGAGTTCACACAGGAGGAGGGCCAGCTCTCTAGCCATCTGCTTAAAATTTAAGGGCAACCCTAACTGAACTCAGATAATTTGTAATCGACCCATGTATATCATTAAAACTTAAAACCTTCCATCTTAATACTATCAGGGGGCTTAACTCCAAAGTTCATATGAAACTTTGCTTAGTTAATTTGTGAAAAAATAATTGTTAATTTTTAAAAAAAAATTAAACGAAATAATCGCTTTAAATTGAATAAATTTTGCTCTGTTGGTTCAAAAATTGTGAAATGAGAAATTTATACCCTGTCTCATGGTGGGGTTTTTGGTGGTATCCAAAGTGGAGTTGGGTACTTGAGAGTTTGGGAGGGTCATGGTCAATGGTTTCTTTTGGGTGAATTTTGCATTGTGGCAATAAAAAAAAAATACATGCAAATGAAACAAAGGTCTTTTTGGGATTTTTTTCGCAAATTTTGCCATATTTCCAAAGGAAATTGTTAAAAGTTGCCATTTTAGATATTACATACATAAAGGTTATCAATACAAAACAGGATTTTGAAAAAAAATCTACAACCCATCTAGGATAGAAATTTTGATGTTGGGTGACTTTCAAAATGTGAGGGGTTTTCTCTTTTGGATTGGGCCAATCTCAATAAAAAATTTAAAAAACCTTGAAGTTGAAACGCATCCCCAACGCCCATCTACTACACATACCCATTTTCTAAAAATATTTCTTCTGAAATTGCTAGATTTCTATGGTTAGTTTTGAGTGTGCACAAAGAATTTTTGAAGGATGATTAAATCTTTATACTTCACATCTCGCTTGTAATGAGACTTAGTGAAATCTTTCTAGGGATGATTGCCATTATTAAAAAATCTTTCTATGAGTGATAGCCATTACGCTGCATAACTCAATTCCTTAAAGAAGCACTGATCACATGGAGTGTGGAACTTGACATTGACAGAATGCATTAAAGGTATCCATACAGTAAGGAACACAACACAGAAGCCCAAGTTTGGTCATAAAGGGGGCGAGCTTAAAAAGAAACCTGTAAAAAAAGTACATTACCATTAAGGGGGTGAAACTCAAAAAACCATCAATTTTTGTGGTGATCTGACTACATCTCCTCTTCACCCCTCTTTCCTTTCTCCTAAGGTCCTCTAGTGTTGTTACATATATTTTCATTGCTCCTACATGTACTGGTACTATAATTATTGTCAAACACTGTGCATTAAATTGCTAAATTTTAACATTTCATACGAGGATTTAATGCAATTTCATTACTTTGTGGATACCACTGATTTGAGGTTGAAAGAGAGGATTGGCTGTGAAAGGAGGCCCAAAGACAGGGTGCCTTTATGGATATCTTTATGGGCTCATGTTTTTCCAACTTTTTTCATTGGTTTGTTAAAAATTATGTTTTTGGCAAACCTGTTATGCATGTACGGGAATAAAATGCATAAAACACTTGACCTGGGTTTTTTTTCCCCCCTTCATTGACTAATTTCCGAGTGCAAGTTAACTACATGCAGTTCCCTCGCACTTCACCGATTTCATTAATGTGCATGGTACTGAACTGTCACCCTCCACTACAATACAGGACCTCAAGTGTTTTAATGTACTAGTTTGTGTGAATAAGTGATTGTCTGGAACTAATATAATAATTAGAATCTGTCAGAGGAACCAGTTCAGTTTCAAACGGCAAGCAGCTTGCCTTGAACATCCTTCAGCCCTGGGCCCTGGTTCTTCACCCATTTTCTCCAGGGCACCCCCTAGGCTTAGACCCAGTTTTTTTCCAACTGGGTGGTGGATAGGCTACGTGGGGGGTACAGGTTTTTGTGGATTTTTGTTGTTCCCATCCTGTTTTCACTTTGTCCTCATCAAGTTCACAATGGGTTCCCCAATGTATTTATGTGTTGGTAAGGAAGGGGCATTTTGACTACCTACCTACTAACAATTTGATTTTGGGTTGTTAGTAGGTAGGGAGTGGAAAGAAAATGCAACTGAGCTAACCACCATGGTTAGCAAGGGAATTGAAACCCAACATAAAACTGTTTCCTTATCACTTACCATCCATCCTTCATGGTGGATGCTAGTTCAATGTGACCCCTAATTGGGTGCTCACATTGCATAATGGACTGGTTTGCAATTGAATACAATTGAAGGCCACATTTTTATTTTCATATTATGCTGCTTTTCATGTGTGGTGTTCTGCAACTTCCGTATTCATCATATTAATAACCTATCATTCCTTAGATTCAGTAAGGGATTTCTCTCTCTCTCTTGCAAGCAGTGTGCAACTTCCATATTTAACATATTAATAAGCTATCATTCTTTAGACTCAGTCAGGGAGCCTTCTCTCTCTCTTGCAAGCAGTGTGCAACTTCCCTATTCAACATATTAATAATCTATCATTCCTTACTTGGAGTGAAGGAGCCTTCTCTCTCTCTCACAAGCAGTGTTTTCTAGTTTACGGTCTTCTATTTGATTTGTGTATTATTGATGTCTTCAGTGTTATGTTGTTTACTGGGTTGTGTTTTGGTGCTTTTATTTGCCTTGTATTCCTTGTAGATGGGCTCCCAGCCCTGCTTTTTTATATAAAGGGTTTTCCTTCCTTCTTTCTTTTAAAACTTTTTGAAAAGAAATGCTGGTGAGAGGCTGCCACGGTGGAGCAGCTCTGAAATATGAGGGACAAATTGCTTTTTTAAAGTAAAAACATTGAACAAGCCCAGTAGTCAAATTAAGCAAAGCTTTAAGGCTACACATTTTAATTTTCTTCTGTCATCAACTGAGCTATACTGGCTAGAATGCAACGACCTGGCACTGTGATACTTGCCACCCTCACAAACAAACAATTGGATATGGACAATATTTAGGTGCCAAAGATGGGTTTACTTTAGTGTTGGGCGGTTACCTGGTCTGGCCCCTTAGATTACCCTTGGTTTGGTTCCAATTACCCAGAACCAAATCGGAACCAGCTCTTGATTTTTGGAACTGGAACCCAAACCCAGGTTTAAAACTGGACCCAGTTCTAGAACAAAAACTGGAACCCAGACCTGGTTCTAGAACTGGAACCAAGACCCAATTCTAGAACCAGATTCACAATTTTTTGAAAATTATTCCTTTTGGGGAAAGAATGGTCTACAATCAGAGTTAATTGGCAATTAACCACTGGCTTCAGACCAAAGTTACCCAGAACCATAACCGGGTCTGATTTGCAAAACCGGAATTGGAACCAACACCTCAATTTTCTTTTTCAAGAAGCAGACTGGAACCGGACTTGGAGTTGGATTCTTTTGTGGTATCAATATCAGCATGGGATTCATTCTAATTTTTTTTTTCAAGAACCAAAGCCGAAAGTTCTTCCTAAAAGGCAAAAACCACTCAACTCTGATTTATTTCATGTGGATAACTACTTTTTGGCCCCTCCATCTCACTAGAAGACTACTTTTATTGGTTTTTTAAACATTTCTTTCAAAATTACCTTTAACAAAAGAGGAGTCAACATTATAGGGCTAACTGGCTGTATTTCCCCAGTAAAACAAGGGGTCTATTAGGAAACGTGAACCAGCACATGTACACCATGCCCATGTGAACCCACACCCACCTTGATTCCTTCACCCTTTTGATTGAGCCCTTGTAAGGTAGACCAGCCCATCACCAGTCGCCTGCTTACGATTGAACATTTATTTATATTTTCATCATATGTGCTTCATTTTGACTGATTAAAAATATTATGGGAGTGCTACCTCAAGCTTTAGAAATCATTTTTGAAGTGCAAAGGAAAAGGAGTAATGAAAAATAACAAGAAGGAAAATAAGCTTTCCAACTTGCAAAATGTAATTTTTAAATTTATTATTTTTTTTTTCTTTGGACTGCTCTTACTTTCAAACTTCATATCTTTCTTATTTCCTATTCATTTTAAATGATTTAAAGTGTTATAGAAGCACCACCTAAAGTTCTATAAATCATCTTTCAACTCTAATAGCAATAGAACACCATACAAGGAATTTTTTGGGTGTTTTGAAACAGGTTTTGGTAGTGTTTTGTGATAGCTTCTTTTGAGTTCTTGACCCTCTTTGTTTTGGGCACTGTAATTTTTTCATTTTTTTTTCCATTTTTGACATTTGTTAATGTGTTAGATGTGCTAGGAGAAGGGGTTCAAGTTTGGTTTGGACACCAAAAACAACGGAGCTCACCCATCAGATCCAACCTACCCTAAATGCTTAAATGTTCATTCGCCAGCCAATCTACCCTAATGATCGTATTAAGCCCAAAAATTGTTGGATTTGAACTCAAAAACATGATTTAGTCTAAACATGGGTTATTGAACAATGTCAATTTCTAAACATGTCATAACCCATGTTAATTTCAAGATAAGATGGGCACCATCCACACAACAATTCTTCCACTAGTAGTGCAAGTTGCAAATGGATCCAAACATATTAGGACAATCTTTAGCTTCATTAATTCCTTGTTACTTTGTGAGGATAGCTTATGTTGGTTGTTTTAAGTAAGTACACTTGAACCAAGTTCAATTTCTTATATTAAAATGATTTATAGCTTCCATGGTTGTGCTCTCACCCAACTTGTAGTCTTCATCAATTGTGTTTGCAACCATTCCATAAACAAGCATTCTTAATGTTATATTGCATTTTTGAATGTTAGACAAACCTTGCACACCTCTAGCATGTTGCCTAAAGGAAAAATAGACATCATAGGCGACATGAGTGTGTTCATAATTCTCAAAATAAGAGCTTTACTCAACTTATATTGCCTTCTAAAATAATTCCCATCATACACGAGGTTATCACTAAAATAATTTACATAAATACTATCATGCCCAAGTTGTTGATGTCTCGGCAAATTTGGAGATCTCCTAAATCTAAAACCTCCATGGATCTTATGTTTTTATTCTATTGTTGCAAACTTTGCCTTCTTGTGAACCAACATGTTGATGAACCAATTTTTACCTTCATATAGTTGTTTTACTATTTTAACTATTGAAACATTTCTTCACTGTTGAACCATGGGTGCTTAGAGTTGTGAATTATTAAGGGCTATGAATGAATTAGAAAATTGAATTCAAGAAAAAGATTTTTCACCATGACAAGTTATCAAGAAAAAAATAAACAATTTCTAGCCAATGCACATTTCTTTAATTTTCGCACATAACTTTTCTAAAATGTAAGATTAATCTTTTAAAAAAACTTAAAATTGATGTCAATTAAACTTACAATGAATGCAAATATCAAAAGAAATCACAATAATTTTTCAAACCATATAAATTTTCAAACATCAAAGATTGTATTATATGCCAAATGGAAAGAAGAAATTGAACCCATTAACAACCCCATGTTCAAAAGGTGGTGAGAAAAACAATTCATAATGATAATATCCAAAAAACAACTCCTAAAATCACATTGATTGGAGTACATATGACATACTCAGGAGTTCAACACAATCTATTCCATTCAATTCATATTTTAATATGGTTGCACTCCTTTCAACTAACATAAACTATTAGAAAATTTGAAATCTAATTGCAATTCTTAAAAAAATTGAACATTATATTATATAATCATCCTTTAAAAGATTGATGTGAGGTTGGTGATCCACAACAACTTTACCATGAATAGTATTGTCAAGCTACCATGACACTAATCAACAATAAAAGATATCCACCATCGACGTACATATGTTTATAAATATAAAAAACATATTTTGTCATGTGCTCACATGCCAAAATCCATGTAGTGATGAACATTAGGGAGCTTTTCAATCAATCCCCCTATCACCTTCACCAAACTCTACGAATGAAAAACAATATGTGCTACCTATAAAAAAAAAGGTATGTTTTTAATCATGAAGGCCAAAGTCAAGAGCAAAGTAGTACCATCAACATTGAAAATAATAAATTTTTCACACAATCTATCCTCTTTATGAAGTTGTGGGTATAGACCACAAAAAAATGTTCTATGAACATAAGAATAACCTGAAATAGGTCTAGTAATTCAACTATACATCAATGAAATGCATGTGAAATATCACCTATACCTTGAAGTTGTGTTTGTGTGCAAGGTTGTTAAACCCAAACCTTGTGGCACACATTGATATGAACAACTCACATGCCATTACACCACACTAAAACAACAAGCTAGTTACATGCAAATACATTGTGCCTTCCTTATGCAAACTTTTGTGCAACCTCCTTGCATGAACTTTTGTGCAAGGTACAAGCTACAAATCATGACACAAGCGCCATCAAATTTTTACACTCAACCTCCTAAACATTTGTTACCTTTATTTCATATAACCTCCTTAAAGTTGCACAAGTTGTACACTTGTTGCCTTTTTTCCTCACAACCTCCCTTGTGTTAAGCAAGTTGTGCAAATTGTGCACACAATCTTTTTTTTTGGTTGATAATTAAAGGGACTCCCTAAATTGGTCTTTTGAGTCAAGTTATGACAATGCAAATTAAATAGGAGATGCAATGATTTTTATTAAAATTACTAGTTTTGGCATGTTCTTGGATTTTGTAAATTCAAGTCTAGGTTATGGGCTAGGTTCTAGGGTCTTTAGACCTTGGAACCTAATTGGGCAATTGGACTATTTTCAAATTGAATTAAAACTTCAATAAAAGGTGTTGCCCCACTTTACCAAGGTTTGATTCTTTTATGTACATAAATATAATTTTATTAAAAAAATATAAACTTGGCCTTAAATTTTAAACAAATTATTAAATTGCATTTGATTTTTTGTACACAATTAATATTACATAATCTTTATCTTGAATTGTGTGCACTACTTGAACAAACTAATATTACACAAAAAAAGATAAAGATAAATTGTGTGTATTGAAGATGGAAGCAAACCTTGTTTTAAACCAAAGTAATTTTATTTTTTTGTGAAACGACAAGAACTAAAGGTTTTAGAAATCCAATAAATTGGTCCCAAGATGAGACCAAATGCTACATCGGAAACTAAAAGAAAAAAATATAATTGAAACCAAAGGTTTGTTTTGCAATAAAAAAATTGGACAACACTAGAACCTATTTCATTCAATGTGTTAAACAAATTGACAAGTTATATTGCGCTCTTATGACGGGACAATGCAAAGTTACATTATCACCTTTAACTAACAAACCTCCAAACACACGAACACTGTTAATTTTGGAAGGGGAATTTGACATGTTGTGCTCAAAATCTTTTCAAATTACTTAAAATCAAAAAAAAAAATTATATGCCACTTGAAATAAAGTTGACCCCATTAACTTTAATGGGACCACACATACCTTTTAAACCTTATTCATTTTCTCCCTACTTGTACCTTGACTATATAACAAGGCTTTTCTATCTGATCATCTATCAACATTTGTGTATAACTAAGTCTTTTATGTGATTCACACATCATTTCATGCACTGTAACCTATCACACACATCGCATGACCATACATGGCAAGGCGTTTTGTGGCCAAGCATGATGTCATATCTTAATCCTTATGTCATAATAACTTAAGGTGTCTACTCTTGTCTTCCTACGATAAAAATGTTATGGAAAAAGGATGTTCATTATTGCTTGTTAGTGGATATATTTATTAATATTGAATAATGCAAGAGGATGCAAGGTTTGGACTAATGTCTTTTTGTTCAATTTTTTCATGTTGCAACAAAAATGTTGATTACCCAAAGGAAGGTTTAAATCTAGGTAGAAGACAAGTAAAGAAGGAAAAAATCTAGGAATCTTATTACATGTTGGTGAACCACTAAAACCTATTAGCTAAATATGAATTTCAAAAGAAGGAAGTTAAAAATCTCTTAAAATCCTCCAAAAATCTTAGTGATTCCATAATTTTTTTCTTTCAAATATGGTTATTTTTTTGAGAAATTTCCAAAAAATTCCTTTGACCATGTTGCTTGGGACATTTTTTAAAGAAAAATGATGAATATTTTGCATTGCCTACCATTTAAAAAAAATTCTTGCAAAAAATTGGCCATAATTCCCTTGAATTTGAGACACATATATAATCACTAGATTTTTACAAGAGGTTTTAGCAAGTAGCCAAAACATAAAAGGATTTTTAAAAAAAATATTTTCATATCTTATCTATAGCCACATTTGACTAAATCATCTTCTAGATGATCGCCAATTTGGCTACAACACAATATTGAAAGGAAAAAAAAAACATTACCACCTACATCAATGGTATTATGTGGAATAATTAGCAAATTCAAATCGCAAAAGGAAGGGATATGGAAAATGAGGAAAATTTCAGTTTTGATGTTAATTTTGTTGCTTTCATTTTCCACATCAAGGTAAATTGTTGACATCCTTGTATGGATTACTTAACATATGTATTTAGATTGGTTTATATATTAGAGTTTAAAGTCCTTACTAGCATTTTCTAACAAAGTGTTACAAAATTGCACCCAAAAAATTTAAAAGAACACTATTCTTTTGTAAATTCTTAAATAATTTCACCAAATTTGATTACGCCTCGAAAAAGAGTTCAACATAGGTAAACAGGTTCCTAGTTTGAAGTCAGGTTTTTCTGCTGGATTTTCTATTATTTTCACAGATGCCAGATACTTTTTAGTATGATGGCCACTAGTACTCCATCACCAAAATGGCAAAAAAAAAAAAGGCTGGTGAGGATCCTACCGATCATGGACTCTGAGAAATTTGTACATTAATTGGCCCACAAATTGGATCCCCTAGACACTGACAAGCATGTGGGTTTTCATAGAGGACTCCAAACCAGTCATTTGTTTCTCATTTTGAAGTGTTGCGGTACCGACAATTATCCTCACACAGATTCAGTCATAATTTGCGGAACTGGCATACTTTTCTCTGGGAGCATTAAAAATGTAGCCAGGAGGCATACTTGTGGCAGGGCGCTCCTTAAAAGGGCACAATCTAGCAAAATGATTTCAAGAAAAAGGAGGATTTTAGCCAGAAAATTTGGGCAGTGTCTCCTTTTGGCGAATTTTTGCCCCCCCCAAAAAAAAGGGTGCTCCAAACAAACTGGCTCATTCCCAAGTGCTGGTAAACCACATGTAGTCACCTCTCACACTTCACCAACTTCCTTAATTTGCATTGTACATAACTGAGAGCTGCATTGTTTGTGATACAATTCATGAGATCAGATGGATTGATGTAATACACTCATGTGTTCCAGTGAATGATTGTCTGGAACTGAAATATTAGTTAACATTTGTCAGAGAAAGGAGGTGAATTGCAAAAGGCAACAGAGCAAGCATTACCCATCCCTGGGGCTGTCAGTTTACCACAAATTTTCATTAAAATCCATGGTACACAACAGGGGCCACATCCTGGCTGCTGCACAGGTAGTGATGTTCAATGGTTACTTGAGGAATTCTGACAAGCACCCTTAAAATAAACACCAACACATTTTTAGAAATGTCCTGTGAACATGAAAAAACAATTCATAAAAAGAGTTCAGCAAAGGAGGACGGCCAGCTCTCTATCTATCTGCCTAAAATTTAAGTGCAACAGTAACCGAACTCAGATAATTTGTAATCGACCTATGTATATCCTTAAAACTTAAAACCTTCTGTCTTAATACTATCAAGGGCTTCACTTCAAAGTTCATATGGAACTTTGCTAAGTTGATTTGTGAAAAATTCAATGTTTATTTTTTTAAAAATCTGTAAAGAAAAAAATCACTTTAAATTGAATAACTTTTCCTCTGTTGGTTCAAAAACTGTGAAATGACAAATGTGTACCCTGTCTCATGGAGGTGTTTTTGCTGGTACCAAAAGTGGAGTTGGGTACTTGAGAGTTTGGGAGCGTCATGGCCAATGGTTTGTTTTGGGTGAATTTTACATTGTGATGATTAAAAAAAAAATCAAATGCAAATGTGACATAGGTCTTTTTGGGATTTTTTGGGCAAATTTTGCCATATTTCCAGGGGAAATTGTTAAAAGTTGCCATGTTTAGATATTACATTCATAAAGTTATCAATACAAAATAAGATTTTGAAAAAAAATCTACAACCCATCTAGGATAGAAATTTTTATATTGGGGGACTTTCAAAATGTGAGGGGTTTCCTCCTTTGGGTTGGGCCAATCATAATGGCTCAATCGAAAAAAAAAGAAAAAAAACCTTGAACTTGATAGGCATCCCTAGTGCCCATCTAATTCCCATACCCACATAGCAAGGCCTTTCATGTTGAAAAAAAAATATTGATTTTTAAAAATTATGAAAATTAAGGTTGGTCACATCAAAAGTTAATACATTGAAATTGGGTTTAATTTTGTGGAATTCCTGCTATTAAGTAGTTTCAATGATATTCCATCAGCCAACAAGGGCACAGTGACTTGAGAGCCTTTGGGTGAACCCAAGCTAGTCCATTTAAATTATTTCTAACCATTACAAATATCCCATGCTAAGACTAAATCAGGGTGTCTGAGTTCAGATTTAACATTTTTTGGGCTTAAGATGGCCATTAAGAGGCCTCACTCAAAAAGGTCAAGGTACCAACATGGGTGCTGGTTCACCCTGGCCAACTTGCGGCACCTACACTGATGACTGGTTGGTCACCTTCAGCTTTCCTTTGAAAGTGTTTTAAA